>Ga0222713_10000533_pt1 | contig 43060 bp, 41 predicted proteins | sample C33_649DmetaG_FD_165061 | JGI IMG/M metagenome (GOLD analysis project Ga0222713, IMG submission 165061) | Estuarine water microbial communities from San Francisco Bay, California, United States - C33_649D | ecosystem: Environmental > Aquatic > Marine > Unclassified | place: USA: California... | reverse complement strand
AAGTTCTACATTGAGGAAGGACGTAAGTATCACAAAATTATCATGGATGCTCACGGTTCCTGCTCTGTCCATGCTTTCGTAGATAAGAAGACTGGCGAACTGTATAAGTCTGCTTCCTGGAAGTCTCCTGCCAAAGGTGTTCGTTATGACCTGCGATTGATTGAGCAACGTGAATGGTTGCTGCAACATGCTGACTGGGCGGGTGGCTATCTTTACCAGCGTTGATGTATTTGCAAACTCAAATCTTTCCTCAAATGACTGACTACCAACAAGAAATCAAAGACCTGACAGTAACACGATCTCTTCGTCTGCTGCGTGATGGTTTCAAGAGTGATTTTGCGACCTTTGCTTATGCTGATGAGCGAATGACCACACTTTTAGCAGAACTTGCAACTGAGTTCGTTGATGCTAACATTCCCATTGTTGATGAGGATGTTGAGGTTGACCTGGCAATGATGTTGATTGAATCTGTTGACATTATCGCACGATGAAGTACAGTAAAGAACAACTAATCGAAGCACTTTACAGTGAGTATGTGTTTCTTTGTCATGATGATTTCGATCCTGATGTAGATGCAACTCCTGAAGAATACCTGGAGATGTTGAAAGAAATGTCTTATGATGAGTTAGTTGAGGAAACTGGTACTGATGAGATATTCAGTATGGATGAGTTTATGAGTGCTTGGGCATGACTGCGACACATAAACTCATATTCATTAGTTCATTCATTTGGTTTCTTCACTGGGGTTCATGTCTTACATCCACCATTCTGGATACGGTTATTCTAAGAAACTCTGTGAGGATGTTACCTCTTGGTTTCTGAATAAGTATTTCCCACGACATAAGATCACGTTGGATATTGTACATCGTGGTCTGAATCGTGAGCAGGTTTATGGGTATTGTGATGTCGTGGATGAGTCTTATCGCCCACGGCACTTTCTGATTGAAATGAATACCTACATGGACAAGGAGTTGTATGTAAAAACTCTTTTTCATGAGTTGACCCACATGAAGCAATGGGTGGATGGTCTGCTGCGCTCCCGTTACGGAAAATTGTGTTATTCTAAAGAACCAGTCGAAAAGTATGAGTATTGGTATCAACCTCATGAGGTAGAAGCACGATATATGGAAGAAGAACTGTATCATGACTATCTGATAGATAGGGGTCTTGTGACAGTTGAAGAGGTGGCACACCAAGCGTTTCCCAACCGCCTCTGTGCCCTATAATTACAAGGTAATCAAGGGAACCACCCCCATGCAACTCCAAACCTCCGCTACCACTATCGACTTCTTCCCTGTGGGCAGCGGCAAGCGTTTCGTTAAGCGTGTGATCTGGCACAAGGGTGAGGAAACTGAAATGACTTCTTTCACCACCCGTGTGAAGTCTGACGCACTGTACGACATCAACCAGTACATTGCTAACGGTGCTGAAGTCCTGGACTTTAACCTGGAAGCATACAGCGGTTCTGACTACTCTCCTGTCTACTGCTGATTCCACATTTCCTTCATCAAACCTCCCTCTTTTCCTACAATGACCATCACCGAACGCAACCAGCAACTGTATGACCTGCGGAAGCAACTGCACGATGCAAATCTCAAGGTGATGGGCATCAAAGCAGCAATCATCTATGTTAATGAAGAGTATGACCGTCAGAATCGCCCTGACCTCTTCACCGAAATGTTTGGAGAATGATTACACAAGAAAACCGAGAGTTTGTTGACTTTCTTTTCAGCAAACTGGTCAAGCATGTTGATACTGATATGCTTGACCTTCACGACTCTGATAGTTGTGACGACCACCTGATGTTTGCCCAACTGGAGTTATTCTAATGCAATTCCAAGTCACTGAGATAGAGTTTGATCTTGACTGTGATGCTGCTGAGGAAGAACTAACGGAGCAAGACCGTATTGACTTGTATGATGACTACATTGGCACATTCTGGGAGGCAGATGATGGTGACGACCTTGTAGAAGAGATTACTTCTGCCGCAGGTTGGTGCATCAAGTCCATCGATTACCGTCACATTCTTAACTGAAATGCAAAACACTCACATCGAACACCCCGAAGATTCTATCCTTACGGGTGACCTTTCGGCACTGAATTGGTTTGTGACTGATGGTAAGTTGAGTCTGAAGATTGACGGTGCTCCTGCTATTGTGTGGGGACGCAATCCTGCTACTGGTAACTTCTTTGTGGGTACGAAAAGTGTATTCAATAAGGTAAAGATCAAGATCAATGAATCCCACCAGGACATTGATGATAATCATACTGGTGAAGTAGCAGAGATTCTACATCTTTGCTATGACTATCTGCCGCGTACTCCGTGGATTTTGCAGGGCGACTTTATCGGTGTTGGTGGTAGTGATGAGTATCAACCTAACACCATTACCTATGTCTTCCCCAGTGTGATTAGGGAGACTATCATTATTGCACCTCACACATATTATGACGCTGAGAGTGATCTCCGCAATGCAGTTGGTCGCCCGTTGGACTTCAGTCTGACTGATACTCATCACTGTAAGTTTATCAAACCTCAGGCATGGATAGCATACGGTGCTGACCGATTTGAGGATATGATTGAGGTTGTGGGTTTTGCTAAGCAAATGTCTACTACCTGTGAGTTCGTAAGTGATAAGAAAGCGAAGGAAATGAAGAAGGTATTTAACACTTTCATAAAAGTCGGTGCCGAACTGGACGAGGAGGCACTGACCATCGCCTGCGACTGCGACCGCAACTTAATTCGATTGTGGAAATTAGTCAAGGCTATTAAGGACGACTGTTTGATGGTTTGTCGCAACAATGGACCCACTGCTTATGTGGGATTCGATCGAATTGACGCTGAGGGTTATGTTTATGCGAATGAGTTCGGTCTTTTCAAATTAGTGAAGCGGGAGGCGTTCAGTCGCGCCAACTTTAACAGCGGTCGATTCCAGACCAGTTGAAGAACTGGCACAGTACCCCTCTCTGGGGTGCTCTGGTGCCCTATACTACTAAGGTAGTCAAGGGAACGCCCCAATGCTGAAGACCACCTACCGCATCGAAATCGACAACAGCGACGACACCACCAGCATCCTGTATGCTCAGCGCCCTAAGTGCAAGACCGCCAAGGGACGCGACTCCCAGCATAACCGCATGGTGAACCAAGTGGTAGAGGGGATCCGTGAGATCCGTGGTTGGAAGCGCCTCACCGTCACCATTGTGCCGAATGTGACGCCTGAGGAACTGGCTCAGTACCCCCGCACGGTGGGTTGATTCTGCCCTATACTGACTTCAGTTCAAACGAAACGACATGAACGACTTCTTTGAGATTGCTGACGCTCCTGGTGAGATCTTCGACATTCCTGAGTTGCAGGAACTTGACGAAGACAACAAGTTCGACGTTAATGAGTACCTGAACGCTAACTACGACTACTGATGTCTTTCGTTTCTTTTCCTACTGACCCTAACATCATGAACAACGAACAACTCAATCAACTGAAAGAGAACTATGCCAACATGATTGTTGAAGGCATGGATATGGATGATTTGTGTCAGATGTGCTTTGATATGTTGATGGATGCCTATCAGGATTGCACCGAAGATGACATTAAGGGAGAGGTTATAGAACTCTATGATGAGGAAATGCTTGAGTCTTTGATGCCTGTTGAGTAATGGAAACCTTAGAACTTTCACAGAAAGAAATCAAGATTCTGCTTGAACTTCTTGAGTCGCAGGACTTGTGTGAAGTGAACCAAAACGTCTTTGATTTGGTTGTGCTTCATGATAAAATCAACTCACTTCAGACTTACTAAAATGACTGACGAACAACGTATCGACATTGTTGAAGATCAACTGGACCACATTTATGCATTGTGCCAGAGTTGTGCAGAAGTTGATGAGGAAGACACCTGTCGTGCATTATATGAAGAGTATGCAGAATGGTTTGAAGCACAGGGAGACGATAACGGACAATATGTTGTTATGTGGGCTCCGAACTTTTCACTGCAAGACTAATGTGCTAAAATAGTATTAGTTTATACGGAGGACCAATGAAGACGAATGTAGATATTAACTTAAACGTGCATGAGATAGGAGTAATTCTATCTGCATTGCAGTTAATAGAAACCATTGATGAAAACCGCATTGCGAAAGAGTATGGATCAACAGCAGCACTCTACGAACGACTTCACTCAATTTGGGAAACTCTTGACCGAACAGAAACAGGACTCCGAAATGATGTCGTCCCTTCCTACTAAACTGTGGTATCAGACTTTAACGGTAATGCAGGAGGATGCTCCTGAATTATTGGATGAGTTTCTGGAGAACAGTGCGGCAAAGATGGAAGTGACTGTCGATTATTTGATGGAGGAGTTTCTGTGACTGAGGAAGTGAAGTTGCATTTGGCGTTAATGCAAACGAATAACATTCTTTCACTCATTGAAGGAAATCAGTATGAGCAGTTTATGAAGAATAAATTGGTCACACTTCAAGTAGAAATCAATCGGCAGTTATCCCTATTGACAAGCACAAAAAACTACAATAGAATCGAGGAGTAATTTACACACACAAATGAAGTACCTGTATTTGGTTGATTATTGGGTTCCTTTTCCTTCATCAGAGTATGGTGGTTTATTAAACGTCATTGCTGAAAGTGACGTTGAATGCCATGATATTTTGTTAGATTGGCGGGACGAATGTGATTCTAAATACGATAACCTGATTATGGAAAAGGTTACGCTAGCATCGACTTATGCATTAGCGAACGATGAAGAATCAGGTATTGTAGAAACATTCACCACTTGAACAATGACTGAAGAGAAACTGTATAAGGTTGAAGAGTTTGTTACGACTGGATGGGAAGTTGTACCAGGCAATTCTACCAAACTGAACAAAGAACAGGCGAAAGCATTATTAGATGAACTCATCAATGAAGGAACAAATCCTAAGCGACTTCGTGCTATCCCTGATACCACATCAACCACCGACTAATTATGAATATGAGGCAGTACAATTCAAGCGTGATGTTATTGCTGTCTTCCTTTTATGTAATCGTCGGTTTGTGTACAATGGTGGTGCTCCAACTCGTACTATCTGGGGATTCTACAATACAAAGACCAAACGTTTCCACGCCCCCATTAACTCAAAAACAGTAGGAGATGTAGTACAACTCACAAACACATCTCCTTATACTTCTATGCCCCTCAACCTCAATCCATTAGAGTATGCCTTATACGCCTGAAGTCGATGATTATGTAATGTGGAATAAAGATAAACACTCAGTAGAAGGTTGGATCTACTACAAAGATTCCCAATACATAACGATTGAAATAGGTGTGAAGTGTAAGGATGAGGAGGATATTATCCATTGTCCAATACACCATAAGACTCGTACGTTAGTGTTATGTTTCCCTGAGTATTATCATCAGTTGAAATACATTAAGTCACGAGCAAATAAATATGATGAGAAGTAATCCATCATAGCGGTGAAGACATTTCAAGAGTTTCAAGAAGCAGCGTTAGTATTACCACTAGCAGCACCTATAGGTAAAGCAGCATTACCTATTATTGTTGGTGGTATTAAGTTAGTATCTGATCTTATGAAGGCGGATACTGCTAAACCCCGTACTCCTAATGTACAACGTGGTCGCCTTAATCCAAATGATGCTTATAATAGACAGAAGAAAGAAGAACGTAAAGCAGAAGCGCAACGTAGGGCAAGAGAAAAAGCAGAACAAGGTATTGATGAGTTAATTGGTACTGATACTGCAAGAAGAGAAGCATCAGCAGCAAGAGCAAACCAACCCCAAATACAAAGGGATTTGCGTAGACAAGCAATGCGTGAAAGAATGAGAAAAGCAGCAGAACAACAGGGGTTAGACTAATGAAAACATTCAATCAATTCATTCAAGAAGCAGACATTAGCAGAAGTCTAAGAGCAGTACATTATGGTACTCGATATGCAGGTAGACAAGCAGTACCGTTTATAACAACTCATGCACTAACAATGCTTCCTAAGTTAAAAGCATTAGAAGCAGTACCTAAGAATATTGCACCAATGTCTTCTGTTGTTACTACTGGTATTGGTGCAGGTAAAGCATTATATGATCTAGCATTGAAACCATTAGCACAACGTAATAGAGAAGAACAACAGAAGAAGAGAGAACAGTTAATTCCTTCTGGTAATCAACCTTATGGTACTGGTAGGGTAGCACAACTAAAACAAAGGTAAAATAAGTTAAAATTAGCACTTTTACCCCTTAAATGGGGTTTTTTAGTATTAAAAATACCTTTTTAAATATAAATGAATGTTTTATTCTTCTTGATAAGTATTCGTAATAAGGTTGAATAATGATATGAATTAGTATCATAATACCTCTCTAAAACCTTATAAACCCCTCCTCCTTATACTCTCTAAAACCTTATAAAGGGTCGGATCTTATGCAAGTTTAGCGAGCGTATCATAAGACGCGCAAGTTGTCAAGTCTGACGCCCGCGAAAATATCAGGAGACCCACACATAAATTCACAGAAACTTATAAATAATGGTTATGAATCTCGACGAGACTTATACCTAGAAAGGTTGAATCTCGACTAGATATATGCTACAATAAACAAGCGTTCATCAGATCTCGACGAGAATTATGTACGACGATTACGATCTCGACTATACATTTAGCAACGATTATAATCTCGACGAGGATGTATTCTACGAGTATTATGCTCAACTAGATGCACAAGATCTCGACGAGGATTATGCACGAGATACACAAGATTACAACACGCTTGCGTATCAACATTATGCATAATGTGTACTAGATAATACACATCTAGATACACACACTAGATTATACGTAAACACGCACATCTAGTCACATGTTAACACATAACAAGCGCCTAGTTACTATAACGCTCAACGTAATGTGTTATGATGATTTAGACTTACGCAGTCTAAATTGGAGAGATCTTTTAGATCTACATGGTGACGAAGAAGTTAACACTAACATAAAAGAATACGAAGTGGAGATGTAATGTGCCACTATGATTACTGGCACATTATTATACTTACAAGTTCGTTCTTAAGTATAGCAAACTCTTCATGAGTTTGTGATGCTAACTCGTGCGCCACTGTTTTATACTTTGGGTCGGCTGCCGCTACGGATTCGTAGTGTTATATTTTTGCTGATACGGATTCGTATCAGAAGGGAGGGGTTGTGACAGTCGGGTAGGTGTCCACCATTGTCCCCATTGCGTCCGAATCCGTGTCATCATGTCTTCATGACTTACGAAATCCTTTGCCCCTCTGCTCCTGAGGAGAACGAAACCACCACGGACCTGGACCGTGCTATGCTGATTTGCCTGGACCTGTCTGAGGAGTTCGGTTACGCTGAGATCCGCGATTGCTTCGGTAACATCGTCGGAGACTACGGTGACCCCTCCACCTTCCTGGTGTGACAGTCGGGGGACTGTCCACCAAACCGACACAAGTCCCCCAGATCCTGTATTGTTATCTCAAGTCAAACAACCTCACCTCTCATGCGTAAGATCGAAACCCAAATGAACGCCGCTATCACTAACGGCATCAACTGGCAGTCTGCTAACACTGAAGTTACCTTTGACGCCGAAACTAACACCTCTACGGTATATCTCCATGGCAATAAGATTGCAGAGGTTGGTGACTTCGGTGTGCGTCTTTGGGACGGTGGTTATCAGTCTGTGACCACCAAGTCCCGCATCAATGCTATTCTGAGTGAGCACGCAATCGCTGGGGAAGGTGTATTTCAGAAAGACTATCAGTGGTTCATTCGCCTCTACAATGGCACTGAATTCTTCACCACTGAGTTTCGTAACGCCATGAAGTTGGGCACTCTTTCTAACGAACTGCTGCTCGCATGAGTTATGCTTAAGGGAGGAAATAACCTCCCTTTTTTTATACTTTCTTATTTTTATTTTATGGCAGGGGGAGTGGCGACCTTTTTCGTCATAAGGGCGACCCTGCCCCTCCTTCGCTTGTGACCGTATTGTAGAGCCCAGCGGACCCCAAACCAGTCACCTTGTGCCACTTTTCAGACTGTCCACCGATCGCCCGAAACCGTCCGACCCCGTGCCTATAATGACAGCATGAACAAAACACCCGACCTCAACGCCATCATGGCAGACTACACCGAATTCGTGAAGCAGCAGCAACGGCGCTTCGAAGCGATCCGCGCTCAGTCTGAGATTGCTGGTTCTACTGAGATCCTGACCCCTGAACCTGAGAACCCCCAGCAGGCATGGTTCAGCAAGTGGGAAGCAACCCGCCCCCAGGGACAGTGGGGACGCTGGCACATCTCCGACCGCGATTGAGTCGCCTGACCCTGTAGAATACTCTCAACAGCAAACGACCTGATGAATCACTACCTCGCCGCTGGTCTCCTGATGATCGCCGCCATCGGGTTCCCCATGCTCTGCGCTGCCATGGGGATGAAGGTCAACACCCGCAACGGGTGGTGGGACTGACCCTCCGACCTGCTACAATACTCTCAACCACAACGGACCTGATGCGCTACCCGATCAACTGCAACGACTCCCGTTCAGTCTGGACCCTCCGCCTGAACCCCATCACGGGAACCGCCCGCGTCCGTTGGTTCGCCTCCCCCCTGACTGAGTACCGCCATACTGGTGTGTCGCGTCGTGCCATCCTTAAGATGCTTTGGTTCAGTGGTGACACCTCTAAGGGACAGTGGGTAAACCGTCACTGCTTCGCTCAGTAGACCCCCTCCGACCCCTTATACTGACTTCAGTCAAACGAAACCAAATGCAAGCACTCACCTCCATGGTCACCGAAACCGAAACCTACAACGGTTGGGCAAACTGGGAGACCTGGAACGTCGCCCTGTGGATTGGAAACGATGAGTTCCTCTACAACACCGCTAAGGCATGTGTGACCTACCGTGAAGGACTGGAGACCCCCTGGGAGAAGTTCGTTCGCTGCATGACCGACGGGCAGATCGGTCGCCACCTTGGACAGACCCCCGACGGTTGCCGCTGGGACGATCCCGCAATCGACGGCATGGAGATCAACTCCATGATGCAGGACCTCTAAGGTCCCCCCGATCTGCTACAATACATACAGTTCAAACGGGTGGCGCTCACCCGATTCCCCATGACCTTCCAAACCAACGGATCCGTTCATCACTCTGGTGTCGCCAATGAGCACGACACCATCTCCCTTCTGAACGCCCGTAAGGTGTTCGCTGAGACTGTGACCCACTTGGGCGGCACCCGTAACAAAGCGGACGCCATGGCGGGTGCTACCCCTATCAGCATCAAGCACAAAGCAGGACTTAAGAATGGGTCTTTCGATTGGGTCAACACCTCCCAAACCGATGCCCTTCTGGACTCTGCCCGCTTTGAAGACTTCCGCTCCTTCGTCGCCAATGCCCGCCAATGGGGCACCGATGAGCGTAGCGCCATCGTAGAGGAAACCCGAGACCTCTTTAACGAAGTGTGTAGCGATGCTCTGAACGCCATCACTTCGGAGACCCTCACCGCTTGGTTGATCTCTGAACTGATCAACGCTAACCACGGGATGAGCATGGTCATCAACGACACCGCCGCCCAGCGTTGCTACGTGATGGGGCATGATAGCATCCGTGCCGCCCGTTGCCTGTCTGCTGGTTACACTGCCCACCTTGTGAGTGGTAAGGGTACGACCTCCCGCCGCATTGTTCTCAAGGGTAACGGCGAAACCCTGGACCTGGGGCTCCGTCTCCGTGTAACCAGCAACAACGGCATCAAGGCGTTTCTGGGTTTGAGCAAAGCGAACCGCAACTCTCAAGTGGTTCTCAAGTTGCAACAGGATAAGGTCGCCGCTCTGGTTTCCGACGCTGCCCCCCAGGTTCTGGAGTACTGAGGACAGTTGGGGGACTGTCCACCATTTCGGCACAGACCCCCGTTCTGATGTATCTTATAAGGGTCGAAAGGAACACAACCCGATGAACGCTTCCCTCTCCAACCTCTCCACTATCGCTGCCGACCTTAACGCCGCTGGTAAGGAAGTCACCATCAAGTGCCTCCGTACCCGTGGTCCCCGTAAGGGTGAGACCATGCAGCGTAACTCCCAGCATGGTCGCGGCGCTGCTATGGGTTCTGTTCAGGGTGGCGACAGTCAGACCGCTTCTCACGCTGTCGGCGGTGGTAAGGGTCAAACCATCACCCGTCAGGTCGGCATCGGTGCTGCTATGGTCCGTGACCTGGACAGCGTTAAGCGTCGCGCTGCCGCCCAGTATGCTGCCGACCGTCGCGCCGCTGCCCGTGAGCGCCTGGGTCTCTGACCCCCAGCGCCTCTGGGTTCGTGCTCCGGCAGTGCCCCCGCCGCCGCCCCCGTGCGGTCGGGGCGCGTTTAAAAAGCGATGGGTCCCCATAAGCTATAAAGTGTTACGATCACGAGCTCAATATTAAACTCACATCTTTTCTATATAAAACAAAAATGGAAACACGAATACCTGAGATGCAAAAAAATCCCGGAGAAAATTATACGACTGTAGAGGTCGATCCAATAACTGGGGAGTACTACTTTAATATACCTGAATGGGTATTGAGTGAGTTTGGGTGGTATGAGGGCACTGTAGTGAACATGGAGATTGACGGGGAAGCAATCATTATCACTGAGGTTAAAGAGGATTAATACTCAAGGGCGCGGCACTTGATACTCAAGGGCGTAGCACTTGACCTCATATAGATAATGCTGTATGATAACTGATGTAATTACACTGTTTTATGGCTAAAGGATTTACTGTAAAAGCAAAGACTCCGACAGTCACCAAGGAAGTAGAATTCGATTATGAGAAGGCACGGGAGATGATCCGTGGTAAGTCAATCGTCTTCTGTCTACCTGGGCGCGGAGTTTCTTACACCTTCTTAAAGAACTTCGTACAGCTCTGTTTTGATATCGTACAGAGCGGTGCTAGTATTCAGATTTCTCAAGACTACTCCTCGATGGTCAACTTCGCACGATGCAAGTGCCTAGGGGCGAATGTACTTCGTGGACCTGACCAGATTCCCTGGGACGGCAAGCTGAAGTATGATTATCAATTGTGGATTGATTCTGATATTGTTTTCAATACTGAAAAGTTTTTACAATTAGTATTGATGGATCAGGATATTGCTAGTGGTTGGTATTGTACGGAAGACGGGCAAACGACCTCTGTAGCACACTGGATGGAAGAGGACGACTTCAAGAACAATGGAGGAGTCATGAATCATGAGACATTGGAAACGATGTCGAAGCGTAAGAAACCATTCACTGTTGACTATGCAGGATTTGGTTGGTTAATAATTAAGCATGGAGTCTTTGAGCACGAAGAGATGAAGTATCCCTGGTTTGCTCCAAAGATGCAAGTCTTTGAATCTGGTGACGTACAAGATATGTGCGGAGAGGATGTATCGTTCTGTTTAGATGCAAAGGAAGCAGGCTTTGAAATCTGGTGCGATCCTCGTATCAGAGTTGGTCACGAGAAGACAAGGATTATTTGATGGCTAACGAACTTTACAATATCTATTGTAAGGGGAGGAAGATATACTCCCACTTGACTCAGGAGGAGTATTTCGATACAATGGAGGACCTGTCGGTAGAATACTATCAGACAGGCACTCCAAGACCTGAAGAATTGGACACTGAAATCATTAAGGAGAATTGTTATGGCTAAGGCAAAAGTTGGACTGAATAAGAGTTCTTATATTCCTGGTCCGCCTAAAAAGTCTCGTCAAGGAGCAGGGGGTGGAACGAAGTACGCCGCGTCTTCTCGCAATAAAGCGCGTAAACCTTATCGCGGTCAAGGTAAAGGTTAAACACAAGGGGGCATTAGACCCCCCTTTTTCATGAAAATAAATAAGTCATAAGGGATAGCAACCCCTCTAAAAGTTCTGATTTGTATAAATCAGGAGCTAAAATGGGACAATCACCTGTCGATAGAAACACAGAGTACATGAAGCAGATGTGGGGCACCACAAAACTTGCTTCAGACTATGGTTCAATGCAAAAAATCAATGTCTATGAGGAAAAGAAGGAATTTCTTCAAGAAATCATGGACTATGAACAGAAGCATGACTTGAAAAAACAGTCACAACTTCATGAAAAGATTCGTAATGATGAAGATTATGATGATTGGGACTATGGAACAGAGCCAACTTATGGCAATCCTTGGATGTAAATATAAATAAAGCAAGAAAACTTCTTGACAAATGGCGATTTCACGGGTTTCTAGAGCATTTAAGGACATTAGTTTGTCTTTTGAGCCCCATCCTGTGACTAAAGATCTACCTGTCCTCAAGAATGCGGCGGCAATTACCCGTTCAATTCGTAATTTAGTGCAGACAATACCAAATGAGCGCTTTTTTCAACCACTTTTAGGGTCTGATGTGCGCTCAAGTCTGTTTGATTTCGTCGATTTTGGTACTGCTACCGTCATTCAAGAGCAAATTTTGACCACGATTGCTAATTTTGAACCAAGAGTCAATAATGTTAGGGTAGATGTTGATCCTCAACCCGATAATAACACGTTTGAGGTCACAGTTTTGTACAATATCATCGGTCAAGACATTCCAGCGCAACAATTTACATTCTTATTAGAGGCTACCAGATAAAAAGATGCCTTTTACAAAGTTTACGAACCTCGATTTTGACCAAATAAGGACCTCGATCAAAGATTATCTCCGTGCTAACTCAAATTTCACGGATTTTGACTTTGAGGGGTCTAATTTTTCTGTCTTAATCGACACGCTAGCATATAATACCTATATTAATGCATTCAATGCGAACATGGTAGTCAACGAATCCTTCTTGGATTCGGCAACTTTGAGAGAAAATGTCGTTTCTCTCGCCAGAAACATTGGTTATGTACCTCGCTCCAGGAACGCCGCTAAGGCAACTGTAAGTTTGAGCGCATCAACTACCTCATCATCGGATACACTGACCTTACAGGCGGGTCTGGTGTGCGTAGGGACGGCAGAAAACAGCAATTATATCTTCTCAATACCAGAAAGCATCACTACAACAATCAATTCTGGTGCTGCTTCTTTCAACAACATTACGATCTATCAAGGAACGTATCTCAAGAAGCAATTTTTGGTCGATGGATCACTTGATCAGCGTTTTATTCTTGATAATTCCTTCATTGATACCTCAACTATTGTCGTAAAAGTCAAAGGACTCTCTGATAGTGGTGAAGGAAGAGAATATTCCCGTGTAGACAACATTTTAAACATCAATAAGAGTTCAGAAATCTATCTGATTCAAGAAGTTCAGGATGAAAAGTACGAACTTCTGTTTGGAGACGGATATTTCGGCAAAAAACTGGAAAATGGAGCGGTTATTACCGTTTCATACATTATCACTGATGGTGAAGACGGAAATGGAGCGTCTAATTTCTCATTCTCCGGTAGATTCTTAGATTCTTTAGCAAATACGGTCATTCCAACCAATACAATTAGTGTTACAACCGTAAATTCGTCAGCAAACGGCAGTGCGATTGAAAGTATTGACTCAATTAAGTACTTCGCACCAAGAATTTACGCTTCTCAGCATAGAGCAGTGACGACTCGTGACTATGAAGCGATTATTCAGCAAATTTACCCTAACACAGAGTCAGTTTCTGTCGTTGGTGGCGAAGAATTAGACCCACCAGAGTTCGGAAACGTCATTATTAGCATCAAACCAAAGAATGGTGACTTTGTTTCCGACTTCGACAAGCAAACTATCCTTACAAAACTGAAAGATTATGCACTTTCTGGTATTAACCAGAGAATTACTGATCTTAAGGTCCTTTACGTTGAAATTAACTCTGGAGTTTACTACAACAGTTCCCAGGTTAGCAATGTTAATGCACTGAAGACAAAAGTAACCTCTGTTCTGAACACTTTCGCCAAGGCAAACATCAATCAGTTTGGTGGTAGATTCAAATATAGTAAGTTGTGCCAGACAATTGATAATAGTGATAATGCGATTACCTCTAATATTACAAGAGTTATCATTCGCAGAAATCTAAAAGCACTAATCAACCAATCTGCACAATATGAACTTTGCTTTGGTAATAAGTTCCACATCAACAAGGATGGGTTCAATATCAAGAGCACAGGGTTCACTCTCGCTGGTAGAATAGGCACGTTCTACTTCACAGACGTACCTGGAAGCAACGGGAAGGGCGTTATCTCTATCGTTAAGGACATTAACGAGACTGGGAAGTATGAGGTCGTGGTGAAGTCTGCAGGCACCGTAGATTACACGAAAGGTGAGATCATTCTCAACACTTTAAACATCACATCTACAGCAATTGCTAATAATATTGTAGAGATTCAGGCGTTCCCAGAGTCTAACGATATCATTGGTCTAAAGGATCTATATCTATCCTTTTCTGTTGCTGATAGCACCATAAATATGGTTAAAGATACTATAACATCTGGCGAACAGATTTCTGGCGTCGGTTATAAAGTTACTTCTAGTTACTTAAACGGAGAACTAAAGAGAGGATAAAATGATACAAACGGGCTTTGAGAAGAGGGTAAAAGTTCAGCAAATAATCGAGAGTCAACTACCAGAATTCATACTTTCGGAAAGTCCAAAAACAGTAGATTTTCTAAAACAGTATTATATTTCTCAAGAATATCAGAGTGGTCCTTCAGACCTCTCAAATAATCTTGACCAGTACTTGAAGTTAGATAATCTAACTCCCGAAGTAATCACTGGTGAGACCACTCTTTCTGTAGGCATCTCTTCTACTGTCGATACAGTTGAAGTTGCATCAACAAAGGGATTCCCTCATGAGTATGGTCTGTTTAAGATTGGTGATGAGATAATCACCTATACTGGTATCACTACAAACTCTTTTACTGGTTGTATCAGAGGATTTAGTGGTATTACCACATATAAGACGGATCTGAATCCAGAAGAACTGCTATTCAATACTTCATCCGCAGTATCCCACGATTCTGGAAGTTCTGTAAAGAACCTAAGTTCTCTTTTCCTCAAAGAATTCTACAACAAACTCAAGTACTCCCTCACTCCAGGTCTTGAGAATGTTGATTTCGTATCAAATCTGGATGTTAATAACTTCATAAAAGAAGCAAGAAGTCTTTATGAAGCAAAAGGAACGGAAGAGTCATATAAGATTCTATTCAAAGTTCTGTATGGTGTTGTCCCCCAGGTAATCGACCTAGAAGAGCACCTTGTAAAACCATCTTCTGCAGAGTTCATCAGAAGAGAAGTTGTTGTTGCAGAGAGAGTCTCTGGCGACCCCAACAACCTGGTTGGTCAAACAATCGTCAAGTCTTCAGATTCTGAGACCAAAGCATCAGTATCTGAAGTAGAAATCTTCACCAGATCTGGTATCAATACTTATTTCAAACTTGGTCTGTTTGTTGGATTTGACGATAGAGACCTTATTGAAGGTACTTTTGAAATTCAACCTCAAACAAAAGTTATTAATCCAGTATCTGTAGGTGCATCGGTAATCACCGTTGACTCTACTGTCGGATTTGCAGACACTGGAAAGGTAATTTCTGGCGTCAATACTGTAACGTATACTGCGAAGACTGTAAACCAGTTCCTTGGTTGTACTGGTGTTAGTGTTGCAATTCCAACAAAGGCAGACATCAGAACTGATGAGGTCTTCTTTGGTTATGAAAATGGAGATACTGCAAAGAAAGTAGAACTCAGAATCACAGGCGTATTGTCTGAATTTGAAGCAACTAATGATATTTTACTTTCGGTAGAGGGTCAAAAAATCTACACCAAGAATGTTGGTGAAAAAATCCTGAATCCATCTACAAATAAGACCGATAAGGAAATATTTGCTAATAGTTGGATATACAATACCAGCTCAAGATTTGAAGTTGATAGCATTAATGGTTCAACTTTCCAATTAAAGAGTGAACTTGATAAGTCAAGTCTAAAAGTTGGTGATACTGTAGACATTCTAAATGGAGTAACAGAGACTGTTCTTCACAGCAATGCTACAGTTTCCGTTATTGATGCAGTTAACAAGCAAGTAACTCTCGATAACCTCAGTGGATTCACCTCAAGTTTAACAGTAATCTATACCATTAGAAGAAAACTAAACACTGCATCTAGTAGTGGAACTGATATTTTCTATGGTGATAACACTCTGACTAGCGATGTTCAGAATGTCTATACTGACCGTAGTGGACATGGATATGTTGCTTCAAACTCACTACCATCATATGAGATTACAGAATCAATTCTGAAGGCAACGATATCTTCTGCAAGTGGAAGTGCCCTTCAAGGATATAATACCACAACTGAAAAATATTCAGTTATCTCTTTTGCTACTAACGTTCCTTTCATCACTGGTGATGAAGTCTATTACACATACTCAGATTCTTCCTTGAATGGTCTAAGTGAGGGGTACTACTACGTTAAGGTTCTTCCCCTAACAAACCAAATCAAACTATATGCTTCAAGATCACTGATTGTTAGTGATAATCCAGTTGAGTTTACATCAGATAGTGCTACTGGTTCACATACTTTCACTCTATCTGCTCAGAGAAGTGGATACATTTATCCCCAAAAACTTCTTAAGAAGTTCCCACTAACCAGAAATATTGAAAATGGTAATGATACACCGACACTACCAGAGTCTATTGGTATGTTGGTTAATGGTGTTGAGATTTTAAACTACAAATCAGACGATAAGATTTACTATGGTCCTCTGGAAAGTGTTCGTCTTTACAATGGTGGAACCAATTATGATATTATTTCTCCTCCAGACATTGAAATAGATTCTCCTGGTGTTGGATATACTGCCGCTTTGGTTAGACCAGTATTAGAAGGAACCGTAAAAGAAGTTAAAGTAGATCCACAAGACTTTGATATTAAGGATGTTCTTTCAGTAACTATTTCTGGTGGTAATGGAACTGGAGCAATACTAGAACCAATCGTTGGTACAAGATATCGTGAAGTTGAATTTGATGCACGTCTAACATCAGATGGTGGTGGAATTGATATTTCTAACGAAACAATCACCTTCCCTAAAGCACACAATCTCAGAAATGGTGATGCTATCGTATACAGCAGAAATGGAAATGATGCTATTGGTGTAGGCACTTATGGTGGAAGTAATGCCCACCAAGACCTAGCGTTGAATAGTGGATCTGTATACTATGCCGAGTTGGTAAATACCACAACAATTAAGTTGTACGAATCTTTCGAGAACTACTCTAGTGGTATTAACACCGTAGGATTTACTACAACTTCTCAGGGTATTCATAAGTTCAGAATGTATGAGGGTAAGAAAACTCTCAGTTCAATTAAAGTTATTAATCCTGGAAGTGGATATCAGAATAGAAAACTAAAAGTTAAGTCCGAAAATATCTCTACCGTTGAGAATACAATCACATTTACTGGTCATGGGTTTGCCGACGGTGATGTTGTTGTTTACACGACTGACGGAACTGCAGTAACTGGTTTATCAACGACTCTAAGTTACAAGGTCCTGAAAGTTTCTGATGACTCATTTAAACTTGCTGATGCTGGTATTGGTGCAACTGTTACTACAAACTACACCAAGAGACTCCCAGTTTCTATTACTGCTGTAGGAAGTGGACTCCAAAACTTCGCTTATCCAGATATTACCCTATCCATTAATGTTGAGTATGATGGTTTAACTGGTATTATCACTGCAACTCCAGTAGTTAGAGGTGAGATCGTAGACCTCTATCTCTATGAAACTGGAACTGGATATGGAACAACTGTTCTTAACTTCCACAAGAAACCAAACGTTAAGATTAAAAATGGTAAAGATGCTGAACTGAAACCACTAATTTCTGGTGGATCTATCGTTTCTGTTCAAGTAACCAGTGGTGGTAGTGAATATACCTCTGCACCAGACTTGACTGTAACCGGTGATGGTGTTGGCGCTAAACTGAGAGCAATAGTATCTGGTGGTAAGATTACTAACGTTGTTGTTCTAAACCCCGGAGTTGGATACGCTCAAAATACAACTTCAATTCAAGTTACATCTGCAGGCAGAAATGGAAACATTGAAGCATCTGTAAGACCTCTTACCCTCAATAATCACTATCGTTTTGGCGATGAAATTCTAATTCAAACCAATGGTGAACTTGGATATGGTGTTGTTGGATACACAACTAGCATCGGTTCTTCCCAGTTTGGTGATAATGGTACAGCACATTCACCAATCGTTGGGTGGGCTTATGATGGTAATCCAATTTATGGTGCATATGCTTACACAGATGCTTCAGATATCAACTCTGGAATCAAGATACTTGATAGTGGATATGTAACATCAACGTCAGATGTTGTTGATAGACCACTAGGTTTCACTGCAGGATTCTTTGTAGAAGATTATAAGTTCAATTCATCTGGAGATTTGGATGAGCATAACGGAAGATATGCTAAAACACCTGAGTTTCCAAATGGCGTATATGCTTATCATGTAGGCATTACTAGTGATGGAAAGAATAGTAAGTTCCCATATTTCTTAGGTCATACCTATCGTTCACTTCCAGTTGTACAAAATATTGACCAAGGATATGACTTCAATAACTCCAAACTAACAAGAAATACATTCCCATATAAGATTGGAGACAAATACGCAAATAATGACTTCATCTCAGAGTCTTATGAGACTCTTATGCAGACTGCAGTCATTGATTCCATTACAAAGGGATCTGTTGACGGATTTGATATTAATGAACCTGGAAGCAACTATAGAGTAAATGATGTTGCATCATTTGATAACACAGATACAAATGGTGGTGGATTGTCCGCTTACGTTGAATCTGTAACTGGTAAGTCTATTGTTGATGTAAACACAACGGTTCAAACATATCAGTCTACAGTTCTTACTTGGGACAATTCTAATCAGGTATCGGTTCATGTTGATCCATACCACACGTTCCTAGAGAATGATCAAATCATCATTTCTGGTCTATCAACCTTTGTACCAAATCTAACCAAACTGCACAAGATTGGAGTTACATCAGAGTCAACTAAGTTGGTTGCTGAAGTTCCCGCAAACTCGACTGTTGGTTTCGTAACCGATATCTACGTTATTAACATTCCATCTACAGTATCTGCAGGGACCACAGTTGCTATTGGAACAGAGAGAATGTCTGTTCTTAGCACTTATCCAGACAATAAGGTTATAAGGGTTGTTAGAGGTGTCTCAGGTTCTGCTCATACATCATTTACTGACGTATTTGTATCTACAAATAGATTCACCCTACCAGTTAAGACAACTTACTTTGATTCTTCTCTGAACGATAAGATATACTTCAACCCAATTCAATCAGTTGGAATCGGAACCACGACAGGATCTGCATACTCCAATGATTATAGAATTGGTGATAGAACTATATCAGTATCTGTTCCTATCCAAAACATTTATCTACCAAATCATCCATTCAAGACTGGTCAACAAGTAACTTTTGAAAAATACAGTGGTGCTCAAGGATTTACAGTTTCAAATACTGAAACTAGCTCCACATTTGGAATTCCTTTAAGTGGAGACACGGAAACACTATTTGTTATCAAGAAGTCTGATGATTTTATTGGTCTGTGCACACAAGTTGGTCTAACAACAAATACTGCAGGTCTGTACTTTAGAAATATTCTTTCTAACGGAGACAGCACAGACTACAGATACTCACTAACAAATAACAAAACTCAAGTAACTGCTAGAGCAGAAAAGATCAAAGCAAGAGTTTCTGTTTCAACAGACCACAATCTCACTAATGGAGATACTATTAAGTTAACCCTAAACTCTGAGCAGTCTGTAGGTATTGGAACTTCTGTATCAGTATATCTTAAGTACAATTCGGAGCATGATAGACTCCTTGCTAACCCAATCGGATTCAATTCAACAGCAGTCAACACATCAACCGATGAACTGACCATACTTGATCATGGTCTTAAGACTGGAGATAAAGTATTCTACAATGCCTCAGATTTAGTTGCATCTGGTCTGTCTACTGGTGCTTACTTTGTTTATAGAATTGATGACGATACTATCAACCTAACAACAACATACTATGACGCTGTATCCACACCACCATCTGTTGTAAGTCTTGGTTCAACTGGTGGTTCCAGTCAAGAACTGTCTAAGATTAGCCCACAACTCCAAGTTGTTAGAGATAACAATCTAGTCTTTAATGTATCTGATACTTCACTCGATGGTTATACTCTCAAGTTGTTCTATGATAAAGAGTTTGAGAATGAACTAGTTTCTATTGGTTCATCAACAACCTTCAGCACAATTGGTGTTGGAACAGTCGGAGTTACAACCACTGCTACATTTACACTTAACTACAGCAAAGATCTACCATCTAAGGTTTATTATCAGTTAGATAAGTCTGGATTTATAAGCACTGCTGATACTGATGTTAGAAACAATAATGAAATATTATTTGTAGATAGCAAATACAACGGAACATACACTGTTTCTGGTGTTGCCGCTACCACTTTTGATATTTCACTGAGAGGTGTCCCAGAAGACTTGGATTACAACCAAGATTCTACAAGTGTTCTTAAGTACTCCACAACATCATTGGGAGCACTGGGTGGTGTAGATTCTATGAGAATCACTTTTGGTGGTGCAAACTACAAGAAACTTCCAAAGTTCGTTAGCATTGCATCCTCTATTGGTGAAAACGCAGATATTATCCCAACATCTAAGACTCTAGGTAGAATCAATCAAATTACAATTCAAGATCCTGGATTTGATTTCTCTGCAGATAAGACTCTAAATCCTGAAGTTTACATCTCACCAAATATTACCGTTGTAAACAGAAATGAAATTACCAACATTGATGTTACATCTGGTGGTTCTGGTTACACTTCAGCACCAGATTTAGTAATTGTTAATCCATCAACTGGAACGGCATATGATACTGGTCTTGTAATTGCGAAGATGCAAGGCGCAGCAATCTCTTCTGTTGAAATTGTAGAGTCTCCAAAGGGAATATCTGAAGTAGAATCCAAAATCTATTCAGTCAACAATAGCAATGGTGTTGGTATAAACAGTATCTTCACCTCACAAGCAGGTGTTGTAACTTGTGTTCTCTCAACCCCAGTTAATGGATTTACTGCATCGACAGTACCATTTGTTGTTGGTGACTTTGTATTTGCTGAGAACATATCGTTAGCATCAACAACTGGTACTGGATTTAACTCTGCAGACTACAGTTACAACTTCTTCAGAGTAACTGCCTACAGAAACACAAACCCAGCAGAAGTCGAGTATGATATTTCACCATATGCTACTAACGCTGGTGTAGCAAACACATCCCAAAATTCATTTGCTTTCCTTGTTAACAGAAACAACTATCCAACCTTTGACGTAACCCAAGAACCACTACCATTTATTGTCGGTGAAACTCTTTACACTAAGTCTGGTGGTACTTATATTGAGAGAGATTTGATTATTACTGATAATCTAAATGATTCTATTAAGGTTTATGGAACATACACTCTAAGTGTTGGTGAGGTTATCTCTGGAAAGGATTCTGGTGCTCTAGCAACTATTGATTCTGTTCAAGAGAACAAGGGAATATTTACAATCAACTATAGTCTAAACACAGACTATGGATGGTCAAATGATATTGGTAAGTTGGATGAAGACTATCAAGTCCTTCCAAATAATGACTATTATCAGAATCTTTCATACACAATCAAGAGTCCTATCGTATATGAAGATTGGGTAGATCCTGTAAATAGACTGCTTCACCCACCAGGCATCAAAAACTTCTCAGATACTGGAATTACAAGTGAAGGAAGAGTATCTGCAGCAACTAGCAATCTATCAACTAGCACAGCATTAGTTGATATTATTAATGTTAATGCTGATGGAACAACAATGAGAGTTGATGCTATCAACTTCTTTGATTTTGGTATCGATACTGATGTAACATCGAACAAGTCCAAGTTCGTTAAACTGCAGAATAAGAAACTCAGTGATTATATTGAGTGCAGAACCAATAGAGTTCTTACAATTGATAACTTCAATAGTCAGTTCTCTAATGCAGAAGATGCAAATACTACACTCTATAAAGATATTGATACTTTCATCGCCAATGATGGATATAGCAGATACTTTGTTCAGATTATAAATCCAAACACAAATGATGTACAAGCTACTGAACTTGTTGTTCTGAACACTCCTTCCGATGATTTGATTACCGTTGAAAAATCGTCCATCTTCAACACTGCAACTCAAGCAGGTGATTTGCAGGCAATCAAGGATTCCTTTGGAAATGTAAAACTCAGATTCACTCCAGATGATCCATATCAGTCCGATTATGATATTAAGTTTATCAAAACCAATTTCAATACTACTCTTGCTGGTATTAACACTCAGTCAGTCGGATTTGTAGACTTGATTGGTTCCAACGTAACTGTTGGAGTAGGTTCTACAGCAACCGTTTATGAAAAAGTATCGACTACAGCAGAGTCTCTATTCGCAATTATTGAACTTACAGATACTGTAACGAAGGACAAGACTGTTGTTGATATGTTCATTGACCATGATGGGTCTGATACTTACAAATCTGACTTCTTCTTCGATAACAATTCTGGTTCACAAATATCAAACAACTTCATTGGAACCTTTACTTCTAGCATAGATTCTGGAGTTCTATCACTCAAGTTTGAAAATACTGAGGCGAATGAAGTTCTGGTAAGGTCTTCTGTCGTTGGTTTTGGTACAACCGCATCTGGTATTGGAACTCACATCTTTAAGGCATCTGGTCAACCAGACAGTGCAGTTAAAGAAGGTAGATTAGAATCCAACTATTCAGTATTCTCTGGAACTGGAATTTCAACCATCCTAACATACTCTGTTACTGATGTTACTACAGTAAAAACAACTGCTAAAGTTTCTTACGGAAATACTTCAGCACTGCATCAAATCGTATTTGATCATGATACTACAGACACATTTACTGTACAGTATCCTTATCTTTCAATTCAGAGCACAACTGGAATTGGTACGTTTGGTTCAGAGATATCTGGAACTGACTTCAATCTGATATTCTATCCAGATTCAAATATTTCTGATGATATCACAATCCAAACTTATAATGAGATTATTCAGACTGAAAAAGATTTGAATAACATCCCTGCGGTACTTTCTTATGGAACAGTAAACCAAAAGATAGTAACAGAACAGTTTGACTCTATCAATGGAGATAGAACTAACAAACTAGACTTTGATGTTAAGCATGATGGAGTACCAATCTTTGAGAAGCAATTTGATCCAGGTATTTCCACAGTTGTTAATCTTGGTACTGGTGTTTTCACTATTAATGATCACTTCTTCAGCACTGGTGAAAAACTAACCTACACACCAAGATCATCATTTGTTGGTAGTTCATATACCGCTATGGTTATGTCTGATACCAACATTCTACCAGTTGATGTCTATGCTATCAAGATTAATAATAATGAATTCAAACTTGCTACAAGTAAGTCTGATGCTAATGCGGGAACAGCAGTAACCTTTAATTCTGCTGGTTCTGGAAATGCTCATACCCTAGAAATGAGTAAGAAACTAGAGAAATCTCTCATTACTATTGACGGTGTTGCTAGATCTCCTCTAGCATTCACCCCAATCAGTCATACTCTCTTTGATAATGGTGGTTCTATTTCTGTTGGAGCAACATACTTCGGAGTTTCTGGTATTTCCTCGATACTTCCAGGTGATGTTCTGAAGATTGATGATGAATTCGTCAAGGTTGATGCAGTTGGTATCGGAACCACAACTATTGGTCCTATCACAGGAACTGGTTCATTCAATGTTGTTAAGAGTGAAAGAGGTTTCGTTGGAACTCTAGCGACAACCCACACTGACGGAACAACCGTTAGAGTGTATCAAGGTTCTTACAACATGACCAGAAGTAAGATCCACTTTACAGAAGCTCCTAGAGGAAACACTCAAGAGTTGGTTGATGAGAGCAACATTCCTTATGCTAAGTCAACATTTACTGGAAGAGTTTATCTCAGACAGGATTATTCAACCAACCAAATCTACGATAACATCACAAGACAGTTTACTGGAATTGGTGCTACTTATAGACTAACCGTTGGTGGAGCAAACACCACTGGTATTGAAACTGGTAGTGGTTTGGTGTTCATCAATAATATGTTCCAAACACCAACAACCTCCAATAATCCTGGCGGCAACTACAGTTTCATTGAAAATGCTGGTATCTCAAGCATCGTGTTTAGTGGTGTTAATAATGCATCCTTTATCTCAGACTATGATGTAAACCAGAATCTGCTCCCTAGAGGTGGTTTGATTGTTTCCGTTGGTTCAACACAAGGTCTTGGTTTTGCTCCTCTTGTTGGTGCTGCAGTAACTGCTGTTATTTCTGGTGGGGTTATTCAGTCCGTTGGACTTGGTTCTACCGACATCCTTGGTTCTGGTTATCGTGGAACAGTTTCTATTGGGGTAACAGACGCAAATCACACAGGAGATGCTGCAACAATTACAGCAACTGTAGGTGCTGGTGGAACGCTTTCGTTCACTGTTAGTGATGGTGGAACTGGATATAGTTCAAATCCAACTATCCAAATACCAGAACCAAATTACGAAAACTTATCTGTTGTTGGCGTTTCTCGCCTTGGTATTGGTGCTACTACAGATACTGGAAGTGCACTTCTACTTAATGTTGAGGTTGGTGCTGCTGTTACTAATGTTGGTATCGGTTCTACATTGTTTGAAGTTACTTCATTCAAGATTACTAGACCTGGTTGGGGATTCAGAAAAGGGGATAAGTTCAAACCAGTTGGTTTGGTAACTGCCGCAGGTCTCTCTTCCCCAGTAAATGACTTTGAACTAGAAGTCCTAGATGTCTTCAGCGATAACTTTGCAGCATGGCAGTTTGGACAGTTTGATTACATTGACTCCATCTCAAGTCTTCAGAATGGTGTAAGAAAGAGATTCCCACTGTATTACAATGGTGATTTGCTAAGTTTCGAAGTCGATTCAAATAACGTAGATTCTGCCGCTATTGATCTGGAAGCATTGCTACTAATCTATATTGATGGAGTTCTTCAAGAACCAAACGTCAATTACAACTTTGAAGGTGGAACTTCTATCGTATTCACAACAGCACCAAAAGAAGATGATATCATTGATATATTCTTCTACATGGGAACAAGAGACACTGATAGTGTTAGTGTTAATATCAATGAGACCATCAAGGTTGGTGATATTATTCAACTGAATAAAACTCCTAATAGTGCTGTTCAGGATCCAAGAACAATCTACAATATCAATGCTTCTGATAAAGTTGAAACTAACATCTATGGTGGTCTTGGTATTGATGATACCAACTATAAGGATTTTAGTTGGATAAAGCAAAAAGTAGATAAGAACCTCGGTGGCGAATTGATTTACAAGTCAAGAGATTCAATCGAAGGTCAAGTTTACCCAACTGCCAAGATTATTGGTGATTTCTCCACTTCCGATACGGAAATCTTCGTTGATGATGCTCAACTCTTTAATTATGAAAATGGTATAGGTGGAAATTCAACTGACGCATTGATTGTTAATACAACTACAGACCCAGTTGCTGCAGCAATAACCGCAGTTGTTTCTGCTGCTGGAACTATTAGTTCCTTTACCATCACAGATGGTGGTTCTGGATACACTGGTTCTTCTGCAGTGATTAAGATCTCTGCTCCAAAGCAAGTTGGTGTTGGTATCGGAACTACCGCTACCGCAACTGCAACTGTTTCGAATGGAACAATCACTGCAGTTAGCATCACCAATGCTGGTCTTGGATACACTCATACTGCACCTCCACAAGTTCTAACAACTTTACCATCAGTATCATTTGAAAATGTACTGAACATGACTGCTGTTGCAGGATTTGCTGGAACTATTACTGGAATTGGAACTACGGTTGGAACTGGCGGAAATCCTCTAGCAATCAAGTTTACTCTGAATGCATCTTCATTCACTGGTCTACAAGAAGGATATCCAATCTATGTCTTTGGGACAAGCATTGGTTCTGGTGTTACTTCTATCAATGGTTCGGATTCCTCTACTGTTGGAATTGGAACTACATTCTTAGATAATATCTACATTATCAATTCCTTCCACTCATCTTCTACAACTGGTGTTGCTACATGTAACATTCTATCGACAACATTAACGACTGGTCTATCAACGACTGGTAGTGCAACTGATCCACGAGGACACTTCTCCTGGGGTAGATTATCGGGGTTCTCCAGAGCGTCTTCACCTATTTCTATCGGTGTAACTGGTCTCACAGTTGACTCTGGATTATCAACATTCCCAACAATCCAGAGACGTGGATATGGATTGAGAAGCAATGGCGCTCTGAAGAAGGATCTATGATGGTTATAAATATAGAAAAAAGCTATTACGATGGCGGCAATTGTAACAGATCAGTTTAGAATATTAAATGCGGGAAATTTTGTAGATTCCGTCACCAGTTCTTCAAATTCATATTATATCTTTGTAGGTCTTTCCAACCCAGCAGTGGTTGGATACGGTAGAACCACGGACTGGGATACCAACACTCCCAGTCCAACTGATAATTTTGATTATCAAAGTTTTGTTGGTGATAACATGTCCTTCGGTAAGAAGGTGACTTCTGCTAACGTCAGAAGACTTGTTAGAAGAGTTGACTGGACGAGAGGAACAAAATATGAAATGTATCGTCATGACTACAGTCTGACGAATTTATCTCCCACTACAAAGTCTTCCAGACTTTATGATGCAAACTATTATGTAATGAATAGTGAGTATAAAGTTTATATTTGTATTGATAATGGTTCATCTGGAATTAATACCGCCGGTAATGCTTCTCTAGATGAACCCACATTTACAGATTTAGAGCCATCTAAGGCTGGTGTAAGTGGTGATAGTTATTTGTGGAAGTATCTGTATACGGTTTCACCAAGTGATATTATTAAGTTTGACTCGACTGAATATATTTCCCTACCAAGTGATTGGGCATCTTCCACTAATGCTCAGATTTCCGCAGTAAGAAATAATGGTGATTCGGATACAAATGAAAATCAGATAAAAAAAGTTTATATTGATGCACAAGGTCTTGGGTATTCTCAAGGTTCCCACGAACTTAATATCCTGGGTGATGGAAGTGGAGCTAAGGTTATTGTTGACGTTGATGTTAATGGAAAAATAACGAGCAGTGTTGTTTCTTCTGGTGGTAAAAACTATACTTATGGTATGGTTGACTTGGGTTCTATCAACTCAAGTTCATCAACCAAGGCAAAACTGATTCCAATCATCCCACCATCAAAGGGTCATGGTTACGATATTTACAAAGAACTTGGTGCAGATAAAGTTCTTGTTTATGCTAGATTTGATGATTCAACAAAAGATTTCCCAACTGATGTAACATTTGCCCAGATTGGTATTGTAAAGAATCCAACCTCTATTGGTTCTACAAGTCTGTTTACAGAGAATCAATTCTCATCTCTGGGTGGAATTAAATTCACATCAGTTACTGGGTCTGTATCCGTCGGTGATAAGATTAGTCAAGCAGTGACTGGTGGAACTGCTAAGGGGTATGTTGCTTCATATGATACGGAGACTAAGGTTCTTAAGTATTTCCAAGATAGAAATTCTTTCCTGAACCAAACATACTTTGATGCTACAGATTACGTTGGTGTTTCTACAAACGCTAAATTGTACGACTTTGCTTCAAATGCAAACGCTGTAACCTCAACTGGTGGTTTCTCTGGTTCTATTGATACTGGATTTACTGGTATTAGTACCAATCCATCTGGAACAAAATTGATTGCCCTCGGAACTCAGTTTACAAACGGAGTTGCCAGTCCAGAGATAAATAAAGGGTCAGGGGACATTGTATATCTTGATAATCGTCCCGCTATTACCAGAAATTCTAGACAAAAAGAAGACGTTAAAATTATCCTGGAATTCTAAAAAATGCCACAGAAAACGAATCTCAATATAAACCCTTATTATGATGACTTTGACAAGTATGATAATTTCTACAGGGTTTTATTTAAACCAGGATATCCAATCCAGGCGAGAGAACTAACAACTCTCCAGTCTATCTTACAAAATCAGATAGAATCGTTTGGAAGTCATATCTTTAAAGAAGGTTCTATGGTTATCCCTGGTGGGGTAACCTTTGATGCTAATTATAACTCAGTAAAACTCAACTCTGACCACTTGGGTATTGATGTTAACATCTACGCAAGTAATTTAGTTGGTAAGAAACTCAGAGGACAAACCTCTGGAGTCATTGCTACTGTCGATAAGTGGTTAGACGTATCAGAATCTGAAGGGATTACAAACCTAACGTTGTTTGTAAGGTATCTAAATGCCGACAACGCTGGCGAAGTAGTTCCATTTAATGATGGTGAAGTTCTCATCACAGAATCAGGATTCACTTATGGAAATACTACAGTAAATGCTGGAGAAACTGTTGCATCTCTAATAGATCAAGATGCTACTGCAGTTGGTACTTCTGTAGGTATTGCCGATGGTGTATATTTCATCAGAGGAACATTTGTAGACGTAGCAAAAGATAAGATTGTTCTTGACGCATATAGAGCAGATTCTTCATATAGAGTTGGTCTCACCATTATTGAAGAACTTGTAACTGCTAAGGATGATAATTCACTATATGATAATGCTAAGGGATATTCCAACTATGCAGCACCAGGTGCTGATAGATTAAAGATTTCTCTAACTTTATCCAAAAAACTTCTAACAGATTTTGACGACAAGACATTCGTTGAACTGATTAGAATTGAAAATGGACAAATCAAAAAGTTACAGAATAAGTCAAGTTATAATTTAATCAGAGACTACTTCGCTAAGAGAACTTTCGAAGAGTCTGGGGATTATGCTGTAGATGAATTCAGTGTAGAAGTAAGTGAGTCATTGAATAATGGACTATCAAACGGTGGAGTATATACCTCAGGTCAAAGCACTGATCAAGGTAATACACCATCAGAAGATCTATTGACCGTAAAAGTATCTCCTGGAAGAGCTTATGTAAAGGGATACGATATTGAAACTATTTCTACAACTAATATTGATGTAGAAAAACCAAGAGATAAGAAATCTATTTCATCAGCGCTTGTTCCATTTGAGTTTGGAACTCTGATGAGATTGAATAACGTTCAAGGAACACCTATCCTTGGCGTCAATAACAACTCAAATATCGTCAAACTTCAGAATCAAAGAAGAGGTTCATCTTCTACTGCTGCAACTGGAACTGAAATTGGTGAGGCAAGAGTTTATTCATTCAGTTTGACTGACGCTGCATATTCTAATGATGCTTCAGAGTGGGATTTGTATTTGTTCGATGTTCAGACATATACACAACTAACCCTAAACCAATCTGTAACTAATGCAGAAGTTCCTGCTAGCTCTTATGTTAGAGGTGTAAGTAGTGGTGCATCTGGATATCTTACTACAAACCCAGGTGGAAGTGCAACGATTCAGATTTCTCAAACATCTGGAACCTTCATAGAAGGTGAGCAAATTCTTATCAATGAAACCAAAGAAGTTTCAAGAACTATCAAGAGTGTTAAATCTTGGGGTATTCAAGATGTAAAATCATTATACCAAGACTCTAATACTATCGATAGTGATATGAGTCTTGATTTTATTGGTGACCTAGTTCTTCAAAGAAAACTTCCTAAGAACTTCGGTATTGCTGATACAATCAGAATCACTAGTGCTGGTGCAGTAAGTTGCCCAGGCAAGAACTTTGTTGGTATTAAGAGTGATACTATCATCAGATATCAGATATCTGGTACTGCTGATGAGACATTCAACAGAGTTGTTAGTGTAAATAACGACAACACAATGACTGTTGCCGCTGTAGAAAGCATCAGTGGTGTCTGTAACGGTGCTCTTCCTGGTTCTAATACCGATGTTACGTTCTCTATTGGCGTACCACTAGTTCAAGATAATGGTGGTCTCTTTGCACCATTAGAAGAAGAAAATATTGCCTCTGTTAATCTTGCTGGTTCAAATCTACTAGTATCCAGTCAGTTAAAGCAACAAACTACAAGTTCAACAGGATCACTAACAATTAATGTTTCTTCAACAGGAATCAGCAGTGCTTTCTTTGAAACATTTGATACTGAAAGATACTCTGTTTTCTATGCTGATGGAAGTATTGAAGATTTGACCTCCGACCAGGTTTCTCTTGGTTCAAATGGTCAGACAATCACCTTTACTGGTCTAACTCCATCACTATCATCCAACGTAACTGTTAATACTACAGTCAAGAAGAACTCAATCACAAGCAAGACCAAGAACTTCACAAGAAGTGAAAAGGTTAGTGTTATTAACACCAATTCTGGAATATCTACTGCAATCAGTGGTCTTACAGAAAGTGCTTTCTATGGTACAAGAGTTGAAGATAAAGAAATCTGTCTGAATTTACCTGATGTTGTAGAAGTTCTAGCAATATATGAGTCCTATGATACTTCTGCTCCAACTTTAGATTCTATTGAATTCCCATCTGGTCTTGGATTAGATACAAACTCAATTCTTGGTGAAAGAGTCGTTGGTTCTACTAGCGGTGCTATTGCTCAGGTAGTAACAAGATCCTCTGCAACTAAAGTTGAGATTGTCTATCTAAACGCTAACAAGTTTGTTGTTGGTGAAATTGCTACATTTGGAGAATCGAATATTATCTCAACTGTTCAGGCAGTAAATGAAGGAAACTATCAAGACATTACAACTAAGTATACCTTAGATAAGGGTGTTAGAGATCAATTCTACGACTACGCTAGAATTGTTAGAGGAAGTGATAACTATATTCCTTCCCATAGACTGTTAATTATATTCAACCACTATACTATTCCTACAAATGATGCTGGTAACCTCTATACGGTAAACTCATATACTTCCGATAGATATACAACCGACATCCCTCTAATGAGTGATGGTAGAAGAGCAACTGATACTCTTGACTTCAGACCAAGAGTTGCTCAGTTCACTTCAACAACAACATCTCCATTTGATTTTGATAGTAGAACATTTGCAACTGCTGGTATTAACCCAACATTGGTTGTTGCACCTAACGAAAGTTCTCTAATTGGATACGACTTCTACTTACCAAGAATTGATAAGGTAGTACTGAACAAAGAAGGTGCTTTCAACATAATCAAAGGAGCATCTGCAGAAAATCCAAAGGCACCATCAAACAGTGATGATGCTATGGAGATTGGAACAATTTCTCTACCAGCATATCTCTACGACACCAGTGACGCAGTGGTTACTGTTGTTGATAATAGAAGATATACCATGAGAGATATTGGAAAGATTGAAGATAGAGTCGAAAATCTTGAGACTGTAACTTCACTTTCACTCCTTGAACTTAACACCAAGACTTTACAAGTCAGAGATGTTGATGGTTTGGATAGATATAAGTCTGGTTTCTTTGTCGATGACTTCAAAGATAATCAGAGATTAGATAGAGCACAAACAACTGCTGATATTGATACTGCTGATAATGAACTAATCACTCCTATTGATTTCCATTCACTATCACCACAACCAGCACTTGACCCATCGATTAATCTGGAGACTGCTAACTTCAGTGAAGATTTAAGTCTACTCGACTCGAATGTTCAAAAGACTGGTGATCTAATCACCCTCAAGTACACTGAAAAGTCATGGATTGAACAACCTTTAGCAACTAGAGTTGAAAACGTCAACCCATTCAACGTCATTGAGTTCAATGGTGCTATCGAACTAAGTCCAAAGACTGATAGTTGGACAAGAACCATTGTTAGAGACGGTGGAACTAGAACCGTTGGTGGTTCTGGTGGTGCTACAAGAGTTGTTGGATCAAGAACGGTTCTATCTTCTTCTACACCAGATCCACACATTCGCTCAAGAAACGTACTGTTCAAGGCTATTGGTCTTAGACCTCTAGCAAGACACTACCACTTCTTCGATAGCACAAGTGGTCTGGATATCGTTCCAAAACTTGTAGAAATCACCATGACCTCTGGCGTATTCCAGGTCGGTGAGACTGTAAGAGGTTATGTTGGTGGATCAAATCTATTCACATGTAGAGTTGTTCAACCCAATCACAAGACTGGACCAGGTGGAAGTCCAACAACTACCTTCAGTCTGAACCCATACAATAAGTCTATTACTCTTCCAACTTCATACTCCGCTTCTTCTACCGTTCTAAACGTTGACGTTGAAGCACTTCAGGAAGAAGTTCTTGGTAAGTATAATGGATATCTTACAACTGGAATGGTACTTCTTGGCGAAACAAGTGGTGCTCAAGCATCGGTAGCAAATATCAGACTCGTTGCCGATACGTTTGGTGATATCTATGGTTCTATGTTCTTCAGGAACCCACTAGCATCGCCACCACCCCCACTAAGATTCACCACTGGTACTAAGACCTTCAGACTGACTTCTAGTGCTACTAACGAGGCACAACTACCTGGAAGTACACTTATCAGTAGTGCTGAAACAAACTATACAACCACTGGTAGAATCAACATCTTTGAGAGAATCACTGAAGTTGAAAGATATGACCCACTAGCGCAGTCATTCACTGTTGATGAAAGTGGTGCATTCATGACTGGTATTGATGTATTCTTCGCCAACAAAGACGACAGTGAAAAACTCTTCGTTGAACTGAGAACAGTTGAACTGGGTATTCCTACAAAGAATCTTGTAACAGAATACTCAAGAGTTACTCTTGATCCATCCGAAATCCAGACATCAAGAGATGCTTCGGTAGCAACTAACATTAAATTCCCATCACCAGTTTACCTGGAAGCAGATACTGAGTATGCTGTAGTTCTTCTTTCACCATATTCAGATCTTTATGAGGTCTGGATCGCTAGAATGGGTGAGAAGACTGTAAACACTTCAACTCTACCTGATGCCGAAAGCGTCATTGCTACCAAGCAATATGTTGGAGGAAGTCTCTTTAAGTCTCAAAATGGTACTATTTGGACTGCTAACCAGTTTGAAGATCTCAAGTTCAAACTTTATAAGGCAGAGTTTACCACAACTCCTGGTGTAGCATACTTCTACAACCCATCATTGGGAACCAGAGACACAAATGTCGGTAAACTTAATGAAAACTCAATCAAGACTTTACCAAGAAAACTGAAGGTTGGTATTACAACTACCACTTCTATGGATAGTATTCTTACTATCGGTAAGAAGGTAAGTGATAGTACAACTGCCTCTGCTATCAGTGGATACATTGAGCAAGTTGGTGGAAACCTCAATACAGTTTCCGTAAATAGAGTTGGTGCTGGATATAGCACAGGCACGTTTACTGATGTTCCTCTATATTCAGTCACAGGTAATGGAAGTGGTGCTACTGCTTCGATCACCTTCTCTGGTGGTGCTGTATCAGGAACACCAACTATCACCCTTGCTGGAAATGGATATGTTGTTGGAGACATCCTAGGCATTACCACTTCAAGCGTTGTGAAAGGTAAGAACGCACAGATTTCTGTTGCTACTCTGACTGGAAAAGATACCCTGTATCTAACAAATGTTCAGGGTGAAGAGTTTACTGCTGGTCAAGACTTGGTTGTTTACAGTGATGCAAGCACTGCTGTTGCTTATGCTAATACTGATATCCGTGACTCTGACGTTATTAGCAACCTTTATGATGGAAGAGTTATTGAAGTAACTCAGGCAAATCATGGAATGCACGCCGACAATAACGTCGTTGTTCTTGCTGATCTAGCACCAGATACAATTCCAACCACACTGAATGCCGAACTTGCTATTAGCGATACCACTATTTCGGTTGCTAATACATCACTATTTGCAACGTTCGAAGGTATCTCAACTTCCCAAGGTTACTTGAAAGTAAATAATGAGATTATCTTCTACAACTCTATTGTTGCTGGCGGCGGCGGAGCTGGTACACTTGGTATTGGAACTAGAGGAATTGATAGTTCTTTGATTAGAACACACAACATTAGTGATAAAGTATATCCATATGAGTTAAATGGTATCTCTCTCACCAGAATCAATACTCAACATAACCTACCATCAGACACTGCTCTCAAGTCACTAAGAGACTTTGATACTTATCACCTACAAATTGATCGTGGAACTAGAACTTCTGGAGACAGTCAGTTAAGTTTCACCGATGAGAATACTGTTGGTGGAAAGGATGCTTCTGCAACTAAGAACGTTCAATATAATAGAGTTGATCCACAATTCAGTGTCTTAACTCCAGGTGAAAGTACATCACTCTCAGCACAAATCAGAACGGTTTCTGCTACAAGTGCTGGTGGTTCTGAAGTATCATTTACTGACCAGGGATATGAAACTATCGAACTTAACAATGTAAATGAATTGACCACTTCTAGAATGGTTGCTTCACAAATCAACGAAACAACGAGATTAACATCTCTACCAAAGAACAAGTCATTCACACTTGGTCTAACAATGCAGACAGCAGATGCAAACCTTTCTCCTGCTGTTAATGTTTCCACAGCATCCATTGTATTTGGTAGAAATAGACTGAATAACCCAGTTAGTGATTATGCGTTTGATGGTAGGGTCAATCTTGTACAAGAGGATCCACATAGCGCAGTTTATGCTACAAGCATAGTTAGACTGAAGCAACCAGCGACATCACTCAAGGTTCTTGTTTCTGCCTATCGCCACTCTTCTGCAGACTTTAGAGTTCTTTATCAACTCTTTAGAGCAGATTCAAATGGAGTTGAGCAGGCATATGAACTATTCCCAGGTTATGATAACCTGAAGGATACTGATGGTGATGGTTATGGAGATTCCGTTGTTGATTCTACATTAAATAGTGGTAGAGCGGACGCATTTGTACGCGCAAGTAATGATGGTGAGTTCCTTGAGTATCAGTTTAGTGCTGATGAACTTGAGCAGTTCAATGCTTTCAGAATCAAGATCGTTATGAACGGAACAAATGAAGCAAAATCCCCAAGATTCAAGGATCTGAGAACTATTGCCCTAGCATAATATGAAGAGAGTTGAAGGTCATAAGCACCTGTTTCGTGAAGACTCAGGTGCTATTGTAAATACTGATACTGCGGAGTATTTACAATATGTTAAATTGAGAGCAGAAAAGAAAAAACAAAGAGAGGAAATCGATCAGATAAAAGAAGATATTAGTGAAATTAAATCCCTACTTATGGAGATCATCAATGGACCCAGACAAAATTCAACTAGAGTCGATGAATAAAATGTTTGAGTACGAAAAGTACTCTCGACTTATTGATGAGTTAGACGTTGATGAACTAAAAAACTTCGCTAAGTCTTATTTTAAACTTTATCTGAAACAACAAGAAGTTATTAAGAATTTTGCTATCTCTGGTTTAGCATAAATACTTGTAAAGACCATTTGATAAGATGTCTGTTTACGTTAGTAATATTGTTATCAATGGTGGAACTGATTTTAGTCAAGTTTTCACGCTAGAAGATGCTGGAACTAATTCTGCACTGAATTTGAATGGGTATACGGTTAAATCTGAGATGAGAAAACACCCAAGTGCTACTGGTGTAACTACATTTACCTCTACTGTTACTGGAAGTAGTACTGGGCAAATTACAATTGGATTATCCACATCACAAACAGCAAACCTAAAAGAAGGTAGGTATGTTTATGATGTAGTTGTTACAAATTCTGCTTCATATATGACCAGAGTTGTTGAGGGAATGGTGTTAGTAAGTAAGGGAGTTACTCGCTAATGGCAAACATCAAAGTAAGGGTAGGTCAAAGAGAGGGAATCAAAGTCATTGCCTCTAATAGATCTTCAACAGCTGCTGTTGGAGATTTGACTGATATTGATGCGACTGACAAGGCGAATTATACACTTTTAATGTATGATTCTACAACAAATAAATACATACACGTCACTCCAGCAGAAATACTAGATCTTGCTGACGCCGTATCTGACGATGTAATCGATTATGGTAGTTTTTGAACTTTATTATAAGATAAATACATAAAAAGGTAAAGTTAAAAAATGGCTGCTCCTGTATTACAGTTTAAGAGGGGTCTTTTTAGTAATCTCCCAGGATTGAGGGCAGGTGAACCCGGGTTTACAACCGATAGATACGATCTTTATGTCGGTTTAACATCAGAAACGTCAACCAATAAATTCGTTGGTTCATCTAGATTCTGGAGAGTAGAGACTGCTAGCACTGGTTCTGCAGTCAACCTTGTTGAAGGAAGTTCAAACGGTTCGGATTATATCAGTCTTGCTGCTCCAGCATCTCTTGCTGGTATCGTAACTTACACTTTCCCCGGAACACAGGGTATTTCCAATACCGTCCTCACTAATGACGGAAACGGAAATCTATCATGGGGAAGTGGTTCTGCTGACCCAGTATTCACTGGCATCGCTACATTTAATACGACACTTGTAGATATCAACAGTGAAGTTGATATCTCTGGTATCACCACGGTATCGAATACTACCGACAATACTCTTGGAGATGCTAATACTGGTGCTTTCCAAATTGACGGTGGTCTTGGTGTTAATAAGAACGTAACCGTTGGTGGAAACCTAAACGTTCAGGGATACTCAGAGTTCGTTGGTGTTGTAACTTTTAGGGGTGGAACAATCAACCTCGGTGATGCTAACACCGATGATATCAATGTTGCTGGTGAGTTTGTTTCAAGTCTTGTTCCAAACGACGACAATACATATGACGTTGGTGGAGATGCTAACAAGCAGTGGAGACACGCCAACTTTGCTGGTATTGGTACGTTTGATGGTGGATTAGATATTGGTGGAGAAGCAACACTTGCTTCTGCAACAGTAGAAGATCTAACAAATAATAGAGTTGTTATTGCAGGATCTGGTGGTGCTCTTGAAGACGATGCAAACTTTACTTATGATGGTACTGATCTGAGTGTAAACTCGGCAATAATTACAGATCTTACTTCTGGAAGAGTTGTTCTTGCTGGAACTGGTGGTGCTGTAGAAGATAGTGCAAATCTTACTTACAGTGGTAATGGTTTAAGAGTTGGTGCTGGCGGTCTTAATGTAACTGGAGTATCAACATTCTCTTCAGATGTTACTGTTAGTGATTCTTTAACAGTAACTCAAGATGCTTCTGTTGGTTCTGCTCTCACCGTAACTGGTGCTGTTGACTTCAATGGCGGTCTTGATGTTTCTGGTGCGGAAACCACACTTTCATCTGCTACTGTTAGTGATCTAACATCTGGTCGTGTTGTTCTTGCTGGTACTTCTGGTGCTCTTGAGGACAGCGGAAACCTAACCTTCAACGGTTCACTTCTCACAGTTACCGGTGATGTTACAGTTACCGACTCTATCGCAGTTACCAAGGACGCTGTTGTTAGTGCTGGTCTAACCGTAACTGGTGCTGTTGACTTCAACGGTGGTCTAAACGTATCTGGTGGTAGTGCATTAGTCGCCTCCAGTGCCGCAATTAGCGACCTCACCTCAGGAAGAGTTGTTCTTGCTGGAACCTCTGGAGAACTAGAGGATAGTGGAAACCTAACCTTCAATGGTACTACACTTACCGTAACGGGTGCCGCTGCTGTTGATAACGTAACCATTGATGGTAACACAGTTTCTACCTCATCTGGTGGTCTAACACTCGATTCAACTGGTGGAACAGTTACGGTTGCTGATGATCTGACTGTTAACGGAAACTTCACCGTTCTTGGAACTCAGTCCATCATCAATACAGAGACTCTGAAAGTTGAAGATTCTCTGATTGAGGTTGGTCTAGTCAACAGCGGTGGTTCACTTGTTGCTCCTTCTTCCGACGCAAACATTGACGTTGGTATTGTCCTACATTACTACAGCGGTTCCGCTAAGACCGCTGCTATGTTCTGGGACGACAGTGCTGGAAGAATCGTAGTTGCTTCTGAAGTTACAGAAACTACCAGCGTTATGGGTAGTATCACATATGCAGGATTTGAAATTGGTTCTCTGTGGGTCAATGATTGTGCTGGTCAATCACAAGTTATTTCCTGTAGTGGAACTACAAGAAGTCTAGAAAATATCACTATCGATGGTGGTTCGTTCTAGTATTAACTAGCGATTATAAATACAGGTGGGCTAGTCCCACCTTTTTTTGTATTCAATCATGAATGAAACTGATTATAGAAGTCTAATTCTTGTATATCAACAAAAAGCATCAGATTTATTTTCACAAACTGTTGCTCTGGAAGCAAAGATTATGGTTGCTAACCAAACTATTGAAGCTTTAAAGAAGAAAAATGCTGAACAAGAAGAAGAGTTGAGCAAAATATCAACAAGAAAAAAACCTACAAAGACGGATAATTTATCTGCTGAGGAATTCTAATGGCAAAACCATCAACACGCCAAGGACTTATCGATTATTGTTTGAGACGTTTGGGCGCTCCAGTGTTGGAGATCAACGTTGATGATGATCAAATTGACGACCTGGTAGATGATGCTCTTCAATATTTTCAGGAGCGTCATTTTGATGGTGTTGAAAGAATGTATCTGAAGTATAGATTTACTCAGGCAGACTTAGACAGAGGAAGAGCATCAAATGAGAGTGGAAGCACCAATACAACGGGTATTGTAACCACAAGTGCTACATCAACATCCATTAGTGGATACGGCACAACCACTTCAAACTATTACGAAACTTCTAACTTTATTCAAGTTCCAGATTCAGTTATCGGAATTGAAAAGATTTTTAAGTTTGATACTAGTTCCATTTCTGGAGGAATGTTTAGTATCAAGTATCAACTGTTTTTGAATGACCTTTACTACTTCAATTCAGTTGAACTTCTTCAGTATGCAATGACCAAAACATATTTGGAAGATATTGATTTTCTATTAACTCCAGATAAGCAGATAAGATATAACAAGAGGCAAGATAGGTTATATCTAGATGTTGATTGGCAGAGTATGACTGAAAATGATTATATTGTTATTGACTGCCACAGAATTTTAGATCCAGATTCATATACTGGTGTTTATAATGATAGTTTCTTAAAGAGATATCTGACTGCTCTCATCAAGCGTCAGTGGGGTCAAAACTTAATCAAGTTCAATGGTGTAAAACTTCCTGGTGGAATTGAACTTAACGGTAGACAGTTATATGATGATGCCGAAAGAGAACTTGCTGAGATTCAATCTCGCATGTCTATGGATTATGAACTACCACCTCTCGACTTTATTGGATAATGGCACTTAATCCTTTTTTCTTACAAGGTTCTTCAGGAGAACAAAGACTCATACAAGAGTTGATCAACGAGCAACTCAAAATATATGGGGTTGAAGTAACTTATATTCCAAGAAAGTTTGTAAGAAAACAAACTATTCTTGAAGAGATACAGTCGTCAGTTTTTGACGATAACTTCTTATTGGAAGCATATCTCAATAACTACGATGGTTATAGTGGTGCTGGTGATATTATGACTAAATTTGGTGTTAGTGTTAGAGATGAAGTATCACTTGTAATATCAAGGGAAAGGTTTGAAGACTTTATTTCCCCATTTTTGGAAGGTGAAGATGATAATGAAATTGCAGTTTTTAATAGACCAAGAGAAGGTGATTTAGTATATTTCCCTCTTGGAAAGAGATTATTTGAAGTAAAGTTTGTTGAGCACGAAAAACCTTTTTACCAGTTAGGTAAAAATTACGTTTATGAACTTCAGTGTGAACTCTTCGAATATGAAGATGAAGTTCTCGATACTTCTATTGATGAAATAGACGAAGTTCTAGAAGATATTGGATATATTGTTGACGTATCAATGTACTCCAGTGGAACAAGAGCAACAGCAACTGCTACCATTGGAACTGGTTATGTAAGACAAATATTCCTGAATAATGATGGTTCTGGATTCACAAGTACACCAACAGTTGCTATTACAACGGCACCTTCTGGGGGAACTGATGCTCAAGCAGTTGCTATTACAACAACTAGAAATAGTATAACCTCAATTCGAGAAATTATTCTTACAAATGCTGGTGCCGGATATACCGTAGCACCAACTATTACTATCAGTGGAGGTGGTGGAACTGGTGCTGCTGCTACTTGTGGAATCGTTACCGACAAGAAGGGTGTTATCAGTATTGTTGTTAATAATGGAGGTGCTGGATACTCTACTGCGCCATCAGTTTCTTTCTCACTACCATCACTCTCACCAAATATACCAGCGACTGCAACGGCAATTGTAAGTGCTGCTGGAACTATAAGTTCAATCAATATTACAGATGCTGGAGCAGGATTCTTCTCTGCACCAACCGTAACAGTTGCAACAGCTGCAACAACTGGTATTGGAACATACTGGTTCAACGAAGTTGTAACTGGTTCAAGATCTGGTGCTTCAGCAAGAGTCAAAAATTGGGATACCGATACCAATATCCTTAGAGTCGGTATTACAACTGGTACATTCTATCCAGGTGAAATTATTACTGGATCCAAGTCTGGTGCTGCTTATGAGACCAAAGTTTCTGCGGCAAACACAGAGACAGATAAATACAGGCAAAATGAAGAGATTGAATTGCAGGCAGACAGTATAATCGATTTCTCAGAGTCTAATCCATTCGGTACTTACTAATGTTAGGAACTTATTACTATCACGAAATTATTCGTAAAACAATTATAGCGTTTGGAACTCTGTTTAATCAGATTGAAATCAAACATAAAGATGCTAGTGGAAATATTAATAGTGTTATTAGTGTTCCATTAGCATATGGTCCTGCCCAAAAGTTTTTAGCAAGACTTGAGCAGCAAGCAAATCTGGATAAACCAGTTCAGATTACTCTACCTAGAATGTCTTTCGAAATGACTTCTATTGAGTATGATGCATCTAGAAAAACTGGTATAACTCAGACTTTTAGAGCAGTCGATAATAATGATCGAATGAAGAAGGTTTTTATGCCTGTACCATATAATATTGGATTTGAACTTAGTATTTTCTGCAAACTTAATGATGATGCGCTTCAGGTTGTTGAACAGATTTTACCTTATTTTCAACCATCATTCAATTTAACTATTGACCTTGTAGAGTCAATTGGAGAAAAAAGAGATATTCCAGTTGTTCTGAATAGTGTTGCAATGCAGGATGACTATGAGGGTGATTTTTCCACAAGAAGAGCACTGATATATACTTTACAATTTACCGCCAAAACTTATCTGTTCGGACCTGTTGCTGATAATCCAGAAGGTCTCATTCGTAAGGTTATTGTTGATATGTACGCTGATACAAATACACAAACTGCGAAGAGAGAAGTCAGATACACAGCAGTACCAGATCCAATTGATGCTAATCCAGGTGATGACTTTGGATTTACGGAAACCTGGGAATACTTCGGTGATTCCAAATCCTATAGTCCCACACAACAATCTGATATTTAATAACTTATGTCTGAATTTGATTCCATTGATCAAGCTCTCAATGTTGAGAGTAGTATTGTTGAGGTTGATGATACTCCAAGTAGTATTCAAAAACCTGAGCAGAAGACTGATATTAAAAAAGATTATGAATACACAAGGGCAAACTTATATTCTCTTATTGAAAAGGGACAAGAGGCAATCAATGGAATCATGGAACTTGCTGGCGAAGGGGGAAGTCCAAGAGCATATGAAGTTGCTGGTCAGTTAATCAAGAGTGTTGCCGATACAACAGATAAACTGATTGATTTGCAAAAGAAACTTAAGGATGTAGAGGAAGACGTTGCTAATAACAAGGGACCAAATACCGTCACAAACAATGCAGTATTTGTTGGATCCACATCAGAACTTCAGAAACTACTCAAGCAAGGTTTTCTAAATAATAATAAGACTCAAGACTAATAATAATGAAAAAATCCTGCAAAAAGGGTTACTATTATTGCTTCACTTCAAAGAAGTGTAAAAAGATTCCTGTAGGGCATCATGTTATGCCTTCTGGTCGTTTGATGAAGGATAATGAGCATGAAGAATCCGAGTCTGGAGAAGAGTCTACTGAAACCAAGAAAAATGGTAACGGTAACGGTAGCAATGGTAATGGTGGAGCAGTAAGCGAAGGTTGGTCTCAGAAATATAAGAAGTCTATCGACTGTAAGAACCCAAAAGGTTTCTCACAAAGAGCACACTGTCAAGGAAGGAAGAAAGTGGAAGAAGCAAAGAACTATGAGAAGGATGATCATGAAGTATCAATGGCTAAAAAGCAGGTAGAAAAATCTGCAGACAATCTAAAAAAACTTGCAAAAGTTCTTTCTAAAAAGACTGACAAGGATAACTTACCAGCTTGGGTTCAGGCAAAGATTACAAATGCCGAACACGATACGGAAGCTGCATCATCTTATATGGAGCAAGCATGTCCCATCTGCAATGAAGATCCTTGCCAGTGTTTGGAAGGAACTGTCACCGAAGGTAATCGTGATGGTAAGTCTGCTAAAGACAAAGACTACTCACTTCGTGACTGGTTCAAAGGTGATGGTTGGGTACAAGTATCAGGAAAATATAAAGGAAAACCTTGTGCTAAGCAGAAAGGTCAAAAGTCAAAACCATTCTGTAGAGATGCTGACGATGCGGCAGCAATGTCTCCAGAAGAAAAGAAAAGAAGAACTACTAGGAAGCGTAGACAAGATCCAAACCCAGATAGAAAAGGTAAGGCAAAGATTGTAACCAGTGAAGCCTTCTATATGGGAAATCAAAACCCTAATGTTGTTTTCGGTAAAGCAGTAAAATCTGCAGGTGGAGAACTAAGAGACATCATTCCCATTACATCTCCAATGCCAAAACCCAAAAAAGACAAAAATAAAACAGAGTCATACTCCAACTGGAGAGAAGAACTAACTGAAAGATACGCAGGTCAATATGATAAAGGAATGCCTGGTTCAAAACCATATGGTGGTCGTGAGACAGGACCAGTTCAAGATCCTGACTATCTTCGTCGGAGAATTGAAGATATTAGAAAATCTATTCCCGTAAAAACAGCATCTTCCAAGAAAACCACTCAGGTAGCACATTTCGAACCAGAAGGTGAAGTAGTCTCAGAAAAGAAGGACGCTTGCTACCATAAGGTCAAGTCACGTTATAAGATTTGGCCAAGTGCATATGCTTCTGGTGCATTAGTCAAGTGCCGTAAGG
>Ga0222713_10000531_pt1 | contig 43107 bp, 50 predicted proteins | sample C33_649DmetaG_FD_165061 | JGI IMG/M metagenome (GOLD analysis project Ga0222713, IMG submission 165061) | Estuarine water microbial communities from San Francisco Bay, California, United States - C33_649D | ecosystem: Environmental > Aquatic > Marine > Unclassified | place: USA: California... | reverse complement strand
CTTCCGGCGTGCTGGAGCCGACGTCAACGCCCTACCCCGCGAGCCGCTGCCGCACATCACCCAGCTGCAGCGCGGCCGCAATTTCCGCATTGAGGCGTTTGACGACATCCGGCGGCAAGCCTGCCGGGCCGATGAATCCGTACCAGAGATCGACTTCGTAACCGGGTACGGTTTCCGCCACCGTGGGCAGATCGGGCAACGCCGGGGAACGCTTGCTGCCGGTAGTGGCGAGCGCGCGCAGGCGTTTGGCCTGCACATGCGGAACCACCGAGAGGCTGGTGGCGAATGCCATTGTGACCTGTCCGGCGATGAGGTCGGTCAGTGCCAGCGCCATACCCTTGTACGGCACATGCAGCATCTTCACCCCGGTCATCAGTTCGAACAGCGCCCCGCCCTGGTGGCCGGATGCGCCGATGCCGGCCGAAACGTAGGTGAGTTCGCCGGGGCGTGACTTGGCGAAGGCGGCCAGCTGCGCCACGTTTTTCACCGGCAGCGAAGGATGCACGGCGAGCACCAGCGGGCTCGAGCCCACCAGTGAAATCGTCGTGAAATCGCGGACCGGATCAAACGGCAGATTGGCTCGGATCGCCGCATTCACTGCATGCCCGCTGGGTATCAGGCCGATGGTGTAGCCGTCGGGCGCAGCGCGGGATACGGCCTCGGTGCCGATCACGCCGTTGGCGCCGGCGCGGTTCTCGACGATAACCTGCTGTTTCAGGCTGAGCGTGAGTTTGGCGGCGATGGTCCGGCACAGCGTGTCGTTACCACCACCCGGTGCGAACGGCGAAATGATACGTATCGTCTTCGATGGATAGGCCTGCTGTGCCTGTGCCGTCATCATCCATCCTGCAGTCATCGCCACAAACAAGGCCATCAGCGTAATTTTTTTCATTGTTCCTCCCGTCATTCTTTCTGTAACAGATCAGGTACCGCGCTGCGGCCACACCGGATCGTGATATCCCGGCGGCACCATGGTGCGCGCCCAGTGCGGCGGTGTCTCGGACATGCGCAAGGTCGGCGCCAGGTGTTGCAGTACGCCTGCGGGGGTGCGACTGATCATCGACCAGCGTTCGATTTCCGCCGGTGTGAAATCCTTCGCCACGTCGCGCAAGGTATCCTCCGGCACCTGCCCCTGCTGCACCAGCCAGCGTCCGACCTGCGCCAGTGATATGCGCACATGCCAACTGCCACCTTCGGTGACACGGCGGCGCAGCGCCACCATCGTTCCGAACGCCATCAGGTAACCGGCCAGAAAGTCGATGGCCGAGACCGGGTAGAACTGCGGGCCGGGTGCTGCGCCGGGAAAGACCTCTCCCTGCCGGTGGGTGATGCCGCTGACGGTCTGGATCACGGTGTCAAAACCGCGGCGCGACGCCCATGGACCGGCGTGGCTGAATGCCGACAGCGATACCACGACGATGCCGGGCCGTAGTGCCGCCAGCGCCTCCGGCGAAAAACCGCGACTGGCGAGGGTGCCCGGCCGATAGCCCTGCGAAAAGACATCGGCGTCACGCACCAGGCTGCGCATGATTTCCTTCTGCTTTTCGTCGCGCAGATCGAGATACGCGGACAGCTTGCCGTGGCCGGTATCGAATTCCTGGCGACCGAGTCCGGGCAGGTGTTCGGCACTGATCTTGAGTACATCGGCACCGTGTTCAGCCAGCGTGCGTGCGCAGCTCGGACCCGCAATGACACGGGTGATGTCGAGTACCCGCACACCTGAGAGCGGGCGCTTGCCTGCCGGCAGTGCTGCGGGCGGCGCATCGCCCAGGCGGATGATCTCCATCAGCGGCAGTCCGGCCACCGCCTGTCCCTGCGGATGCTGCGCCCACTCCTCCATGGTGCGCACCATGCCGCCGGCGCCCTTGGCCGCGATGATCGCCTCTTCGAGTTCCAGCGCATCCCATTGCGCCACCGCCTTGCGCACTGCCTCGCGATCCTCGGCAACACCGAGCACCTTCAGTGCAGCGGCGCGGTGGTTCGGAAAATTGCAGTGCAGGTAGCTCCAGCGTCCGTGCTTCGCCGGGTAATTGCCCATCACCGCATTGGGTGCGGGTGAGACATAGGCGCCGTCGATGGTCAGGTAGTGACCACTGCGCAGTGACGCGGTCGCGAGACGGGTCTCGATCGAGAGGCGCTGCCGCCTGCCCGTTCGCAACTCCCACAGGTCGGAAGCCGCAAAACCGACTGCCGCCAGCGCGGCCACCGCGGTTTCGCTGATGCGGAACGGCGTAGGCAATATCGGATCGTAATCGCCGATAACCTCAACTGCGTCAGCGTGCGTTTCAGTCCAGCCGGCAATCGGCAACAGGGTAGGCAGCGCGGCGTTTTTCATCAAAGTGGCAGGGCCGGATTGTCGGAGCCGCCATGCTACACGCTCCCCGGGGTGCGCTGCGAATGCCACGGCCAAAAAAACGGGGCCGCAGCCCCGTTTGCACTACCTCCTCCTGCTTAATTCCTCAATTATTCGGCAGCTTTTCATACATGGCAGTCACCAGGTCCATGCTGTTGACGATGGATTCACTGGCATTGGCCACGATCAGCGCATAGGACTGGGCGCCGCCGTGGGTCAGCACGGTACGGAACCATTCCCACTGCAGGGCCACGGCCTGCAGCTCGCGGTTGATGGCATCGCTGTTCTCCGTCGCCGCCTTGAGTTCATCCAGGGCGCTTTCAAACGAATATTGGGCAAACTTGATCTCGTCGCTGATTGCAGCCGTTTCGCGACCGGCCAGGCGCAGCATGTAGTATTTGGCAAGCTGCTGCGAAAGCATGCGCTGGCGTCCGGAAATGTTTACCAGCCGTCCGACAACCATGCCGGAATGCTTTTCCAGCAGCATCACCACCTGGTGCGCTGCGGCCAGCAACGCCTGGTCGGCAGAAATCAGCCGGTCCAGTCCGTCGCGGTCCGGCTGCCGGACGGCGGTGGCGCGAAACGGTGTCCAATGACGTTCCAGTTCGCCGAGTGCTTCACGCACGTCGGTTTCTTTCGCCCATGACTTGAGTTCGATCAGCTGGGCATCGAACAGCCTCACGGCAGTGGCCAGCTGCACGCGGGAGGTTTCGGGTTGCACGGCGAGATGGATCTGTGCATAGGACTTGATGATGCGCTGGGTCAGCATGCGCTGCCGGCCAGCCTTGTTGATGGCGGAATTTTCGCTCAGCTGCGCCGAGATTGCGGCTTCGGCTGCGACCGCAAACAGCAGCAGCACGCTGAGGAAAATGGCACGAATCGAAATCTTCATGGGCTGTGTTCAATAACCGGGAAAGCGGGATGTGCACGGCGCAATTGCCGCGCCTGACCGGTTGCCAATACTGTCAGAAATCGGTGTCCCGTGATTTGATTAATGTCAACGTCACCGGGCGGGAGCCGGATTTACCGGGGCAGTCTTTCCACCGATCTTTCCCGGAGGGGGCAATGGCATAAAAAACGGCGCCCTGGGGCGCCGTCCGTTCCCCCTCCTGGAAAACTCAGGCCATGCCCGGCACCGGCACGAATCCAAATGCCGGCTGCTGTTCTTCCCGGGCCCGGTTCTTCTCGAGCCGGGCATCGACCAGCCCGTTGATTTCCTCGAGCACGCCGCATTCGGTGCCCTTTTGCCAGGCGATGCGCTGCACCAGGCTGTCGACGCGTTCGATGTGCTTCGCGCCACCGAACAGCGCCCGTGCAGCCGATGAGGGTTTGCCCAGGCTTTCGGCGGCCTTCGCATACTTGTCGAACGGCACCAGGTCAGCGGCATCCGCCCCCAGCGCCATGCACAGGTTGGCCGTCCATTCGTAGATGCGGCGCGAGCGCTCGACGTCGGCGTGGACTGCGTCGCGGATCGCGATCATGTCGTGACGGCGCACGCAGCGGTAGTTGCCTGTGATCAGCATCGGCCACTTGGCCAGCGGCACGAACAGCGAGTCGTGCACCTTCAATTTGACCGGGATTTCCATGGCTTCGCCATCATCCTGGTAGCGTGCCGCCTCGATGTCGGTCTCGAGCCGACGCAGGATGGCGTTGTGCTCTTCGTGCTCGAAGCGCGCCGCCTTGAAATTGGTCGGCAAGCCCACCTGCAGCACGTTCTTGCCTGCCTCCGGGGGACGGAAAGCCTGCGGGTCGGGACTCGCCAGCGTAACCAGCGCCGGGTCGAAACCGTCCCACAGCGCGGGATCGGTATAGCAGACCTCGAGCGCGTCGACGAACAACTCCGGCAACCGGCGCAGGTAGGGCAGCGGCGGCATGTTCATGATCGCGAGGCAGGGTTTGCGGGAGCGGGCGATGCGGCGTACCAGGTTGCGCACGCCATCGGACCCATACTGTGCCTCCTGCATGCCGAGCACGATCAGGTCGTAGCTGCGGGGATCGGCTTCGGCGGGTGTCATCGCCGTCAGTTCACCCGGCAGTTCACGCGAGGAAATTTCCACGGGATTATTCCGCTCGCGCAGCGGGAAACGCACGCGGGTGCCTTCACGGTTGATCAGTCTGGCAGTAGGGGCGGTGCAGACCAGTGATACGCGATGGCCTGCCATCAGCAGTTTGGTGCCCAGCAACGAACCGTAGGAAGCGCCCAGGATCAGAATGTTGTATTGCATGCGATTTCCCCTCTGTGCCTTGTGGATGACGGCCTCTGCCGCGCCGTCTTGCAATGCATCATAGGTGAAAATTTTGAGAAATTTGACAAAGGAAATTTCACAATGTTAATTTCACAAAAAATGCGGTGCTGTGGGCATTTTTCACAGCCTGCTTTTCACATGTAAACCACCGAACCGGGCACTCCATGAAACAGCACATCCGCCAAAGCCATTTCCTCGGCACCAAGCTGCGTGCCCTGCGCAAAAGAAACGGCCTCACCCTGGAAGAACTCTCGGCGCGCTGTCTCCAGCACGATGCGGAAAAAGCGCCCTCGGTGTCGTACCTGAGCATGATCGAAAGCGGCAAGCGGGTACCTTCGACGGAGGTGCTGGAACTGCTCTCGAAACTGTTCCAGCGCGACCCTAAATGGTTTCTCGACAACAACCCCGAGACCGAAGCCGCAGTCGCCCCGCAGCGCAGCAGCGGTGCTGCAGCCGTACCGCTGGAGCCGGCATTCCTGTTTTCCAAGGAACTGCTGCAGGCCGCGATTCCCGAACTGCTGGCTCAGACTGGCACCACCGGCCGCCAGTTCGCGCATCTGCTGATCCGCTCGCACCAGGAAATGTCGCGCAACGACTTTCCGGACCTGGAACGGGCCGCGGAGAACGTCGGCGGTCGCAAGTTTCCGCTCGATGTCGATGACCTGTTTGGATTGTGCCGGCGCCATGGCCTGAAAATTCACTGGTTCGACCGCAAACCGGTGCTCGCACGCGACAACGACCGCGAGCTGCGCAGCATGGTGCGTTCATTCTACGAAGCGCCAAACACGATCTACCTGAACCGTTCGCTGGAATCCGATCCCGCGCGGCTGAAGTTCGACATCGCCTCGCACCTCGGGCACAAGATCCTGCATGACGGCGACGGCCTCAAGGCGGCACATGCCACCGGCGGAGAAATGGGCGGCAGCCCCGGCGGCAGCAGCCCGGTCAGCGGCATGAGCCCGCAGGACGTGCTGCACGCGTGGCGCGATTTCGAATGCAGCTTCTTTGCCGGCGCCCTGCTCTGTCCGAAAGCGCCCTTCCGGCGGTTCCTGACTCGTGAATCGCACCGGGTTGAAGCCGGTGAAAAAATCGATCTGACGCCGGCAGCGGTAATGCGGCGCATGACCAAGGTTTCGCCGTATCCCCACTGGCATTTCTTCGACGCCTATCCGCCGGGATTCCTGCGCGCAGTCTATCGCGGCAACGGCATCCCGCTGCCCTGGGGTAACATGGCGCAGGTCAGCGACCCCTGCCCCAACTGGGCGGTGTTCCGCATGCTCGATACCCGCAGCGGCGCCGACCGCGGGTCGCAGATTTCAGTATTGCGCGACGGCGACCAGTCGCTGCTCTATTGCTGCCACTCGCGGCGTACCGCAGACATGGCAGGCAACCTGCACGTGCTGTCAGTGGGCATCGATCTGGTGCCGGCGCTGCGCTCGCACACCACTGACGCGGAGAGCCTGGTCGCCGAGATCACTGAGGAATGCGTACGTCATCGCGGTCAGGGCAAAATCCCACCCGCCGCTGCCGAAGCCATCCGCGCAGTGGCGCGCGTGCTCAACATCGCCTGGGTGGAGGATGCGCTGCAGCGTCCGGCACGGGTGATCTGCCCGCGCAGCAGCTACTGCCCGCGCACCGAGCACTGCAATGGCGTGCATTCCTCGAGCGCACGGGAAATCACCGATGTGCGTCAGGAAATCATGGCCGGCATGAAAAAGAAACGCTGAGCGGATGCGCTAGCGTCCGTATTCCTCGTGCTTCGGCAGGTCTGACGTTTCGACGAACCAGGCCGCTTTCGATCCCCAGAAGATGCTGGCATCGGGTTTGAGATCCGGTGCGGTATCGAGCACGCCGGCGGGAATGAGCATGTTTTCGGTGCCGGTGACCTTGTGCGGCATGCGCGTACCACACTGCGTGCAGAAATTCACGGCGAAACGCTTGGCACCGGGAAGGTCGAATTTTTTCAGCAGCGATTCGCCTGCCAGCCATTTGAACTGCCCCGCAGGCAGAAAAATATTTGCCGCATGGGCAGTGCCGGTCGTTTTGCGGCAGCGCGTGCAGTGGCAGTATTTGAACAATGCAGAAGGCGGCGCGATTTCGAATCGCACCGCTCCGCACAGGCAACTTCCGGTAACGGGGCCATGCTGGCTCATGGGGTCTCCTTGAGTTTTAATGGTTTTTCAGGTTGCGGTCCCACAGGTCGAAAATCTTCGTCCATGTGTGTTCGGCGGCAACCGGGTTGTAGACCATGCGCTCGGCGAAACAGAAACCGTGCTGGGTGCCGGGCAGTGTTTCCAGCGTGTGCCTGGTTCCGGTTTTTTTCAGGGCCACTGCAAGATCAGCGACTTCCTTGGCAGGTACCGAGGCGTCTTTTTCGGCAAAGGCATAGTAAAGCTCACCCTTGATTTGATCGAGCAGCAGGTGAGGTGAGTCTTCCTTGTCGGTGACAATGCCCACGCCGTAAAGAGAAGCCGCCGCTTTCATGCGCGGGAAGCGCGCCGCCGCGGTTGTGATGTAGCGTCCGCTCATGCAGTGGCCAACGCAACCCAGCGCGCCTTCGGCCACCTTGTCCTGTGCATCAAGCCAGGCGATAAACGCTGCGGTGTCGTCGGTGACGTCGGCATTGGTCAGGCTGTTCATCGCCGCCTTGATCACCACTGACATCGCGTCGTTGCGGCGTGGCACATCAAAGCGGCAGGTGCCAAGCCGGTAATACATGTCGGGCAAAAGACAGAAGTAGCCGTGCTTGGCGATACGCCGCGCCATGTTGCACAGCTCTTCGCGGAATCCAGGGGCATCCATGTAGAAAATGATGCCGGGGAACGCTCCCGGCGCATCGGGACAGGCGGCGAATGCGGGACATTTGCCGTACTTGGTGGTGACAGTGACATGCTGCTCCAGTAATGCCATGGGTATTTTTCCTGTTTCTTGGGCGGTTGATCCGGAAAAAAGGTGATCACGTTACAACATCACCCGCGCTTTTCCCAGCGTTTCCGCCGTCAGTGTTTATGCTGCTGATGATGCTGGCGCAGCAGGTCCATGCCGTAATCATTGCCGTTGGGCGTGCGCACGACGGTATGGACATGATTCCGCGTCGGCTTGTCCGACCGGGCGAGCGCGATCGGTCGCTGGTGGTCGAACTCGATCAGGATTACCGGGCTGTGGATGCGGTAATAGAAAACGCCATCCGCCTCGATGCCGCCGATCCAGCCGAAATAAGTCTCATCGAGATGCCTGCGCACTTCCGACATCTTCACCCCGGCGTGACCTTCCTTCATGTTATTGACGTATTCGGCGATGACTTCCAGCAGCCGCTCCTTCTGCGCCGCGTCGAGCGCGCTGGCGCGAATACCGGCGTAATCGAGCACCAGATTGTCCTTGTAGGCTGCGCTGAGCAGATCTTCGCGCGCCTTGTCCTTGCGGATGCGTGCTGCAGCCTGCTGGGAGGCGTTCAGTGACCGCATCAGTACCAGGCCCTTGTCCTGTTCAGGTTGCAGCACCACGGTGCCCTTGAATTTTCCGCTCTCTGCCCGTATCGGCTCGGAGCCCATGAACACCGGCGTCATCACTACCTGGTCGCCGAGCACGAAATAATTGATGATCACGTGATGTCCGTCGAGCTGCCAGCCCCAGGGTTTGTCCACTGCGGGCTCGCCCATGATGCTGATCCAGTAGAACCACTCGCTGTATTCCTCGAAGTTGCCGGTCAGTTCGCCGAGCGTGCCGTTGAGTTTCATGATGTCCTGCGTCTGCCTTAGCCCCTTCGCGCTGAGACTCGCGCGCATCAGTTCCACGGCCAGCGCACGCTGCGCTGCATTCATCTCGAAAAAACCCGTGCCCTGCCGCGTCGGAAAATGGCGATTGTCCCAGCGCCGCCATTCATCATCTCCGACCGGGAACAGGGTTTTTTTGCGCTGGCCCTCGTCAAGTCCGGCCAGGAATGCCGCTGCGGCCTGACGCACCGGCGCTGTGGTCACACCCGTCTGCGCCAGACTGAACAGCCGGGGCACCACCTGCCCTTTGGTGGTTACGCCGACGTAGGGCTCTTCCCAGTTGCTTGCCGGCACGTCGCGCAGGCGCGTCGGGGCGCGAAATTCGTTGTAGGTCGCAGCCACCACTGCACCCGCCAGCAAAACAGAAACCGCAGCTCCCAGCCACGTGACTTTCATGGTGTTCCCCATCCAGTTAATGCGATGCGCGATGACCGCGCCGGGTTGGCAGCATTGGGCGTACGGGCGGCGGAGTCAACGCACGCTTCGGTGACACTGACTCCGGACGCCAACTCATGGTGTCCAGGCGCAGTCCGAAATATCATATAACTTATTGTTTTTATTGATATTTATTGCAAGCCCTTGCGATCCGGACCCTCTCTCCCCAAACCCCATCACTCATTCGTGCCCGGCTTGGTGCAGAATGCGCTGACGAGGAATCGGCCTGCCAGGTTTCACAGGGGCAAGGCCGCAGGCTGCCGCTCAGCCCAACAGCAATCCGGACGTCGCGGTCAGAAAGGCGCCGGTGCGCAACAATTCTCCCGGGGAGGGGAACATGCATCACGCCAGAAATTTCACGCTCGCACTGCTCGCCGCTGCCGCATTTACGTCTACGGGCAGCATCCACGCCCAGACCGGTAACCAGTACCCGAACAAGCCGATACAGTTCGTCATTCCTTTCGCTGCCGGCGGCGACTCCGATCTTTCGGGCCGCAACGTTGCACAGGTCGCGCCGAAGTACCTAGCCAACAAGGTACCCATCGTTTCGGTAAACCGTGTCGGTGCTTCGGGAGCGATTGGCGCCAATGTGGTGAAAAATGCCACCGCCGACGGCTACACGCTGCTGGTCGCGCGCATCGCCACGCACGCGATCCTGCCGGCCGTGGATTCGAAGCTGGGCTACAAATGGAATGAGTTCACGATGCTGTCGCTGATCGAGCTCAATCCCTACATCTGCTTCGTCAGATCCGATTCGCCCCATCGCACTGCGAACGACCTGATGGAAGCGATGCGCAAACAACCCGGCAAGCTCAATTTCGCGACTTCGGGTCCGGCCACCAGCCAGAACATGGCTGCACAATACTGGATGACGCTCGGCAAGCTGACCAAGGATCACGCGGTGGGCATCCATTACAAGGGCGGCGGTGAAGTCACCGTCGCCGTGCTCGGTGGCCAGGTGGACTTTGCCTGCAACAACGCGCCCACGGTGATACCCATGGTGAAGGCAAACCGGCTGCGCGCGCTGCTGGTGACGCCGACGCGTCTTGCCGAGCTGCCCGGGGTGCCGAATGCAGCCGAAGCAGGTTATCCGGAGATGGAAAAAATTGTCGGCTGGACCGCGCTGATGGGCCCTGCCGGATTGCCCAAAACGGTGGTCGACACCTGGGTCAAGGTTTTCGAACAGCTCGCCAAGGATCCTGACTGGCAGGCCGGGAATGCGCGCATCGGCGGCATCCCCGCCATCCGCCCGCCCAAGGAAAGCTACCAGTTCGTACGCGAACAGTTTGAACTCTACAACGGTCTCGCCACCGCCCTCGGCGTCCGCCAGTAGCAGAAAAAACGGCTACTGGTTCGTGCGGCGCTCGTGGGCACGCATGGCGCCGGCAGCCTGCACAGCACCCGGCGCGTCAATACGTTCGATGACGCGCTGGTTGTTGGTAGCCCAGAAACGTGCGGTCTCCTCGGTCATCGGCGTCCTGACCAGGCGCCAGCGCAGGCGTCCCCGCTTGTCTTTTTCCTGCACCCGCCAGCGGTAGAGAGTTTCCACGCGCGTCCTCCTATTTGTCGCAACCCGCGACGCACGCGCCGTCGCCGTTGAACTCCATGGTGCGGCCGCTGATGGCGAGATGCGCGCTGGCCTTCACCTCCTTGATTACTGCTGCCGTGCGCGATTTCGGCAATAGCTTGCCGTCAATGGTGGCCGGCTCGTTGACGTGCGTGAAGATCACTGACTCGGGCTTGACCAGTTCGTTCAACACATGCGCGGCGGAAATGTAGATCCCCGGATTCACGCCCAGGTTGAGCACCGCGAGATTGGCTTTGTGAAAGTCGCGAACGACAGTTTTCATCTCGGAATGAATGCCGGTGTCTCCCGAGAGGTAGGCAGTGAGGCCGTTGCTGAACTTGACGACGTAGCCGGTGGCCGGACCGTATTCCTCAATACCGCCATCCGCCTTGAGCCGCTGCTGCGCTTCTTTCGACATCAGCGCAGCAGGGGCGTCGTTGACGTGTGACGCGTAGACGATCGTGATTTCGACGCCCTTCGCAGCGCCCCCCGCCTTCGCTTCAAATATACCACCCAGATCAATGCGCGAGGTGCAGGCTTCCTTGACCGGGAAAGTGGTGGTCGCGCCGGGCCGCGGCGGGCATACCGGAAGCGGCTTGCCGCGTATGTCACTGACTTTTTTCGACACGAAACCGGCCATGGCGCGGGTGGTCACCAGCGCTGCGTTCTTCGCGGCTACAACCTCGGCGGTAGTCGAGTTCGGCGCCGGCACACGTTCCGAGTTCGGACACGATCCCGCCCCCGGCGCTTTCAGCTTGACGTTGCCAAGGTGATCGCCGTGCATGTGGGTCAGCAGCACGATGTCGATGGAACCGAGCCGCGGATCATCGCCACCGGTCACGGTGGGGCCCGCGTCGTAGAGAATGCGGATGCCGGTCGGGTCTTCGAAGACGATCGCGCGATCCTGTGCGCACAACTCCCCGGGGTGGGATCCCACCGGCGTTATTTTGACGTTCTGCCCCCAGGCTGCCGATCCGGCCAGCGCGAAAGCGAAAAACAGGGCTGTGCTGCGTAGCGAGCGGGTCATCTTGCTTCCTCCATTGACGGTAACGGCGGTTTGTCCGCGTGCTGCGGGAGGGCTGTTGGGCGCCCCTGAAAATGCCGTTCCGAGAGACTATCGTCAGGCCGGTGGAGCGTCAATCCGGGTCAGTGCCCGCTCCGGCCGGTCACTCACAGATAACGTGATTCGAGGTGGTTGCGGAAATACCGGGGATTGAGCGCCTCGCCGCTGGCGCGGTGCACCAATTCGGGCGTTGTCCATAAACTGGCCTGCGACCAGATCCGCTCTTTCAACCAGCTGAATACCGGCGTGAGCTCCCCCTCGGCGATACGCGTGTCCAAATCGGCATGGCAGCGCCGCATTGCCGCAAACCACTGCGCCGCATACATCGCGCCCAGCGTATAGCTGGGGAAATAACCGAAGGCGCCCTCGGTCCAATGCACGTCCTGCAGGCAGCCGTCCTTGTAATTGCCCCGGGTATCGAGACCCAGCAGCGATTGCATTTTTTCATCCCACAGCGCCGGGATGTCGTCGGGCTCGATCTCGCCTTCGACCAGTGCGCGTTCGATCTCGTAGCGCAGGATCACGTGCGCCGGGTAAGTGACTTCGTCGGCATCGACGCGGATGTATCCGGGTTTGACGCGCGTCCACAGGCGATACAGGTTGTCGGCATCGAACGCCGGCTGGTCGCCGAAATGTTGCTTCAGCAGCGGCGCGAGGAGGCCGACGAACGGCCGGCTCCGCGCCAGCTGCATTTCGAACGACAGGCTCTGGCTTTCGTGGATGCCGAAGGAGCGCGCACAGGCTACCGGCTGGCCGAGCAGTTCGCGCGGAAGGTTCTGTTCATAACGCGCATGGCCCGTTTCGTGGATGGTGCCAAGCAGGCTGCGGGTGAAATCATCCTCGCTGTAGCGCGTGGTCAGGCGCACGTCCTCGGGTACGCCGCCGCTGAACGGATGTGCGCTTTCATCGAGGCGGCCCGCGGCAAAATCGAAACCGAGCAGCGTCATCACTTCGCGATTGAGCGCGCGCTGCGCCGCCACCGGGAACGGGCCCAGCGGCTGCAGGACTTTTTCCTTCGCTTGTTTCGCCTGCGCTTTTGCGATCAGCTCCGGCAGCCAGGCCCTGACATCGCCAAAAATACGGTCGATGTCGGCCGTGCGTACTCCGGGCTCGTAGCGATCCATCAGCGCGTCATACTTCGACAGGCCGCTGTCGTCGGCGAGCAGCCGGGCCTCCTCACGCGACAGCTTCACCACTTCGCGGAAATTGCCGAGAAAGCCTTTCCAGTCGTTGGCCTGCCGCTGACTGCGCCAGGCGTGTTCGCAGCGTGTGCCGGCCAGCGTTTTCGCCTCGACCAGCCATTCGGGCAGCGCGTTGGCATCGCGCCAGTCGCGGCGGATTTCACGCAGGTTGGCGCGGGCAGTGTCGCCCAGTGCTTCCCGCTCTGCCGCATCCAGCCACGGCTTAAGACGCGGATCGGTGCGCGTGCGGTGGATCAGCGCTGCGAGTTCCGCTTCCGCCGCGGCACGCGCCTCGTTGCCTGCAGGCGGCATCATCGCATTGCGATCCCAGCCGACGATGGACGACAGGTGCTGGTAGCGATAGAGCCGCGTATAGGCGCGGGTCAGCTCGGCGTAGTTGGGGGCAACTCCTGATTCCGGCATGACGGTCGATCCCGTTGAAGTTCAGCAGCCGGACACCGCACGTTCGAGCAGCGCCCTGATCTTCGGCTCGGGTTTCCAGTAGTTCGGTCCCTTGAGGAATTTGCCGTTGGCGTCGTAGATCGGCTTGCCGTCGGCGCCGAGCTTGCTTTCGTTGCTGTCCATGATCACGTCCAGCACTTCCTCCAGCGGCAGTCCGTACTTCAACGCTTCGGAGCGGCAATAGACGATGACGTCGCCGAGCAGGTCGGCCATTGCGGTGAGGACCTCCGCCGGCGCGGCGCCGTTCTTCGCCATCGCGACGATCTCGTCGATCTCGTGCACTTCGTCCATCAGCGTGGCCTTGAAACCGGTGAGGCGCCCGATGAGGTCCACGGGCAGCACCGGGTAGTCGCTGGCAGGCAGTTTGTACATCGCGTTCATCGCGGCGATGCGCCGGGCAAAGGTTCGGGTCATGGTTTCTCGCATGAAAAGTTGTATGTGATGGAACAGCACTGCATTTTACAGCGGGGACGCGGTCCTGCCGCCGGCGCTTTGTGTCAGAATCGGCGGATGAAAGTACAACGCATCGCCGGCGCGCTCGGCGCGGAAATCGACGGCATCGCCCTCGCGCAGCCCATCACCGCGGAAACCGCCGGCGCAATCCGCGCCGCCCTGCTCGAACACCAGGTCATCTTTTTCCGCGATCAGGCGCTGACTCCTGGGCAATTCCTGCGCTTCGCTGAAGCTATGGGCCAGCCGGTCGAATACCCCTTCGTCAGGGGAATAGAAGGATTTCCGTGCATCATCGAAGTCAAGAAGCTGGAACACGAACGCGTCAACTTCGGCGGCATCTGGCATTCCGACACCACGTACCTGGAAAAACCGCCGATGGGCTCGATGCTGCTGGCGCGCGAAGTGCCGCCCTACGGCGGCGACACCCTGTTCGCCAGTCAGTACCTGGCGTGGGAAGCACTTTCCGACACCATGAAGAACGTGCTCGACGGACTGGTCGCGATCAACAGCTCTGCCAAGGCGGATGTCACGCTGACGCGTGAAGACCGCCGCAAGACCGATGGCAAGGAAGCGGCGCCAACCGAAATCAGCGCCGAACATCCGGTGGTACGCACTCATCCTGAAACCGGACGCAAGGCGCTTTATGTCAATGTCGCGCACACCGCGGGAATCAAGGGCATGACGGCGGCAGAAAGCACCCCGCTGCTGAACTTCCTTTTCGAGCACCAGATCCACGCAGAATTCACCTGCCGCTTTTCCTGGAAGCCGGGTTCGCTGGCGTTCTGGGACAACCGCTGCGTGCAGCACAACCCGGTCAACGATTACCATGGCCACCGCCGCATTATGCACCGCATCACCCTCGCCGGAGATCGCCCCACTTAGCAGCACACGACCGGCCTTTTCCCAAAACTTAAAAACCCGACCATGCCGAACAATCCGAATATCGTCCTGTTCAGCGTCCACAAGGACGCGATGGAAGCCGCAGTCCGTGCATTCGCCTCCGACTGGCCCGAGGCGCGCATCAGCAACCTGCTCGACGACGGCCTGTTCAACTGGGTGCGCGAGGCCGGCGGCGTGGTGCCGGAGATGTACGAAGTGTTTCGCACGTTGACCCGCTACATCGAATCGCGCGGCGCCGACGGCATACTCTTCACCTGCTCGGCGTTTCGCGAAGTCATCGACACCTGCATCGCCGAGTTCGACCTGCCGATACTCAAACCCAACGATGCGATGATCGAACAAGCGCTGGCGGCGGGTTCACGCATCGCGGTGATGGCGACGGTCGGCCCGACCATTCCGTCGATCTCCGCGGAGATACAGGAAATGGCCGCCGCGCGCGGGCAAAAAGTCGAACTGGTGCCGTACGTGGTCGATGGCGCCTTCGATGCGCTGGCCGGCGGCGACGCGGCGAAGCATGATGCGCTGGTCGCCGCGAAAGCACGCGAGATCAAAGGCTGCGACGTCATCGTGCTTGCGCAGTTCACGCTGTCGCGCGCGGTGCCCGTGGTCTCTGCGGTGAGCAGCCTCCCGGTGTTCAATTCGCCGGGTGCAGCGGTGGCCAAGCTGCGCACCATGCTCAATGCATGACTCGGGTTCATGCCCGAAACATCATCGTAACTATATGTTTTAATTTAATAATTTACGAGGCCCCGATGAGCAATGACCCCGCTGCCGCCGACAACCGCCGCTTCAAACTGATACCGCTGGAACAGCTGACGCCGGAGCAGCGCGCGCTGTCCGACGCGATCAAATCCGGACCGCGCGCGAAGCTCGCCAGCTCCGGAGCGTCGAAACCGGGACCGCTGGGCGGACCGTTCAATGTCTGGCTGCGCAGTCCCGGCATCGGCGACCTGGTGCAGAAACTCGGCGAGGAAATCCGTTTCCGCAGCACGCTCACCGGCAAGCTCAACGAGCTTGCAATCCTGATCACCGCGCGCAACTGGACTTCGCAGTACGAATGGGTCGCCCACCACAAGCTGGCGCTGGAAGGCGGGCTCGATCCGAAAATCGCCGAAGACATCGCGCAGGGACAGCGTCCGGCGAACATGGACGCTGATGAAACCCTGGTCTATGAATTTTCCACCGAACTGCAGCGCACCCAGGGCGTCAGCGACGAGACCTACGCGCGGGCGCTGAAACGCTTCGGCGAACGCGGCGTGGTCGACCTGATCACCGTCAACGGTTTCTACGTGCTGGTGTCGATGTGCCTCAACGTCGACCGCACGCCGGTGCCCCCCGGCACGCCCGTGCCGCTGCCGCTGCTGGCGAAATGACGTGGCGGTGATTTTCGAGGCACGGCATTTCGTGCTGAAAACGCTGGCGCAGCCGCATGTGTCGCGCAGCGACGGCGGTCACATCGTCATCGATCCGAAAGTGCCGGTGGAAGATCGCACGCAATTGTCCGCGGAACAGGCGATCGAACTGATGAAGCTGACCATGGTCGCCGGTGCAGCGATGAAGACGGTGCTCACGCAAAGGGGTATCGACATCGGCCGCATCAACTACCAGGACAACGGCAACTGGCGGCCCGAACTGCATGTGCATCTCTACGGCCGCGCGCGCGGAGCGAGGCTGCAACCGTGGGGCCATGCGCTGGCGTTTCCGCCGACGCGCGAGGCCTTTCAGCGCGACATGGGCAGCCTCGAGGCACTCAACGACGGAGACATTGCGGATCTGCGCGCGGAAATCGCGCGCCTGCTGGCGACGGAGAAATACGCGCGGTTCGGCGCCTGACGCCGCGTTCAGCCCGGCGTGGCGCCGGAGGCCTTGACCACGGCGCCCCACTTGCGGATTTCCGCCGGCATCACTTTCGCCAGTTCGTCGGGGGTGCCGGCCACCACTTCGACGCCGCGATCAGCGAGGTTGCGGGTCATTTCAGGATTGCGCAGCGCCTTGCTGAATCCGTCGTGGATGCGCAGCGTGGTTTCGCGCGAAATGCCGGCCGGCCCGAGCAGCGCATACCAGCCGCTGGTTTCGAATCCCTTGACCGTTTCACCGATGGCCTGGACATCGGGCAGTGCTGCCGAGCGTTTGGCACTGCACACGCCGATCGCGCGCAGGCGGCCGGCCTGGATGAACGGCTTGGCGGCCAGCATCGTGTTGACCTGGAACTGGACATGGCCGGCGACAAGATCGGACAGCGCCTGGCCCGCGCCCTTGTACGGGATGTTCAGCGCATCGATCTTCGCCATCATCTTCAGCATCTCGACCGCGAGGTAAGCCGAGTTGCCGGCGGCGGTGCCGGCGGTCAACTGGCCGGGACGCGCCTTCGCCAGCGCGATGAACTCGCTGACGTTCTTCACCGGCAGTGAGGGATGCACGACCAGCACGGTGGTGGTCAGGCCGAGCTGGCTGATCATCGTGAAGTCCTTCACCGGGTCGAAGGGCACTTTCTTGTACAGCGTCGGATTGATCGCGTGCGGCGTGGTGGCGATGACCATGGTGTGGCCGTCCGGCGCCGAACGCGCGACGAACTCGGTGCCGATCATCGTCGCGCCGCCGGCGCGGTTCTCGATGACGATCTGCTGGCCGAACTGCTCGTTGAGTTTCGGGCTCAGCATGCGCGCGAGGATGTCGGTGCCGCCGCCGGGTGCCGCCGGCACGACGATGCGCACGGGCTTGGACGGAAAAGACTGGGCGTGGACGCAGAAGGAAACAGCCAGTGCCGCGGCCAGCAGGCCGGTAATCAACGGATATTTTTTCATCGGGTCAATGTAAAGTTTAGGTAGGGATTGCGGACCGGATATTGGCATCCGTATGTTTCAATCCGGTGATGCCCGGGATCATTTCTGCTTGGCGATGATCTGGTCCTTGATGTGGTCGTAAACCGACTGCGGGATGATATCCCGCTGCACCAGTTCATCTTTCCTGGCATAGGGACGGCCGCGGATAATGGCCTTGGCCCGCGCCTCGCCGATGCCTTTGAGCGTTATCAGTTCCTCCGCGCTGGCGCGATTGATGTCGATCAGCGCCGACTGGGATTGCGTTGTCTTCGGCGTTGACTCCCGCTTGGACTCAGGTTCGCCGCCACATCCTGTCAGCGCAAACAGAAGCAAAGCAGACAGCATGGCAATGATCCATCTCATGCATCCCCCCCCTGAAACGGCATTGTTTTATCGAATCGTGCCGGCATGATAGTGGAAATTCTCACGGAAGCAACTTTCCACCCGGTTCCTCAGTGTCTCCCCAGCCCGACAGTCGCCTGAATCGAGGAACAAATGCCACTTCCCAGCGTATCGCCCTGACTATAATGACCGCGTATTCCGCCGTTGCAACCGCCGGCGGAAACCAGGGAGGTTAAGAGAATGGCCACCGCAAAACTGGCAACTGTTAAATCCTTAAAATCACGGCCCGAGCGGCTCCCGGCGGTCATTCTGTTCGCCGAAACCAGCGGATTCACGCGCACCTCGGCAATACTTCAACCGGAAGTGGTGCTCGCCCGAGTAGCTGAATTTTTCACGCTGGTGCGAACCGCAATTGAATCGCACGGCGGCGTGGTGCGTAATGCGCTGAACGATACGCTAATGGCGTCTTTTACCGGCAAGGAGGCAGCCCGAAACGCCGTCGAAGCGGCCCAGAACATCCAGGTCGAATTCGGCGCCATTGAACAGTCCTGGCAGCGGGACTACGGTATACGTGCAGCGGTGGCCATCGGCCTGCACTCCGGCGAAGTGGTCATCGGCATCGCCGATGACCTGCTGCCGGGGCAACCGCTGATCTTCGGAGACAGCGTCAGCATCGCCGAGCGGCTGCTGCACCGCGCGCGCGCGGGCGAACTGGTGTTGTCGAAACCGGTCATGGACGCGTTTGCGGCCGGAGGACTGTCGCTGGAAGCCGAAGAGCTTCCGGCGCTGGCCATCCCGCGCCGAGATCCGATTCCGCTGTTCGGTGTGCTGCGTGACTCGCGCCTCGATTTCACCTGAACACGGGACAAAGAAGCGGGTTCAATCCGCCTCGATGCCGGCGTTTCTGATCACCTTCGCCCATTTTTTCATTTCACCCTGAAAAAAAGCAGTGAACTGGGCTTCGGTGTTGCCCACGGCATCGGTTCCCTGTTTGGCCAGGTTCGCACGCATCGACGGTTCAGTGATGATGCGCGCGATTTCCCGGTTGAGCTTGTCGCGCACGGCCCTCGGCGTGCCTGCCGGTGCGGCAATGCCGAAAAACGACACCGCCTCGAAACCAGGCAGCGATTCCGCCACGGCCGGTACATCGGGCAGCGCCGAAGTGCGCTTCAGCGAACTGACTCCGAGCGCCCGCATGCGCCCGGCCTGGATGTGCGGCATGACCGGCAGGATGGTACCGAACATGCCGGAGACGCGACCGCCGAGCAGGTCGATATTCGCCGGCCCCGTACCCTTGTACGGCACATGCGTCCACCGGATGCCACTGGTCGTGGCAAACAGTTCGCCGGCCAGATGGGTCGTAGTGCCGGTGCCGCCAGAGGCGAATGTCAGCTCGCCGGGACGGGACTTGGCTGCAGCCACCAGTTCGTTGATGGTCGCCGCCTTCAGCGACGGGTGCACCACGAGCACGGTAGGCGATGATGCCAGCTGCACCAGCGGGACAATGTCCTTCAGCGTGTTGTAGGGCAGTTTTTTCTTCAGCGTCGGATTGACCGCCGTGCTCGCCGATATCATCAGCAGCGTATAACCATCAGGTTGGGAACGCACCAGCATCTCGGTGCCGATGATGGTCCCGGCTCCCGGACGATTGTCGATCACGACCTGCTGGCCCCAGGCCTCGGTCAGTTTCACTCCAACCAGGCGTGCCAGCACGTCGTTCGGGCCCTGCGGGGCAAAGGGCACGATGAGGCGGATCGGCCGTTCGGGGAACTGCGCCGCGGCCGGCATCGCGGCCATAGCCATCGCTGAAAATACGATCGCAGCTCCTGTCTTCAGTATATTTTTCATGCTTGCCCTGTTTCGGGATTAACGTCGAAGCCCTGCGATCCACCATCGCAGGATGCGGATTGTGCCGCAACTCAGGTGCCGATAACGCGCTTGAAATGATCCACTGCTTCTGACCGCGTACCGATCCAGACATCGTCGGCAGCCTTGGCCACCTTGATGATGTCTTCATAGACGAACAGCCCCGGTGAACGGCCAAAGACATGGGTATGGATCGCCGGATCCATGCGCACCGGACCGGTTTCGCGATGGCGCGCGCATTCCAGCCAGTGCTCGAAGATTTCGAGCATGACTTTCGGCGCGTTGCCGTGGCGCATGTACAGCGGCAGGTCATTGACCTCGGTGTTGTTGGGAAAGGCGATGATCGAGCGATCGCCGAAATCGACCCGGTACGGCAGGTCGTCGTTCAGCGTATCGCCGTGCCACTCGTAGCCGGCTTCGGCGAGCAGCCGCGGCGAACGCAGACCCGGCGTGCTGCGCGGGCTGATCCAGCCCCGGGGCCGGATGCCGGTGGCGCGTTCGATCAGTTGCGTCGTGTGCACGATGTTGGCGCGCTCCTCCTCCTCGCTGAGGTAGCACGGAATCATGTCCATGGTGTAAGAGTGGGCGACGATCTCGTGGCCAGCCTCGGCGATCTTGCGCACCGTTTCCGGATAGCGCTCGGCCATGATGCCGCTGACGTTGATGGTGGCCCTGATCTTCTGCCGCGCCAGCACATCGAGGATGCGGTGGATGCCGCGGCGGTGGCCGTATTCGGCCCAGCCCACGGCGTTGAGATCAGGCACCCCTGCTTTCAGCGGGTTGCCCATCGGCCCGATGCCCGGCCACTTGCCGTCGGACCACCACTCGAACGACACGCGGAAAAACACCGCGATGCGTTTGCCGCCGGGCCAGCGAAAACCTTCCGGCACGTGGGTTTCCCTGCCGCCGGCATGTATATCGAATCCGCTCATCCATCCCCCTCCGTCAGCGCTGTTGTTTGATCATCCGGTGATGCCGTCGATGTGGAACGGCTTGCCGTTGACTTCGATATGGCTGTGCAGGGGCACCGGCTGCACGATCAGGCCCTCGGCGAAACAGCCGGCCTTGGCATTCTTGATCAGGTGCGCGAGTTTGTCCGCAGGCTCGTCGCTGTCCAGCCTGAGATACGTATCCACGCCCTCCCAGCGGTTGAACACCGTGCCTTTCAGCACCGAGCCGCCGAGGTGCTTGCGGAACACCACGCGGCAGTTCGCGCCGCTGACCTTCATCTTCATCATGTGCGCGTACCGCGCAACCTGGGTCAGCAGTCAGAATCCCACCGCCATCGCCAGGTAGGTCATCGGCGACGGATATTTGTCGGTGCCGCCGAGGCGCGGCGCTTCATCGGTGAACACTTCGAACTTGCCCATGCGGCCGCGCTTGAGGTGCATCTCTCCGGCGATGACCTCGGTGTAAACGTCGTTCTCGTTGGTGACGCCACCCTCGGGCAGTTCCGGTTTGTCGATGATGCGTTCGCCGGGTTTTTCCGACAGGTCTTCATTGCCCAGTGGTTTGCTCATGCGTTTCCTCCGGTTGGGGCAGCGCAGGCTGCCGGTTGGTCATCAATCTTTTTTGTCGTAAACGGTTTTGGGCAGGATGCGGTAGCTCGCGCTGGCGCGGCAGGCCAGCGCGCCATCCTCGCCGTACACCTCGGCCTCGGTGAACATCACGCTGCGGCCGCGCTTGATGACGCTGCCCTTGCAGATGATCTCGCCCCGCGCCGGCGCCAGATAGGTCAGGTTCATGGTCATCGTGGCCACACCCATCGCCTTGTCGACCAGCGAACGCACGGCCTGCGACATCGCGGCATCGACGATGGCGGCTACCGTGCCGCCGTGGACTTCGCCGCGCGAATTGCCGAGGTGCGGCTGGAATTTCAGTCGCACCTGCGAACGGCCGTCGTCCAACGCATCGAGTTCGAAACCCAGATGGATGTAGAGCGGAACGGTCGAACGCCACTGCGCGGTCGCCGGGTCGGGTCTGGCGGTCATAGATGATTCCGGATCGGGATCGGGCAATGTTACACCGCGCGCCGCGGATTGCGGACTTGAGTCCACGTCGTGCCGCGGGCATGATGCACCCAATACAGACGGAGGAATGGATCATGAAAGTCAAACGCATCGAACATGTAGGCATCGTCGTTCGCGATGTGGAAGCCAGCCGCAAACTGTGGGAAGGCTGTTTCGGCATCAAGCTGGGTGGCGTCGAGGAAAACGCCACGCGACGGCTGGCGCTCTATCCGGTCGGTGATTCGATGGTGGAACTGCTGGCCGGCATCACGCCGGACAGCAAGCAGACGAAGATGGTTGCCGAAGGCCGGGGCGGCCTCAACCACATCTGCCTCGAAGTGGAAGACATCGATGAAGCGCTGGCCGAACTGAAAGCCAAGGGCATACCGCTGCTCGACCAGGTGCCGCGCATCGGCCACGCCGGCTGCCGCATTGCGTTCCTGGATCCTTCGGCCACCGAGAATTGCCTGATCGAACTGGCCGAGCTGCCTGAGGGCGCCGGACATCACGCAATCTGAAAAGGCTGCTGCCAGGCGATTGCCGCTTGCTCGCGACTATTTCTTCAGGGCTTTCCCCAGCAATTCAGCAACGATTTCATTTATGCCTGCTTTACGCTCCGACGCCAAGGCCTGGATCTGTTGCACCAGTTCACCATTCAATTTGACCGCGAACGGAACCAGGCCTGCCGCCTGATCGAGCCGGCGCTGTTCACGGCGATCCAGCGGCCTCTCAGCTCTACCGGGACGACCTGGGGCATCTCCCTTTTTCATCTGGTTGACGAGTTTCATCGCGTTGTACTTCTGCAAGTCCGTGGGCTTCATGGCCATGACCGGCTCCGGATATGAAAAAGCCGTGCAGTGCACGGCTCGGGAATGTCAGGTTGTTTGGAAATCGGTAGCGAAGTTTATTGCGGCCCCTGCTGGGGTCCTCCGCCGCCACCGCCACCGCCGCCGCGGCGCTTGGAGCGCTTGTGAAATTTCTTGCCGCCACCCGGACCCTTGTTCTGCGGGCGTCCGCCGGGTTGCTGCATGCGATTCATGCCGCCCATGTTCTGGCGCTGATGGTTCTGGCGGGAAGGATCCGGCGCGCCCTGGCGGTTGCCGGAAGCCAGCGCAATTTCCAGTTCGTTGAGTTCATCCCACTCGGCATCGGTACGATTGCGGTCAGGAATGGCCAGCAATTCCTGCATGCGGGCACGAGGCGACTGGGTGGGCGCGGTGAGTTGAGGGTCTTGGGTATCGTTCATCCCTGCATTATCTCAAATCGCAAGGCAACCATCAATATAATCAACGGCTTGCGGCCAGGGCTCCGAAAACCCCCAAGCCCTTGGCCATCCCCGCCTGGGTACCCCAAAACCGGTCCTAATAATGGGGGGGAATCTCGTGTCCCGGGGTATCGTCACGGGGCAGGCTGCGTTGCATCTGCAACCGCAACTCGTGTAACTGGCGCTCCAGCGCTTCAATCCGCTGCTGCTGGCGGGCGACCGTGCGATTGAGTTCCTCAAGCAGGTCTTCGCTGAAACTCAGCTTGATTTCAAGCTCGGCCAGGCGCGATTCCGGATCAGCCATTCTGGTTTTTGGCCTGAACGGCAATGCTGACACCCCGGCATGCCACGATCTGACCGGCACGGATTTTTGCCGTCTTGCGGCTTTCTGGTTGGCCGTCAACAGTCACTTCGCCAGCGGCAACCAGGTGCTTGCCCTGTCCGCCACTGTCGGCAACCCCGGTCAGTTTGAGCAGGTCACACAAGCGCACATGTTCGCCGTTCAACTCAAAATCGCGATGTTCCATGGAATTCAGGTAACGAGTGAGGCTTCATGATACTTGAACCATTGGCGCAAAGCGTCATCCTGGCCTGTCGTTGATACTTTTAACGGATAATCAAAACGGGAACCAACACCGTCCTGCGTGTTCGAAAATGAATCCCAGTACCGCCGAGGACCAGATCATGGCGTCAACCCATGCGTTCTGCCGCTAAGCTGGCACTACTGATGACAGCACTGGCTGCCGGTTGCGCGGCGCCCGGCAAGCCCGCGGCTGCGCCGCCGGACACTGTCCCCGGCGGGCAGCCGCAGCCGGCCTCTGCAACCGTCATTGCACCGGATAACTTACCCTCGCCACCCGTCCAGACCACTGAACCGTCGCCTCCCCGGGAACAAGAACAGGCGCCGGAAATTCCTTCTGTGAATATACCCGCTGCCGCAGAACCTCCGGCAAAAACGCCTGCCAGACCCGCCACAAAACCGGTTGCTGCACCGGTATCGCCAGCAAAATCAACAGCACCCGAAACAAAAGCCGCCACGAAACCTCAGCCGGCTGTGGAACCCGCCGCGCCGCCGCCACTGGCATTGACGGTCCTTGAGCAGCGCCTGAAAGACACCTCTGCCATCGGCGTATTCACCAAGCTTGCGCTGAAAAACCAGATCGATGACCTGCTGACCCAATTCCGCGCGCGCCATGAGGGCAGCAGCAAGACTCCCCTGTCACAATTGCGGCAGGCTTACGACAACTTGCTTGCCAAAGTGCATGACCTGCTGAAAAGCGGCGACCCGCCGCTGGCAGCCGCAATCATGAACTCACGGGAAGCGATCTGGCTGGTGCTGACGGATCCGGCAAGATTTGCGAAGCTCTGATTTCCAGAACTGACAGAAGGATCATCCATCATGAAAATTACTGTGCCTGGTTTCCTCCTGACAGCCGCAGCAGCGCTTTCATTCAGTGTTTGCGTGCATGCGGCAGACAACAGCGCCCTGGCCCGCGACCTGACCGCTACCCTGTCGCTGCTGGGGCTGCCCTGCGGGCAGGTGGTAAACGTTGTCACGCAGGGCAATCGCGATCACCTGGTTACCTGCAGCGACAAGAACCGCTACCGGGTGTACGTCAATGCCCAGGGCCGGGTCACGGCGGAAAAACGCTGACCGGATAACACTGCGCTTTCCGGTCGCGGTTCCGGAACGGCGGAAGATAATCACGTTATCATTGCCCCTCTTTATCGCAGGGACCGGGAATCGACATGCCCACCGCAGATCAAGCCGCTGTTTCTTCATCGTCTTCCACCGCTTCCTCAGCTGACCGCGCAGCTCCTCATCTGCTCAGCGCCAACGCCCCTCCTGCACTGCGCATGATGCTCGCCCTGGAGGATTTTGAAGAGCCCGCACGTCGCTACATTCCGCGCCCGATATTCGGTTATGTATCAGGGGGCGTCGAACGCAACGTGACCCGGACCTGGAACCGGAGCGTGTTCGACGATCTGGCACTGGTACCGCGAATGCTTGTCAATGTTTCCGCACGCAACCAGAAAACTGAACTGTTCGGGCAGAGCTACGACTCGCCGTTTGGAATTGCCCCCATGGGAGGCACATCACTTGCTGCCTACCAGGGCGACCTGGCATTGGCACGTGCCGCAGCGGGGAGCAATGTGCCGATGATACTCAGCGGCGCATCCCTGACACCTCTGGAGAAGGTACGTGAGGCCGGAGGTCGTCATACTTGGTTCCAGGCCTACCTTCCGGGTGACAACAAGGCGATCGTCGAACTGGTCGAACGCGTTGCTCGTGCGGGATACGAAACGCTGGTATTGACGGTGGACATCCCGGTGGGAGCCAACCGCGAGAACAACGTCCGCAACGGTTACGATTCGCCGCTGCGTCCGAGCTTGCGCCTGGCATGGAACTGCCTGCTGCGCCCGCGCTGGCTGCTGGGTACTGCACTGCGCACCTACTTCACCCAGGGCATGCCGCACTTCGAAAACATGGGACTGCGCACACCGCTGGTATCGCGCACCGCGGTACGCTGGAGGAACCAGCGCGACCACCTGAACTGGGAACACGTGAAACTGATGCGCCGCCTGTGGAAAGGAAAGTTCGTCATCAAGGGCATCCTTGCGCGGGAAGATGCGCGCATTGCCCGTGAACACGGTGTTGACGGCATCATCGTATCCAATCATGGCGGGCGCCAGCTTGATTCCGCCACCTCGCCCTTGCGGGTACTGCCCGGCATCGCCGATGTCGCGGGAGACATGACCGTAATGCTCGACAGCGGCATCAGGCGCGGCACTGACGTCATGAAAGCACTGGCCCTGGGCGCGCGGTTTGTTTTTGTCGGCAGGCCCATGCTCTATGCCGCCGCGGTTGCCGGAGAGACCGGCGTGCGTCACGCCATCCGTCTGCTACGCGACGAAATCGATCGCGACATGGCAATGATCGGCATCAACAGCATCGCCGAAATGTCGAATGACCGGTTGATGGACGCTCGCTCGTTCGACGGCTATACCCCGGGTCGCTGATTTCGCCCTGGCACGAAATAAAGGCCCGTTCTTTCTTTTTCCTCGTGTTCGAAGCGCCATGCAGCGCGTATCGGAAAATATGGCTGATTTTGTCACGCATGCGTTACACTGGGACTGTGGATACCGGCTGGAATCCACAACTGACGCAGTTCGATTCGCGTCACATACCAATAATCTGCCAGAGGAGAACGATGATGAAATTCATGCCCATCTGTGCTGTTGCGCTGACAGCACTGCTCACAGGCTGCGCTGCCAGCCCGGAACTGGTGAGCTGCCTGCAACCGAACCGGCGGGTTACCGTTGAAGTAGGTGGCTTGAAAGAACGACCCACCAAGCCCGGTGCCAAGCGGGCGCGTCCACAAAGCGTAATGACCAAGGCTGACCTGCAAGGCGATCAGTCTTTTGATTATGGCTCAGCTGTGCTCAAGGCTGGTGCGAAGGCTGATCTGGACAAGCTGGTGAACACCTTCAACAAGGGCACCCGTCGCGACAAGCGCCCCACCAAAGTGAGTTCCGTGATCATTTCCGGCCATACCGACCGCACCGAGTACGAGGAAGGATTTACCGACCTCGACGAACAACGCGCACGTGCCGTCCAGGCCTACCTCACGCAAAAGGGCATCGACCAGAGTTTGATGTTCTGGGAAGGCAAGGACGCCCGGCAACCTGTAGCAGTCACCAAATTCTGCGAAGAAACCTGATTAGTTACGTCTTAATTAAAACACCCCGCTGCGGCGGGGTGTTTTTTTGAGAGTCAGGCGGGAACCGGCACGCCTTCCTGTTCACAGGAATTCGCAACGTCGCTGACGGTCACCCGCCGCATGTCGCGCACCCAGCGCAGGTCGTCGAATTCGGTGCCGCGATGCATCGTGCAACGGTTGTCCCACATGATCAGTTCATGCGGACGCCAGCGATGGGTGTAGACAAATTGGCGCTGCGTGACATGCGCAATCAATTCGTCAATCAGGGCACGCCCTTCGGCATCGGGCATGCCCCAGATGCGACCGGCGTGCGAAGCGACAAACAGCGACTTGCGCCTGTTTTCCGGGATGGTGCGCACCAGCATCTGCGGTACCGGGGGCAGTCGCTTCTGTTCTTCTTCAGTGAACTCGGTAAATCCGTTGCGCCGTCTGGAGGTCGCGATCCAGTGCTCCGCAACCAGGCCCTGCAGTTTTTTCTTCATTGCTTCAGGCAAGGCATCGTAGGCTGCGCGCTGGTCGGCAAATTCGGTATGCCCGCCGATCGGGGCTATTTTTTCCGAATACAGCAGTGAACAGATGCTGGGCAGCCGCTTGAACGAACTGTCGGTATGCCACAACCGGTTTCCGGCCTTGTACATGCGCTGGCGGCTGCTCTCGCCCCAAATCTTGCCGTCAGCAGTGAGGTTCGATATGTCGGCAAATGCCCCGGTGTAACGGGTCGGAGTCGCTTTCGGATCCAGCGTACGCTCACGTTCGATTGGACCGAAGTGTGCGGAAAATTCAAGCTGCTGCTCGGTCGTCAGCGTCTGCTGTGGGAAAACCAGGACTGAATACCTCCAGAATGCAGCCTTGATGGCTGCCAGATCCTCAGCGGCCAGCGGCTTCGACAAATCAATATCGCCGATTTCAGCAGCAAATTCCGGGGTAACGGGATAGACGGTGATGCCCATAAAACCTCCTGTAATCCAATTATCCCAGAATCGAATGTTTCCCTGACCAGATCATGCGCAAGCGTTCGTGCTGCGACGCGCAAAAGCATCAAAAGGTCCCTAAAGAGCCTATGAGCCATCCCGTGAACCGGGTAAAACACTGGACGCCTCTTTCAGCCTTCCACCATAATTCCTGGCAATCATCGTCATACCGGTGGCCGATCCGGTAAGGACGACTGTGGCGCGAATGCTCGCACTGTTTAGTGAACAGACTTTACCGGGGAGTAATCAGCATGGCCAAAGGATACTGGGTCGTCACTTACCGCAAGATCAGCAACGAAGCAGCGTTCAAGCGCTATGCCGAAAGGGCGCCCGGCGTCGTCCAGGCCCAGGGCGGGCGCTTCCTGGTGCGCGGCATGGCGGCCGAGGCACACGAGGCAGGACTTCTGCAGCGCGTGGTCGTCATCGAATTCGAAAGCCTGGCCAAGGCGCGGGCCACCCATGACTCCGCCGAATATCAGTCGGTATTGAAGGAACTGGCCGGCAATGCCGTCGAGCGCGATCTGCGCATCGTCGAAGGCTTGGCCTGATCCCGTCGTATCCGCAGTTACCGGGCCGGAACGCCCGTTGAGTCTGCTGTCAGGCCCGTGAACGGCCTGCCAGTTTGCGCAGTTCCTGATGCAGGGCGTCCGCAATCTCCAGACCTTCGGACTGGGCACGCGTCATCGCCAGCTGCCGCCGCGCGCCGGGAAGGCGCACTTCCTCATCGACCAGCATGCCCGCGATCATGTCTTCCATGCGCGCGTGGTAGGTGTCCGTACCCGCCAGCGCCGCGGGATCGATCACGAGGATTGCGTGCCCGATGCGCGGCTTGTTGCCGGGCTCAAAGTAAGATTCATTTTCGTGACTGAGTGCCGCACCCGTCAGTGCCACGCACAACGCCTCGACCATCAGCGCCAGCGCGGTGCCTTTGACACCGCCGATCGCGGTCAGGCTGCCGGTCAGCGCCGCCTGTGCATTCGTCGTCGGATGGCCGTCCCGATCCACTGCCCAGCCCAGGGGAATCGGCTTGCCTTCCTTAGCCATCAGCATGATCTTGCCGCGAGTGACTTCGGTCAGGGACAGGTCGATGATCACCGGTGCCGCGGCTTTGCGCGGAAAGATCGCGGCCACCGGGTTGGTACCGAAAAATGCTTTTTTCCCGCCCCAGGCATTAATCGCCGCGGGAGAATTGGTGAAAGCGAGACCGACCATGCCCGACTCTGCGATCGGAGCAAGATGGTAGGCAGCAGCGCCGAAATGATGACTGTTGGTCACACCGACAAAAGCCACGCCGGCACGGCGGGCACGCTTGATCGCCTCAGCGACCGCCAGTGCAGCCGCGGGAAAAGCCAGACCACTGCCAGCGTCGATCAGGCAGGTCGCCCCTGACTTGCGGATGATTTTTGGCCTGGCCTTGCCATCGGCACGACCCGCGCGCAGGTGCTGCGCATACAGCGCCACACGTGACAGGCCATGTCCGGAAAGACCCTCCGCTTCGGCAACCACCAGCGCCTGCGCGGTAACAGTCGCCATCGCCTTGGACGCGCCGGCGCGCTTCAGGGCGCGTGCAGCCAGATCAGTGAGTTCGGCAAGTGTATGTCTCGGCATGCGTCCGCGTTCCCGTAATCAGTCGAGCTTGGTGCCGGATGCTTTCGCGACCTCGGCCCACTTATCCGTTTCCACCTTCATGAAAGCGGCGAATTCGGCAGGCGAGTTGCCGCTGGGTTCGGCGCCGGAGGCAATGATGCGCTTCGACACGTCAGGCGATTTCACCGACGCGACCCAGGCCTGATAGAGCCTGTCCAGTACGGGCTGTGGTGTCTTGCTCGGCGCGAGCAGGCCGTTCCACTGGATCGCCATGTGTCCGGGCACGCCGGCTTCGATCATCGTAGGCACTTCCGGAGCGAGTGCGGAACGCTTCTCCGCCGCCACGCCGAGTCCGCGCAGCTTGCCATCCTTGAAGTAACGCGCCGCTACTGGCAGCACGATGAATGCCGCCTGTGCTTCACCGGTCAACACCGCGACCGACTGTGGCGCAGCGCCCTTGTAGGGTAGGTGGGTGATGCGCACACCGGTCTTGATCCGCAGCAGCTCCATCGACATGTGTGCCATGGTCCCGGCGCCGGAGGAAGCATAGTCCAACGCGTTCGGCTTGGCCTTGGCCAGTGCGACAAATTCCTTCACCGTCTTCACCGGCAAAGACGGGTGCACCACCAGCGAGAACGGATATTGCGATGCCATCGAGATAGGCACCAGGTCGCGGCTCGGGCTATAGGTCATCTTGCTGAACACCGCCGGGCTGATGGCCAGCGAGGAATTGCCGAAGAGGACCGTGTAGCCGTCGGCCGGCGCCTTGGCCACGATATCAGCAGCAATGTTGCCGCTGGCACCGGCCCGGTTGTCGATGATGACCTGCTGACCCAGCCCATCGGCGAACTTCTGGCCGACGATGCGTGCGATGGTGTCGCTGCCGCCACCCGGCGGGAAAGGCAACAGCATGCGCACCGGCCGGGTCGGATAATTCTGCGCAAGAGCATCACCCAAAGACGCAAGCACACCGCAACCCACGACCAGCGCCGCCATCAGGCAGCGAATATCACCACTCCTCCGGTTCAGCATGGTACTCCTCCTCTTTGTTCGTTTATCGATGCCAGTGTCTCCCGCGTCGCGGGAAAAATCAAACAGCAACCGCTGATGCCGGAATTGTTGTTCTCAGGCCGAAACCAGCAGCGATTGCCCGGGCTTGACGCGGGTAAAGTGCACCGGGCGGGTATCACTGGCAAAGCGTCCCTCGCGCCAGCTGACGCAGGTATAACGCGAATTCTCGAGATCACGCACCTCGGGAAAGTCGGAACGGAAGTGCGCGCCGCGGGAATCTTCGCGCGCCATCGCGGCGAAGCGAATCGACTTCGACACCAGCAGCAGGTTCTTCAGGTTGAGCCAGTCATGCCAGGTTAGGTTGAACGCGAGGTTGGATCCATCGACGCCGGTGGCATCAAGCTGCGCCTCCAGTTCATCGAGCAGCCCGGACGCCCGTGTCAATGACGTAGCGTCGCGGACGATGCCGACATCGTCCCACATGACGTTATACAGCCGTTCACGGATTGCGTTGAGATCGCCGCCTTTGCGCGTGAGCGGCGCACGGCAGCGTGCCACCGCTTCGGCCATGGCCTCTTCGTCCGGAGCGCGGAATTCGCCGTGGGACTTGACCCAGCCCGGCATCACGTCGCCGGCAATGCCGCCGAACACCGTCGAGTTGGCCACGCCGTTGCCGCCCAGTCGGTTGGCGCCGTGCACCCCACCCGAATCCTCGCCGGCGACGAACAGCCCGGGCAAGTCGGTGGTGCAATCGGTTTTGAACGCCACGCCACCCATCATATAGTGCGCAGTGGGCACCACGTCGACCAGCCCGCCGACGAGATCGAAGCCGCAGTCGGCACAGCGCTCGACCATGCCCTTGAATTCCTTGCGCACCATGACCGGATCAAGGTGCTTCATGGTGATATAGAGTCCGCCGTGGCGGTTGACGCGGCCGGCGCGCATTTCCTCGTACATGCCGCGGCTGACGATGTCGCGCGTCGCACGTTCGTTGCGCGGATCGTAGTTGTGCATGAAACGTTCGCCGGCGCCATTCAGCAGGTAACCGCCGGCACCGCGCAATCCCTCCTCGATGATGGTGCCGGTGATGCGCGTGTCAGCACCGGCAATCAGTCCGGTCGGGTGGAACTGCACCATCTCCATGTCGCGCAGCACAAGGCCGCCGCGCAGCGCCATCGCCATGCCGTCGCAGCTCTTGTCGCCGGAGGGCGTATGGAACTTGTACATGGTGGGGCCGCCACCGGTCGCAAGCAGTACTGCCTGCGCCTGCACGAATACGAACTCGCCGTTGCGCATGTCGATCATCAGCACGCCGGAGATCGCATCTCCCGCCTTGTTCCTGACGAGTTCGACGGCGCGGTGCTCTTCCAGCCTTTCTATGCCGCGCGCCCACACCTGCTCGGCGAGGCGGTTGATGATCTCGATGCCGGTGAGGTCGCCCTTGTGCACGGTGCGGTCAAAGGTCTGGCCTGCAAAAGCCTTCTGGTGGATGGTGCCGTCGGGATTGCGGTCGAAAAAGCAGCCCAGTTCATTCTCGAGTTCATGAATGCGCTCGACGGCGGTTTCCACCAGCGTCCACGCCAGATCCTGGTCGGGCAGCCATTTGCCGCCTTCAATGGTGTCCATGAAATGACGCTCGACCGAATCGCCGGCCGCCAGCGCGACGTTGTATCCGCCCTGTACCATGCGCGTACAGCCGGATTTACCCAACAAACCTTTCACCGCAACGGTGATCGACAGTTCAGGATTGTGCTGGTGGGCGTGCAGCGCGGCGAACAGGCCCGCGCCGCCCGACCCGAGAATCAGGATATCGGTCTTGACGGTTTTCATGGATCGCTAGTTTTTGACGCCGAGTGCTGCAAGCACGCCGGCGCGTTTGTCCTTTGCGGCCGCATTGACCGCGGTATAGAGGCTGCCGCCGTGCGCGTCCATCGCCACCAGCAGCGGGCCGAACCCCCTGATGCGGAATTTCCACAGGGATTCCGGATTAAGATCGTCCAGATCGACTTCCTCGATCTGCTCGATCCAGGTGGTTTCCAGCGCCGCAGTGCCGCCGATGATCGCGAGGTATACACCGCCGAGATCGCTGAAGGCCTTCGCCGAGGACGCGAACAACCCGCCCTTGCCGATGATGATGCGCACGCCGTACTGCTCCATCAGCGGCCGCGTGAAGCGTTCCATGCGCGCACTGGTGGTGGTGCCGATGCAGATCGGCGCATAGCCGGAAGGATGGGCTTCGGTTTCGCCGACCCACTTGACGTTGGGCGCGGTGTGGATGACCGCGTGCCCCTTCAGGTCGAAGCGGGTTTTCCGGCCATGATCGAACATGTGGATCTGGGTAGCATCGCGGATGCCGTACAGCGTGTCGTGCAGCGTGACCGTGTCGTTGATGCGAAGCTTGCGCACCTGTTCTTCGGTCACCGGCATGTGCAGATCGTAATGGACCATGTCAGTATCCGTAGCTGAGTCCGGCCGGCGTGAATGTCGCCCGTGCGCGCCGCGCTGAATGGCATTGCATGTTGACCGCCACCGGATTCATCGTGATGTGGGTTGCAGCGGTTTCGACATGCACCGCGAACGCGGTGGAATCGCCTCCCAGTCCCTGTGCGCCCACCCCCAGCTTGTTCACCACCTTGCTCAGCTCGGCTTCAAGCTTCGCCCCCTCGGGGTCGGCACAGACGCTGCCCAGCGGCCGCGTCGCCGCGACTTTCGACAGGTGCACACAAAGATCCGCGGTACCGCCAACACCGACGCCGACAATCACCGGCGGACAACTTTTGCCGCCCGCCTCAAGCACGCAGTCGACGACAAAGGTCTTGATGGCGTCTATGCCTTCGGCGGGTATGGCCATCTTCAGCCAGGAGTTGTTTTCAGAACCCGAGCCCTTGGGAATCATTTCAATCGCCAGCGTCTCGGCTTCCGCAACGAAATCGATGTTGATCACCGGCACCTGGCGGCCGCAGGACGTGTGCTCATTCTTGCGCGTCGTCGGATGCACCACCGAAGAACGCAGCGGATGCTCCTTGGTCGCACGTGCGCAGCCGTTGATGATCGCCTGTTTCAACTGGTAGCCGTCGATGGCGACGTTGGCGCCGATGGCGACGTTGTAGATCGGTATGCCGGTGTCCTGGCACAGCAGATTGTTGGTGTCTTCGGCGACCGTGATGTTGCGAATCATCGTACCGAGTATCGCCTTGCCCGTGGCATTGGTTTCACAGCTGTCAAGCTTCTGGAAACCCTGCTTGATGTCGGGCGGCAGCATTTTCAGCGCGCGGATGTAAAGCTCCTTGCACGCTTCTTCAACTTGACGGGTATCTACCTTCACGAAACGGCCTTCCAGTATTGAATCCCGCCGGGGACACAGCGCTGCGCTGCGTCCCCGGCGGCATTGTGGTCAGTTCACCTGCAGATTGCGCGCCTTGATGACCTTGGCCCAATTCGCGCTTTCCGCCTTGATCGCCTTGGCGAAATCAGCGGAGGAGTTGCCGACGGGCACCATGCCCAGATCTTCGAAACGCTTGTTGATTGCGGGATCCTTGAGCGCGGCAACCGTATCAGCATGGATCTTGGCAACCACCGCTTTCGGAGTTCCGGTCGGCACCATGAAACCGAACCAGCCCAGGTTTTCAAAGCCGGGCAGGGTTTCAGCGACCGCAGGCACCTCGGGCAGCTGCTTCGAACGCTGGGGACTGGTCACGCCCAGCGCGCGCAGGCGCTTGGCGCGGACGTGGGCAATAGCCGCTGACAGGTTGGGCGTGACGAACTGGATTTGCCCTCCAAGCAAGTCGCTGATCGCCGGCGCCTCACCCTTGTAGGGAATATGCGTGACATTCAGCCCCGCAGTCGCGATGAAATTTTCGCCGGCAAGGTGGGTCTGGGTGCCGATCCCCGCCGAACCGAAGGTCACGCTGCCGGGTTTGGTCTTGGCCATGTCGATCAGGTCCTTGACCGTCTTGGCCGCGAATCCGGGATTGACCACGATGGCCTGCGGCCCGCTGGCAACATTGGTCACCGGAACCAGATCCTTTTCGGCGTTGTAGGACAGTTTGCGGTACATGTGCTGGTTGGCGGTGACGATGGAGCCCGAGGTCATGAACACGGTGTAACCGTCAGCCGGTGCCTTGGCCGCCAGATCGGCACCGATGTTGCCGCCGGCACCTGCGCGATTGTCGACAACGATGGACTGCCCCCAGATTTCGGTGAGCTTCTGCGACACCACCCGGGTCACGATATCGGTTGCACCGCCGGCCGAAAACGGCACGATGATGCGTACCGGCTTGGTGGGGTATCCGTCGGCCGCAAACGCGGCCGCGGTCGATACGCACAACACTGCTGCAATCAGAATCCGTTCTGCCCGACGCATTTTTTTCTCCTCAGTGTATTGACAGCAATTAATGATTGACCGAAGCAAGATACTCCATGGCCACAGGCGCAGCAAGGCAGCGCAGGCTCACAATCCCAGCGCATCCGCCGCCAGTTTCCGCAGCTCGCGGCTCATCCTGTCGCGCACCGTCCTGTATGCGGGTTTCTTCGCGACGTTGTTCATTTCATACGGATCCTTTTCGAGGTCATACAGCTCGTCCAGCTCGCCGTTGCGCGCCCGGTTGACCCAGTGGATGTACTTGTAGCGTTCGGTGCGCACGGCCTTGTAGGTCATGTTCACCAGCCATGGATAGGCGTTCTCGGCCCAGTACTCGACGAACAGCGACTTGCGCCATCCGGCCCGCTTGCCTTTCAATAACTGCAGCAGCGAACGTCCCTGCACATGCATGCCGGGCTTGCCGCCGGCCAATTCGATCAGCGTCGGCGCCAGGTCCTGCAGGATCACCAGGTCCTTCAGCCGTGTCTCGGCCTTGACCAGCTTCGGATAGCGAATGGTCAGCGGTGAGCGTATGCCCTCCTCGTAGGCGAAGCGCCGTTCCGGGCCGATACCATGCTCGCCGAAAAAGTAGCCGTTGTCGCCGAGGAACAGGATCATCGTGTTGTCGAGTTCGCCGGTTTCCTCAAGCGCCCGCAGGATCATGCCCACGCCCTCGTCCACCGCCGCCATCATCGCCGCGCGCAGGCGGATCTCCTCCTGCTTGCCGGAATGGATGGCGTCATGCATGACTTTGGAAGCCGGGGTCTTGCGCAGCTCGACCGCTTCGGCCCACGCCGGCTTGTGCTTGAGGAACTCGGCGGGCTTCTGCATGTTCGGCTTCTTCGGGAACACGCAGCCCTTGTAGAGGTTTTCATGCCGCTTCGCGGGACGATAGCCGTCCATCCTGAAGGAACCGTCCGCGGCCTGCTCGGCATCCGGATGCACCGCCTTGTGCGCGAACCACAGCGACCACGGCTTCTTGTTTTTTCTGCCTCCCTGCTTGCGGATCCAGTCGGTCGCCATCGTGTTCATGATGTCGGTGACATAGCCCTTGTGCTGCACGTAGGCGCCGTTTTCGTTCAGCTTCGGATCGTAGAGGTTGCCGTGGCCGTCGTAGGCCACCCAGAAGTCATAGCCGGGACGCGGCTTGCCGTCATTGCCCATGTGCCATTTGCCGATGTGCGCGGTTTCATAACCGAGCTTCTGCAGTTCGAGGTGGTAATTCGGCAGGCGATGGCTGGCGAGGTCGCGCGCCACGTTGTCGATAATGCCGTGGCGGCTGGCGTACTGGCCGGTGAGTATCGACGCACGGTTGGGCGAGCAGATCGGCGTGGTATGGAACGCACGCTCGAACAGCGCACCTTCGTGCGCGATGCGGTCGATGTGCGGCGTCTTCATGTAGGGATGGCCGCCGGCGCCGAATTCGTCGAAGCGCAGATCGTCGACCAGGATCACCAGGATATTCGGCTTGTTCTTGTTCATGAGTGTTCAGCCTTGCGCTTTCAGGCCAGGTTGAGCATGAATGCCAGTGCGGCGACCAGCGATACCCCGGCCGCGGCTGCGAGCAGGGATTTCTGCCATTCCCGCCATTCAAGAAATTCGAGTGCGAGCAGGCGCAGACCGCCGGCGAGGTGCGCGGCAAGCAGCAGCACCAGTCCGGTTTCCGCCATTTTCACCAGGGGCTGCTCGGTCCAGCGCAGGAATCCGTCGAGCGCGGCGGCGCCTTGCAGCGCCTGGCCCAGTGCCCAGAAATGCAGCGGCAGGAACAAGGCCAGCAGCAGACCGGAGAACCGGTGCACGAGAAACGCCCAGTAGGCCGGATGGTTGCGCGAGCGGAAATCGTTCTTCACGCGGCACCTCCGCCGAACACGCCGATCACCGCGCGCATGCCCCAGGCAGCCAGCGCGATGCCGGTAAAGGCGACGAACACTTCGATACCGCGGCCGCGCGCATTGATCGTTTCACCGATGATGGTGCGCAGACCGATCGGTGCGTGTATCGCCACCGCCAGCACGAACACGGTATAGAACAGGAACCAGCCGCTGCTGCCCTGGGTACGACCGAGTATCTCCGCGGCGGAGAGGCCGCTGCGCACCGCGTAGATCATCGTCAGCAGGTGTACCGCGACGCACAGCGCCAGCACCATCGCGCTGACGCGCTGCGCGCCCCACAGCAGGACTTCGGTACGCCGGCTCACGTCCGCCGCCTCGCGCCGAAAAAACAATATAAGTATATGTTTTTATTCATATTTTTATATTTCGCCGGTGAGCGTGGCCGCGAGGACGGCACGCTTCAGACCGGCAATGCCCGCGGTCGGCGACAGGCTCTTCGGACAGCGTTCGGTACAGTTGAGGTGGGTATGACAGGCGTGGCAACCGGCGTCTCCCGCGACTGCCGCCAGCCGCTCGGTGCGCGCGGTATCGCGCACGTCGTTGATCAGCGTCCACGCACGGTTCAGCGCCGCCGGGCCGAGATAATCCTTGTTCCAGGTGACGACGTCGCAGGCGCTGTAGCAGACGCCGCAGCCGATGCACTCGATGCCGGCCTCGATGCGCTTGCGCTCCTTCGACTCGGGCGAGACTTTCGCGAACGCTTCCTTGCGCGTGGTGCTGCCGGTGAATCGGCCTCGTGCCTTCGCCCACTTGTCGAAAAATTCGCGCATGTCGGTGACCAGGTCCTTGATCACCGGCAGGTTGCGCAGCGGCGCAATCTCCACCCGGTTGTCCTCTGCAACCTTGTCGACATGGGTGCGGCAGGTCCAGCGCGACACTCCGTTGACTGTCATTGCGCAGGAACCGCAGACGCCGACGCGGCAGGCGAAGCGGTAGGCCAGCGTCGGATCGCACTTGCGCTGCACGTAGGTCACCACGTCGAGCACGGTCTGGCTTTCCTGCCGTGGCACCTCGAAATCCTGGAAGCCGCCCTCCTCGGTGCCGCGCCAGATTCTGACCTGCAAAGTTTCCATCCGTCGGTTCCTAGTGTGCGGCGGCAGTCGCGCCGGTGGTCACGGTCGGCGCCGCCAGACGCTGGATCATCACATTGACGCACGCCGGTTTGCCGCTGGCGACTGCTCGTGCAAGCGCCGGCTGCAGATCGGCGGCGCGGGTGACCAGTTCGCCATGTCCGCCCAGCGCCGCCACCGCGAGATCATAGCGCGTACCGCCGCGCAGTTCGCAGCCATGTGCGCGATCCTTGCCATACGTCCGCAACTGGATCTGGTGCTCGGCATTCCAGCAGGAATCGTTGCCGACGACGACGACCATCGGCACGCCTTCGCGCACCGCGGTGTCGAACTCCATCAAATGAAAACCGAAGGCGCCGTCGCCCATCACCGCCACCACCGGCGCCTGTGGCCTGGCCATCCGCGCAGCAAAGGCGAAAGGCACGCCGCTGCCGATCGAACCGCCGACGCCGTTGATCAGGCGCGCCGGCGCCTGTATGCAGGCCTGCGCCCATTGGCCGATTTCGCCGCCGTCAGCGACGAATACGGCATCTGCCGACGCATTGAGCACGTTCTGCACTGCACGGCCCAGTTCTACGGGGTGCAGCGGACCTTCGCCGCTGGCGATGTCGCGCCACGCTGCGGGACGAAATGCGACGGCATCCGTCACCGCCTGCTGCCATTCCTTGACCGCATGGGGTTTTGCCGCAGCGATCACGGCTCGCACCGTGGCCACGCTGTCCGCCTGTGCTGACAAACCCACCCTCGACGCCCCAATATTTTTTGCGGCACGCTGCAGCGCCTCGGCCTCGGGATCGATCACTGCGAACCGGCATCCGGCGGCGAGTGCCGGCGCCTTGCCGAAACGCAGTGTGAAATCCGGTTGCTTGCCGATCAGCACCACCAGGTCGGCTTGCGCGAGGACGCCAGCGAACGCACCCAGCGCAGGATCGTTGACGCCGCGCGGGCTTTCCATGCACAGCACCGGCACGCCTGTGGCCGCGGCCAACCGTTTGCTGAGGCCGGCCACCGGTGCATGCGCCATCACCGGACCGAGCAGGATCAGCGGCCGCGCCGCGGATTTGATCAGGGAGAGCAGTGCCGTTACCGTCTTTGCGTCGGGGGGATTTTCTTCAGCCGCAAAAGCGGCGGCAGGCGCCAATCTCTTTTCGCCATCCGCCACCTTGGCTTCGAGCACATCGAAGGGCAGGCTCAGGTGGACGGGACCGGGACGCCCGGACCGCGCGACCCGGCAGGCCCTAGCAATGTCTTCGCCCAGCGTTTCCGCACTGGCCGCGGTCCATGACGCCTTCACCACCGGCGCGGCAAGATCCGCCTGGCGCATTTCCTGGAAGGAACCGCTGCCCAGTTCATTCAGAGGCGCGTGCCCCGACAACAGCACGATCGGTGATTCGGAAGCCAGCGCGGTATAAAGCGCACCAATGCCGTTGGCATGCCCGGGACCTCCGGTCAGCAACGCAATGCCCGGTTCGCCAGTGAGCCGCGCCCAGGCATCAGCCATGTGCACCGCGGCGCCCTCGTAACGGACATGGGTGATCGCGAGCTTCGCCTCGATCGCCGCGTCGTAAACGGGCATGATGTGATTGCCGGACAGTGAAAAGATCCGGCGCAGTCCGGCCTGCGCCAAAGTGCGCGCGAGGATATCGGCACCGCGGAGTGTGGTCATCAGGAAAAGATCATCCGCAACGGTTGCAACAATTCAGGCTACAAATGCCGCACGGGAACCGGACGCAGCGGCCGGAAACTAGTTTCCGGCCGCTGCAAATCCGGGCGCAGAATCAGGCGCTTTCGTAGAGACGGGTCAGCACGAACTCGCGATGACCCAGAGCTTCAGCCGCAGTCAGCCGGCCGTTGCAGGTACGCAGCATGATTTCCAGCAGTTCCTCACCGGTCTGGTCGAGGTTCTTCTCGCGCTGCAGCAGTCCGGAGCAGTCGTAATCGACGTGTTCGCTCATCGTACGCACGGTGCGCGGGTTGGCGCACAGCTTGATCACCGGGATGATCGGATTGCCGATGACATTGCCTTGGCCAGTGGGGAAAAAATGCACCACGTAGCCCGAAGCTGCACACAAGGTGACCATTTCAGCCGCGGCTGAAGACGAGTCCATGAACCACAAGCCGGGCTTGGTCGGCGTCTCGGCCTTGTCGAGCACGCCGATCACCTTGCATTTCTTGCCGATCTTCTGGATGTTGCCCAGCGCTTTTTCCTCGATCGTGGTCAGACCGCCGGCAATGTTGCCCTTGGTCGGCTGCGATTCCGAAAGATCGCTGGTCTTGTGCTTGTCAACGATCTCCTGGTAGCGGTCGAACATGCGCATGAATTCCTTGCGCACTTCAGGCGTCGCACAGCGGTCGGCGACGATGTTCTCGCCGCCGGTGATCTCGGTGGTTTCACCGAAACACATGGTCACGCCCAGCGGTTCGAGCTTGTCGAAGGCGCTGCCCACGGTCGGGTTCGAACCGCAGCCCGAGGTGGTGTCGGACTCGCCGCACTTGGTGGATACCCACAAGTCGCTGATCGGGCACTCGGTGCGCTGCAGTTCCGACGCCCACTGGACATATTCCTTGGCAACCTTGGACGCACGCAGGATGGTGTCGTGGTCGCCGTGCATTTCAATGCCGAAGCCAATGACCGGCTTGCCGGTCTTGGCAATGCCGTCGACAACTTTCTTCGCCCAGCCCTCTTCAATACAGATCACTACGACCGCGGCAACGTTGGGATTGGCACCGGCACCAATCAGGGTGCGGAAATGCAGGTCAAGGTCGGCACCAAACTGCAGACGGCCATAGGGATGCGGAATCGCCAGCGTGCCTTTGACGTTGTTGGCCACCGCTTCGGCGGCTGCGTTCGAAAGATCATCCACCGGCAGAATCAGGACGTGGTTGCGGACACCGACGCGACCGTTCTCGCGGCGATAGCCCATGAATGTGGTTTTGCTGTTGATCATTTTTCTCTCCGGAATGTGCGGACTGACCGGCGCTTACCAGCGCTTGGTCTTGATGTTGTGGACATGGGCGTGCTCACCCAACTTGATATCGGCGACTGCCTTGCCGATGTCGAACCCGTACTTGATGATGGTGTCGCCCTTCTTGATGTCGCGCAGTGCCGCCTTGTGACCGATCGGAATATCGTTGATCGCCTTGACCTTGATGGTCGAGTCATCTTCCATGACCCAGCCGATCATTTCCTGGCCAGCCTTGATGCCTTCGATCACGGCCACGCCGACCGTGTCTTTTTTGTCATGAACCAACAGGTGAATCATGGTGCCTCCTTGGTGTGAACCTGGAACCCGGGCGCGGCTGCGCCCGGAACAATGCAAAAACCGGGGTCCTGATGCTACGCGGCCCCATTCTGCCCAGTCAACTAGATGACCTATATGAATCTATTAATGACATGCTAGACTGCCGCGCTCCCATTCAGTTGACACCCCGATGGTCGAACAGCCACCTCCCGGCAATCTCACCCCGGTTCCGCTCTACCGCGATGTGCACTGGCGCATTACCCGGGCGCTCGCCGAAGGTCTATGGAAGCCCGGCGAGGCCATCCCCAGCGAATCCCGGCTGGCCTCCGAGTTCGGCGTGTCAATCGGAACGATACGGCGGGCCATCGACGAACTCGTAGCCGGTCGCATCCTGGTGCGGCAGCAGGGGCGCGGCACCTTTGTTGCGACGCACACCGAAGACCGCACCCTGTTCTACTTCTTTCACGTTGCCGGCAAAGACGGGCGCAGGGAGTTTCCGGTGTCCGAACTGCTTTCGTTCCGGCGCGAACGTGCTGATGCCGCGGATGAGATGCATCTGGGCGTGCCACGCGGATCACGCATGGCGAGGGTGCGCAACCTGCTCCGGCTGGCTGACAAACCAGTGGTGCTGGACGACATCACGGTATCCACGGAACGTTTCAAGCGCATCGACGAAAATACCTTCCGCAACCGGGAAGGAACCATCTACGGTCTCTATCAGGCGCGTTACGGCGTCAACGTTGTACGCATCAACGAGCGGCTTTCAGCGGCACATCCACCGGCTGATGTGGCCCAAATACTCGGCATGCGCGGCAACCAGCCGGCGCTTCATATCCGCCGTATCGCCTACACCTACAATGATTCACCGGTGGAATACCGCCTGAGCTGGATCAACACCGCCGACCACGAATATCTGAGCGATCTGTGGAAAACCGCGGCCCGCTAACCCGGACGCCCCAGCTCGCGGCGAGCAGCGTCGATATGCAGCTGATTTTTTGAATGCTTGAGCAGCCATTCGAATTGCGCACGGGCGTCTTCACGTAATCCTGCGCGGGCCAGCGCCAAACCCGCACGCAGTCGGGACTCTGCTGCCGCCTCATCCGGCACTGCGGCAAGCGACGCGGAGCGCAGATGATAGTCCGCAGCGAGCAGTGGTTGGCTGCGTGATTCATGGGCCAGCGCAATACCGGATAAAAGCCCCCGCATCTGTGCTGGACCGGCCAGGGACAAGGCGCCCTCGAACAGGGCCAGCGCGGCATCGGGCAGGCCATGGTCGACCAGTCGTCGAGCCAGCGCAATCCATGCCGGCAGCAACGGTTGCCCGATCTGCGGCTTGCCGGCAGCAATTTTCATCGACATCTCCGCGGCGATGCCGCCACTGCCGGCCTGCAAAGCCAGTGCTGCCAGCCGCACATCCCAGGCCAGCAAGGGAACATCAATAGGTGCCGGCGCTCCACCCAGGTAATCCAGGGCGCGCGGCTGATCACCCAGCTTCAGTGCCAGATCACCCAGAACATGACGGGCATTTACCGGCAGCACGGAGGCATTCCCGGGCCACGCATTGAAAACACGAAGCGCCGTGCGCGAGAGTCCCGACATCGCAAACATCGCCGCCAGTTCGTCCTGCGCACGCTTGCGCATCGATTCTGCAGCCGACTCGCGGGCCAGATAGGCCAGATAAGCCCGTGTCACCACCGGGGTTTCGCTGCGCCGGCGCAAGGCAAAATCCAGCCAGCTCTGTTCGTCCCCCGAAAGCAACTGATAGGCGTTGGCATTGCGTCGCGCGAAATCGATATAGCTTTCCCAAAGCCCGGAAGCAGTGATATCCGCAGCCTCCTCATGGTTCAGCAACCGTTCCCGCGCTTCGATGACCGAGGCGGCATCCTGCTGGCGCAGCGCCGCATCCAGCAACACGCGCCACCACTGGGGGTCAGTATCCTTCGCAAGCACCTTGCGAACCTGGGCCATCACTTCTTGGGGGGGAATCAATCCGGTATGCAGGCGCAGGCGCAGCTTCGTAGCGCCACGCTCGTCGAGCAACCCCAGCCAATTGACCGCCTCCTTGACCAGACCCAGATCAAGCAGGCCGTCCACAAACCATGTCGCCACGGGTTTTTCGAGCGGACGATAGTCCTGCTGGAAACGCAGCATGCTGCGGTAAGCATCGCTGGCCTTGCCTTCGCGCACATGGCTGCGAATGACCAGCAGACGGATCGCACGCACCCGTACCGGATCAATCCCGTCTGCCCACAGGGCACGACCGGCATGATCTCGTGCCTCCGCAAAGCGGCCGAGCATGAGTGCCGATTGCGCGGCCAGGAGATAAAACTCCGTGCGTTGCGCCTGACTCAGTTGCGGGGGCAAGGCGGAAATCCTGCGCAGCAATTCTTCATGCCCGCCCGAATCGGCAAGCAACTGCAGCCGCAGACGCTGCCATTCCACCCAGCCCGGAGCGGCGGAATCAGCGGGCTGTAACGCATCGATGCGTCGCAGTGCCAGTTGGGTCGCCCCCGACC
>Ga0222713_10000530_pt1 | contig 43127 bp, 48 predicted proteins | sample C33_649DmetaG_FD_165061 | JGI IMG/M metagenome (GOLD analysis project Ga0222713, IMG submission 165061) | Estuarine water microbial communities from San Francisco Bay, California, United States - C33_649D | ecosystem: Environmental > Aquatic > Marine > Unclassified | place: USA: California... | reverse complement strand
CGATCGCAACAGATTTAAGAAAACCTAGAACATCGGTAAACCAAAGCCTAACAAATCGAATATTGCGCTCTTCTATTGTGCGCTGAACAAATGCTTGTTGTTTAGATAAATCACTTGGGGAGGTCATGGGGATATTAAAGCCGCTAATGATTACGGCTATGTTAACTGCCTAATTTTTACCGCCTTTATGCGGGATTAGATAACAAAAAACTCAGATGAATCCACCATAGTCCTGGCGGGAACGCTCTTAGTTACTACAACATTGGCATTGATCTTTACCCCATCACCAATTGAAATATCACCTAAGACTTTAGCCCCTGAACCAATCACGACATTATTCCCAATAGTTGGATGGCGCTTACCAGATTCAATTGTGCGAGCGCCCAGCGTCACATCATGATAAATCATCACATCATCACCAACTATTGCAGTTGCCCCAATTACAACGCCCATGCCATGGTCAATAAAGAATCTTCGACCTATCTGGGCGCCTGGATGAATCTCAATACCGGTAGCAGCTCTTATCCAGTTGGAGTAAATGCGTGCTAATAGTTTTAGCTTCACTCTCCAAAGAGCATGCGCAATACGATAACCCCAAACTGCATGTATTCCTGGGTAGGTAAGTAATACCTCAAGGTGATTACGAGCAGATGGATCTAGCCGCAGTGCGGTATCGATATCTTCTTTAATTGATTTAAACAATTTAGCCCAGCAAATCTTCAAACAAAATTGTTGAAATATATCGCTCACCAAATGATGGAATTATCACCACAATTGTTTTACCAGCAAACTCTGCTCGCTGGGCTACTTGATGAGCTGCCCAAAGCGCAGCACCTGATGAGAGCCCAGCTAAAATTCCCTCTGTAGTTCCTGCAGCGCGTGCATACTTAACAGAGAGATCAGATGGGGCATCAAAAATTTCATCATAGATTTTTCGATCTAAAACAGGTGGCACAAAGTTTGCACCTATTCCCTGCAGTGGGTGCTTACCTGGCTCTCCACCATTTAAAATTGGTGATGCAGCAGGCTCGACTCCGAATATTTTTATATCAGGATTCTTAGATTTTAATAATTGGCCAACTCCAGTGATTGTGCCACCGGTTCCAATACCTGAAACTACGGCCGCTACGGTGCCATCGGTATCACGCCAAATTTCTTCACCAGTAGTACGGCGATGAACTTCAGGGCCTGCTTGGTTTTCAAATTGGCGAACTAGTACCGCACCTGAATCTTTATAGGACTCAGCTTTAGCCACCGCACCTTTCATACCTTCAGCTGCTGGAGTTAAAATTAATTCTGCGCCAAATGCTCTAAGTAACGCTTTTCGCTCACTAGACATTGACTCTGGCATTGTGAGAATTGTTTTATAACCTCTTGCAGCTCCCACCATTGCGAGTGCGATTCCTGTGTTTCCACTAGTTGCCTCAACGATTGTGCCACCTGGCTTTAACTCACCTGTTTTTTCAGCAGCATCGACCATCGCAATTGCTAGACGATCCTTAACCGTTGAGGTTGGGTTATAAAACTCAAGCTTTGCTAAAACATTAGCGGTGGAGTTGGTCATCATTCTATTTAACTTAACCAACGGGGTATTGCCATAAACCTCAGTAATATTGTTATAGACCTTCATTTTTATCTCCTTAAGTTATTTGAAATTGGTTTTTAAAGCATGCAAAAGCAGAGGGCAAAGCCCATAAGAAGATTGTGAATTAGCAGCTAGAGGTTGTTGCGCGGGCGAAATCAACTACCCGGCGGCGGGTGAAAAACCAGAGCTTCATTGTTACTAGCTCTTTAGTTGAGTTGGCCATGGGGCTAATATTAGGAAAGAAATTAAGCTATGACTAATTGCAAATGATTTGCGTGTTTATTTCTAAGCGTTAATTTTTTAAGATTCACGCCAATGTGAGGTAATAGGCAATCTTCTATCCTTACCAAATGCTCTACTAGAGATCTTTGTGCCTGGTGGATACTGACGCCTTTTATACTCAGCCCGATCAACTAAGCCAACAACTTTGTCTACCAAAAGTGGATCAAAGCCGGCTATAAGTGCTGCAGGCCTTCCGCCATCCTCATCTATATATATAGAGAGTATTTGATCTAAGAGTTTGTACTCAGGCAGAGAATCACTGTCCTTTTGATTTGGCGCAAGCTCAGCACTTGGCTCTTTTTTAATTGAACTCTCTGGAATCGGTGGAGTTTGCCCCTGCAGCATTGCTAACTCATTTCGCCAGGTAGCTAATTGCCAAACTTGAGTTTTATATAGATCTTTAATTGGAGCAAAGCCGCCCACGGCATCACCATATAAAGTTGAGTAGCCAACTGCTAACTCAGATTTATTACCAGTTGCTAAAACTAGATGCCCCTCCTGATTAGATAGCGCCATCAAAGTAAGGCCTCTAACTCTGGCCTGCAGGTTCTCCTCAGCTAGTCCATCTACTCGCAGGTTTTCAATTAGGTTTGCCACCATTGGGGTGATCTCGATAATTCGATAATTTAATCCAATATTTGAGGCTAACTCTTTAGCATCAGAGAGTGAGTGCTCTGATGAGTACTTACTTGGCATTGCAATGCCATGGACCTTATCTGCTCCAATCGCATCGGCTGCTAATGCAGCAACTAATGCTGAATCAATACCACCTGAGATACCTAAAACAACTGATTTAAAATTATTCTTTATTACATAATCGCGCAGCCCAATTACTAGCCCCTGCCAGATCTGCTCTAAATCCCCCAGCCTTCTGGCAACTCCGGGAACTATTTTTTTATACTTTAAATTTGGCGCAGCTGAGATGATTAAATCTGGATCACTTGAGGCAATCTTCACATCAAGATCAATAATCATTAGCCCATCTTCAAATTGTGGGGCGCGGGCAATTAAATCACCACTGCCTGAAACCACAATTGTGTCCCCATCAAATACCAAATCATCTTGGGCCCCTGTCATATTCACATAGGCAAGTGGGGCGCCAACCTCAATTGCTCTCTGCTTAACAAGGCTAAGGCGAGCATCATTCTTATTAATCTCATATGGGGAGCCATTAGGAACTAAAAGCAATCCAATATTTCGCTTTGCTAGCTCTGCAACTGGGCCACCTGATTGCCAAATATCCTCACAAATAGCAAGACCTATGTCTACACCGCAAACTCTAATTACTAGCGAATGCGCCCCTGGTGTGAAGTTGCGATACTCATCAAATACGCCGTAGTTAGGCAGGTGGTGCTTGATATAGGTGGCAACTATCTCGCCTCGATAAATTACTGCCACGCAATTCTGCGGCTTACCTGCATCACTTTGGCCAAGGTAGCCAACTAATAAAGTTAGATCACCATTTCCTTCATTATTTATTCGAACCGCTAACTCATTAACTGCAGCTATTGAGGCGGCTCTAAATGATTCTCGATTCGCTAAATCTTCAACTGGATATCCGGTTAAAATCATCTCTGGATAAACCACAATTACTGCTCCAGCATTTGAAGCATCAAAGGCATGTTTTGAAATTAGGTCAGCATTTTTTTTCAGATCCCCCACAGTGGGATTGATCTGCGCTAGCGCTACTCGGATCTGACCAGATTGACTCACTTTTCAAGAGTACCTCAGGTAGCCAACCTGGCGCAGATTAAGTTAAAGTTCTCCTACCTAGCAAAGACAGGGACTGCGCAGGCAGCCTTGATCTTAAGGAGTAAGTATGAGCAATGCCCAGACATCTCGCGTTTTAATCACCGATTTAGCTGCTATGAAAGTAGCTGGTAAAAAGTGGGCGATGCTCACCTGTTATGAACAAATGACTGCGCAGATATTTGATGAAGCAGGGATTCCAGTTCTACTAGTTGGTGACTCTGCTGGTAATAATTTTTTAGGTCATGAAAACACAATTCCAGTAACCGTTGATGAGTTAATTCCAATGGCTAAAGCGGTGGTTAACTCCAGTAAAAAAGCAATGGTGGTAGCTGATTTTCCCTTTGGTTCTTATGAATCCTCCCCCGAGCAGGCTTTGGTAACTGGGGTTAGATTCTTTAAAGAGGCAAAGGTTGGCGCAGTTAAATTAGAAGGTGGCGCCAAGGTTGTGCCAGCGATTAAAAAATTAGTCGCCGCCGGTATTCCAGTAATGGGCCACCTAGGCCTTACCCCGCAATCAGTTCACGCCCTTGGCGGTTTTAAGGTGCAGGGCCGCGGTGAAGATGGCGATGAAATCCTAAAAGATGCCAAAGCACTTGAATTAGCTGGGGTATTTGCAATTGTGCTTGAGGCAATTCCGGCCCAATTAGCTGAGCAAATTACTAAATCTATTTCCATACCAACGATAGGTATTGGCGCCGGTAGTGGCTGTGATGGGCAGGTATTAGTTTGGACAGATTTGGTTGGAATTACTGAAAAAATACCAAAACTTGCCAAGGCATACCGAAATCTGCGCAAAGAAATCGCAGATGCGGCCACTGAGTTCGCCCGTGATGTTGCAAATGGCGATTTTCCGGGTAAAGAGCAAAGTTTTAGCTAAATATTTCCCATTTTCGGGGGTAAAAAACGGTTTAGTTGGGATTTTTTCCCGTTTTTATCAAATTTTTGGTTATAAGTTGCAAATTTTGGCCAATTAATTAACTCACCAGTAGTTTTTTACTAATTTTTGGTGGTAGTAATTGCTAATTATTTGAAAAAAATGCATAAATTCTGTTAAAAATAAAGTTGCGACACGCTTCATAATTATTGCCAAATAAGTGGAAAGTTTTGCCATTTAGTGACACGCTTATCCATGAAACAGGTTCGGTGACGGATCGAACCACTTTGATAGGAGAAATACGTGGCTGCAAAGCGTCGTAAGAAAGCAGCAAAAGCTGCACCAAAGCGTCGTCGTCGTAAGGCTGCTAAGGCTGCCCCAAAGCGTCGTCGTAAGAAAGCAGCTAAGGCTGCTCCAAAGCGTCGTCGTCGTAAGAAAGCAGCAAAGGCTGCTCCAAAGCGTCGTCGTCGTAAGAAAGCTTCAAAGTAAATTATTAACTAAAAAATCCCGCCAGTTAAATGGCGGGATTTTTTATTGCCCAAAATTAGTTAAGGCCTAGATAGGCTTACCCCCTTATGCGAAGTGGCTTAGATCTAACTCATATAAATCCTGCAGTACGCCCCCAGGATGATCTCTTTAGATTCATGAATGGTAAGTGGTTAACAGAATCAAAGATTCCAGAGGATCGGGCAAGTGATGGGGCTTTCTATCAGCTCTATGAACAGGCTGAAAAACAGGTAAAACAGATCATTATTGACCAGGCAAATAGTGCTGGAGAAATTGGTAGTAATGCCCAAAAAATTGGCGATTTATATAACTCCTTTATGGATGAGGAAAAAATAGAGCAGTTAGGAATTACCCCAATTGCTAAAGATCTCACTGCCGCGCAAAGCTTTAATACTAAGGATGAATTTTTACAACTATTAGGTGAGTTAGAAAGTAATGGCTTATCTGGCTTGTTCTATTCATATGTTTCAACTGATAATAAAGAAGCCACGAAAAATATTGTCTACCTTGGCCAATCAGGATTATCACTTCCGGATGAGGCCTACTACCGTGAGGATGAATACAAAGAGATTAGGCAATCCTTTCTCACTCACATAAAAAATATGTTTGAGTTAGCTGGACTTAAAAATGCTCAAAGCTGCGCCACATCAGTTTTGGAAATAGAGACTCAGATCGCCGCCTGTCACTGGGATCAGGTTAAGGATCGAGATGCTGATCTGACCTATAACAAAAAGAGTTTTACCCAACTACGTGATCTATGCCCGGCATTTAATTGGCCACTTTGGATCAAAAGTTCACAGACTCCAGAGCATGTGCTGATGCAGGTTGTGGTTAGGCAGCCCTCCTACTTTGAAGAGTTATCTAAACTTCTTGAAAACTTTGAGGTAGATAAGTGGCGATGCTGGCTAACCTGGCACATTCTCTCTGGTGCTAGCTCATATCTGAACTCAGCTTTGGTAAATGAAAACTTTGATTTCTATGGCAGAACCCTTTCAGGCATACCTAAACTAAAAGAGCGATGGAAGCGGGCAACTGGATTGGTAGAAGGAGCCCTTGGTGAGGCGGTTGGGCAGATATATGTAGAGCGCCACTTTGGCAAAGAGGCTAAGGAGCGGATGGTTGATCTGGTTAAAAACCTTATTCAGGCATACCGAGTAGATATCACAGCACTTGATTGGATGAGTGATGAGACCAAACAAAAGGCATTTCTTAAGTTAGATAAGTTCACGCCAAAGATTGGCTGTCCAGATAAGTGGCGCGATTATTCAAAGTTATCGATTAAAGCAGGGGATTTAATCGGTAACCTGAATGCTATTTCTAAGTACTCCCAAGATTATGAGTACTCAAAAATAGGAAAGGCTGTTGATAAATCTGAGTGGTATATGACCCCACAAACTGTTAACGCTTACTACAACCCAGGTATGAATGAGATTGTATTTCCCGCTGCTATTTTGCAGCCGCCTTTTTTTGATGTATTAGCTACCGATGATGCTGCTAATTATGGCGGTATCGGAGCAGTCATTGGCCATGAGATTGGCCATGGTTTTGATGATCAAGGATCTAAGTATGACGGAGATGGAAATCTAGTTAACTGGTGGAATGATAAAGATAGAGCAGAGTTTGAAAAACGAACTAGTAAGTTAATTACGCAGTATGACCAGCTATCACCAGAGAATGCCCCAGATATAAAGGTCAATGGCGCATTAACAATTGGTGAAAATATCGGCGACCTAGGTGGCTTAACAATTGCCTATAAGGCATATGAGATTTCCTTAAATGGAAAGGAGCCACCAATAATTGATGGCTATAGTGGATGGCAAAGATTTTTTATGGGCTGGGCTCAATCTTGGCGGGGTAAATATCGCCCAGAGGAGGTTAGAAGAAGAGTTGCAACTGATCCACACTCCCCGGATGAATTTAGGTGTAATCAAATAGTTTCAAACCTAACTGAGTTCTATGATGCATTTGAAGTGACCCAAAATGATAAACACTTTATGGCTGAGGATCAGCGAGTGCGGATCTGGTAGATGAGCTTAAGCACCTTAAGTAGCATTATTTCCCCTACCCATAAGTGAATGGTTAACTGCGCCTATGGCCAGTGAGTTTAGTTTTCAGGTAGGCACCCAACTTAAAGATCGTTTGGGCCGAACCGGGCAGATAAACACCGCCCACGGGGTAATTAAGACGCCAGCATTTATTCCAGTCGGCACTAAAGCAACTCTTAAATCAGTTCTTCCTGAATCTCTAAAGGATTTGGGAGCGCAAGCGGTCTTAGCTAATGCCTATCACCTCTACCTACAACCTGGCTCTGAGCTAATTGATCGAGCAGGTGGCTTGGCAAAGTTTATGAATTGGAATGGGCCAACCTTTACCGATTCTGGCGGCTTTCAGGTTTTATCTCTGGGGGTTGGATTTAAAAAAGTAATCGCAATGGATGAGAACACATTTCAAGACGATGATGTGATCGCAGATGATAAGCAACGACTTGCTCATGTTGATGATGATGGGGTTACCTTTAAATCACACCTAGATGGCTCACTACACCGCTTTACCCCAGAGGTCTCTATGCAGGTGCAGCATCAAATCGGGGCCGATATCATTTTTGCCTTCGATGAGTGCACAACTCTTCACAACACTAGAAGTTATCAAGAAAAAGCTTTGGAGCGAACCAGGTTGTGGGCGCTGCGGTGTTTAAGTGAACATGATCGCTTAACTAAGGCACGATCTGATAAACCATATCAAGCATTATTTGGTGTTATTCAGGGGGCTCAGTATGAGCAGCTGCGCAGAAAATCTGCAAAAGATTTAGCAACCATGAGCCAGAACGGTGTTAGCTTTGATGGATTTGGTATCGGTGGTGCTCTGGATAAACAAACACTTGGCGATATTTTAAAGTGGGTAAATGAGGAGCTACCGCAGGATAAACCTCGTCACTTTTTAGGTATTGGTGAGCCAGATGATTTATTTGTGGGGGTAGAAAATGGCGCAGATACCTTTGATTGCGTAGCACCATCTCGGCAAGCAAGAACTAGCTCAGTCTTTACTAAAGATGGTCGAGTAAATATCTCAAATGCTCCCCATAAAGATGAGTTTTTTCCAATAGAAAAAGATTGCACCTGCTACACCTGCCGCAATTACACCCGCGCCTACCTTTGTCATTTATTTAGAGCAAAGGAAATGGTGGCAGCCACCTTGGCAACAATTCATAATCAACACTTTATTGTTGGCTTAGTTGATCAGATGCGCGAAAGTATTGAAAAGGGCACATTTTTCCAGTTTAAAGATGCCTTTATGGCCAGATACTACAAAAAGTAATTTGGGGGTAGATTAGAGATATGAATAGCGCAAGAAAACCTCTACGCATAGGCATATTAGGGGCGGCAAGAATTGCTCCTAGTGCAATTATTTTCCCAGCCCAAGCAACTGGTCATAAATTACTGGCAGTTGGCGCTAGAGATAAGGCCAGAGCAACACAGTTTGCTAAGCAACATATGATTGAAAAAGTTTATGGCTCATACCAAGAGGTGATTGATGATCCAGAGATCGATGTAATTTATAACCCACTACCTAATAACGCTCATGGGCCATGGAACATTAAAGCCCTAGCTTCTGGAAAACATGTTTTAAGTGAGAAGCCATCGGCAAGTAATGCAGCTGAGGCAAAAGAGGTTGCAGCTGCGGTAAGTAAATCTGGAAAAGTTTTTATGGAGGGTTTTCACTATTACTATCACCCAGTTTTTCAAAGATTACTTGAGATCATTAAATCAGGTGAGATCGGTGAGGTAATCAAGGTTGAATCTGCTTTGCAAACACCAATGCCAGATAAGAGTGATCTGCGTTTAGATTTTGATTTAGCAGGTGGCTCTATTATGGATGTTGGCTGCTACGCACTTCATAGCCAGCGAATGATTTCTCAATTAATTGCAGGTGGTGAACCAACTGTTGTTAATACCGAGGCTAATGCCCCAGATGGCAAGCTTGATACTAAATTAAATGTTCAACTTAAATACCCAAATGGTGTTGCAGCAATTGCTAAGGGTGATTTTGAATCGCCCGCCTTTGATGCTCCGTTAACTGTTACGGGAAGTAAAGGAAGTGTTCACCTACCAAACTTTGTTGTCACCGGTTGGGATCCAAGAGTTATTGTGGATGTAGCTGGAAATAAACGAGTTGAACATCTGCCATCTCTTTCAACCTATACCTACCAATTAATGGCATTTGCTGATGCGATAGATCTTGGTAAGCCAATTAAAACTGATGCTAAAGATGCTCTGGCTCAATCTCAATTAATTGATAGCGCATACTTATCTGCAAACTTACCACTGCGCCCAACTCTAAAGCTATAAATTAGTTAAACAAGTAATTTTGTTTTAGCTATTTTACAAGCTTCATTTCTATCATTTACTTTAAGTTTTCGATAAACATTTTTTAAATGAGTTTTCATGGTGTTCTTAGAGATATGAAGGCTTTTACCTATCTCCTCAACAGATTTACCAGAGGTGAGATACTTTAAAACTTCAATCTCACGTTGAGTTAACTGTTCACCGCTAAATTCTAGAAGGGCATTTCGCTCCTTAATCCGCTCCATGCATGCTCTACTTAACGACTCAAGCCATTGCGAGTTACTTCTAGAGGTGAAATTAATGATCGATTCAAGAGTTTTATTATCTTGCCGAAGAAAGATCTCCCGGGCGCCAACAGCTTCTCCTTTAGCCAGGGCGGTCATCAGGTATTCACGCTGGCGTTTACTACCCTCACTAGAAAATTTGGAAAGATTAAGATTCTTATAAATTATCTGAAAAGAAGTTAATTCAGGCAATTTCTTAAAATAGCTTATATCAGTTAATTCTGAGTCTTTATTTTTATACTTTTGCTTATCTAATAATTTAACATAGGGAATATTACGGTTTCTATCTACAAGGGATCTCACTCTAGTTACTTCATTATTTGCATTTTTTATGAATATTTCAGCAACATCAACTAGCCATGACATAGATTTCACACTTTGATTTTGATTTAAGTAATCTTGAAGAGCCTCAAATTTTGTATTCAGATTAGGTAAATTAGTGGCATTTCTAGATAAAATCCTAAATTCACCAACCTCACATAGTAGGTAAATACAATCTAACTTATCTTTTTGTGCTTGTGTTTTTAACTTATCTAATTGATCTAACGTCTCTGAAATTAATGAAAATTCAAATAAACAGCGAGCTACGACAAACTTGCAATCAAATGGGGCTGAAATTCCAACACGATTTAATTCCTCTTCAATCGCCACTATTGCAGAGGCTATTTCATATGCCTGTTTATAATCACCTTGTGCTAAAAGTTGCATAGATTTTATGGCAGATTTGGCGTGGCTAAGCTCTGATAACTCATCTGGATTAGCAACACCTTCAATATCTTGAGCGCACTGATTAATACCATCAATATCGGAGAGTATAAGTTTGATACAACAAACTAGCCGAATTAATCTACCCTGATCAATTGGATCAAGTGAGCCACTTTTCATTGGTGAATTAATAGCGCCATATGCATGCTTAAGAGCTAACTCAAAGTTACCGCGGTGAAAATTTATCTGGGCCCGACAAAGATCACTGATTTGAAGTACCCATGTATGAATATCGAGATTTAATGTGGTTTTCTCTAACTCATCAAGAAGTATTATGCATCTATTAAAATCGATATCAATTAAACAGCCGATGGCTTCAAATCCTTTTGCCATTAATAATTCATTAGGTGAATCACCTAATCCACTTTTTGAGTGTTCGTAAAACTCTTTTCCTCGACCGGTTAGTGAGAGCTCAACCATTTTGGAAAGGTAGAGTTTGTAAAAAAACTCTAAATCATTTTTTTCTATTGCAGATTCAATTAATTTCTGAGCACCAGCCGAGAACCCGGGTAGGGGTGATTTGATTGGCTCGCTGCTCACCCCCTAAGGGTGAGGGATTAGGGGTAGTTTTTAAAGCCCATTTCACGCGTGAGGGGGTGATAAATGGGGTGGGGTTTAAGCACTTAATTATCTGGGGCGTACTTGGTGAGCAGATTTCACCTCAGTGTAAGCGGGATAAAATCAATACATGAGCATTTCTAAGGTAATCCTTTATTACATCTTTACCCCACTGCCAGACCCGGCAGCAATAAAGGTATGGCAGAAAACCTTATGTCAGGGTTTAAATCTAAAGGGGCGAATCATCATTTCACCGCATGGCATTAATGGCACATTAGGTGGAGATATTGATGATCTTAAAAAATACGTAAGACAAACTCGCTCTTATGAAGGCTTTGCCAAGATGAAGTTTAAATGGTCAGATGGAACTGGCAATGATTTTCCAAAGCTGAGTGTAAAGGTAAGGCCGGAGTTAGTTGCCTTTGGAAATCCAACTGAGATCAAGGTTGATAAAAATGGTGTCATAGGTGGCGGTAAACATTTAAAGCCTGCTCAAGTTGATGAGTTAGTAGCAAAACATGGTGATGATGTTATCTTCTTTGATGGCCGTAACTCTTTTGAAGCCCAGGTTGGTAGATTTAAAAATGCTGTCGTGCCAGATACAGCTACGACAAGAGATTTTGTAAATGAGATTGAGAGTGGAAAGTATGACCACTTAAAAGAGAAACCAATTGTTACCTATTGCACTGGTGGCATTAGGTGTGAAGTTTTATCATCTGTAATGAAAACCCGAGGCTTCAAAGAGGTTTATCAAATTGATGGCGGAATCTTTACATATGGAAAAGAAATGGGTGATGAGGGATTATGGGAAGGCGCTCTTTACACCTTTGATAATCGAATGTCGATTGAGTTTAGTGATAAAAGTAAGTCAATAGCTAAGTGCGAGAAATGTTTGGCGCCGGCTAATCGTTTTTATGATTGCCCAAAGCCACCATGTAACTCACTTAATTTATTATGCACTAAATGTGCAGAAGATCTGAATGCTCAAATTTGTAATCATCCACAACGAAAGTATTCAAACGCCGAACTAATTGGCTAATAATTGCTTAGCGTGATCATTGGCATGATTTGTATATCCAGTCAGCCAATCTGAAATACTGTATTTACCCAACTCACTATGCTGGCCTGAGTTACTTAGTTGCGCTGGTGTTAAGCGTTTAATTAACTCAAATGAGGCTGCTCTAGCAGCTTTAAACAAAGCTACTGCGTTATCAATCGGCAGCTCTGAGTATCCAAGAGTCGTATTTTGAGCATAGATATTCTCATCAAAATTTTGAATCACACTTCCAGGCTCAGCAACTAATCGCCGCAATCTGGCGCAAGATTGAGACTCACTATCGGATAAGTGATGAATTATTTGGCGTGCACTCCATCCACCATTTATTGGGCGATCTAAATCAGCTCTATTTAGGGTTTCAACTGCTTTTAAAAAATTATTTGTTGCACTCTCATATGCAAGGGCGAGGGCTGTGATTTCTGGGGTATTCATAGCATCATCCTACTAGCGGTGAAGAAAAGTACGGAGACTTTTACTAATTTTTTTACTCAATTTTGTTGTTAACTTAACAGGCTTAATCGCAATTACCTGCGCAGAACTTGGCTCACCTGGGGTTGAAACACTATATAAAGCTGGCGAGCTTTCATCTAGTGAGTTAGCAATAATTTTCATCTGTGAAACTAGAGATATGCACCGGACAAACTGGCTCCTAGGTAATTGATCATCTTTTTCAATTAATTCCTCAGTCAAATTATCAGCTGCCAGCCTTAAGTCTCTTGCAATGTTATCTATTTGAGAGTCACGATTTTCTGATTCTAATAATTCTAACTTCTCAGTAATCGCACTACTAGTGGCAGATAATGCATAAGCAACTTGGCGATCAACAATGTCTTTACGAGATGGATCTAAGGTTGCATCAAATAAAGTTCTAGCCATGCTTCGAATCTGCACCAACATGTGCTCAATGGCAATACCTTGAATATATAAAGATTCTGCTTCATCAACTTCAGCAAGTGGTGACCAACGGGCATATCGCTTAGCCTCAATAGCCTGTGATCTAAGTACTGGAATTTCCTCCACTAATAATCTTGCTTTTGAAAGCCAGGCACCGGATTGTTTTTGAGTAAAGCCAGCTGCTACTCCCTCAGCCATCTCACTAATTAATTCAGCACTTCGTATACCCAATCGAGATATTTGATTAACTGTTCGCCCAGCTGGTGTGCTGGCGTGAGAGAAGTAAGAAAAAACTATCGCAACCGCTGCTCCAATTAAAGTTGAAGCTAAGCGATGTTGGGCAGTAGACCCAGATATTCCAGGACCGATAACGATTAGAGCAGTAACAGGCACATTTACGGTGGCAACTTCACCCAATCTAAGTCCTCTTGCCACTACGGAGCAGAGAAAAACCGTTAATCCAATAGCTATTACGCCAAAGGAAAAATAGTGAACGGTAAGCAGTGCAACACCTGCTCCAATTGCTGTTCCAACAATTTGACCTAATCCTTCTCTGACTGATCTATAAAGAGAGATTCGAATGCTAAGTGCGCAGACAATTGCCGCAACTAAGCCACCTTTAAAAACTAAATTATCACCTATTACCCAAGCTGAAGCTGATGCAATAGCGGCAACTGTTATCTGGCGCACCCAAGTTCTACGATTAGAAAATAGGCGTACAACCCAATTAAAAAATCTCTTCATGGTAGAAACTTAATTTTCTTAGCATTCATCAATACTTTAAGTCTAGCAACTGCGCTCTTTCCCATGCCGTGTAATTCTTCTAAATCACTTTGTGAGATTTTTCTAAGATCAGAGACTTTATATAATTTAGCATCTACTAGCGCTCTTCTTGCCGGGGCTGAGATTCCATACTCTCGCCATTCTCTATCAAGGCTTTCATACCTATCTAATTCAGCTTGTGAGATATCAAGCTCTTGATTAGATTTCTTAGGCGCTTTCACGCCCTAATCCTACAACTTTACTTGCGTTTCTTTTTGACCATCATCTGCACCATGCGCTGAGTCATCAATTTACGCACAAGTGTCTTAGGAAGTGGTGAATCAAAATGAAGTGCACTCTTTGTTTGCTTGTATTTAACTAAATCATTTTTAAGTGCAGCAAGTACTGATCCGCTAAATGGGTAGAAAGAGCAGCCACCTTTTCGGGCTGCAATACCGCAAACCACCTCTCCATCTAATTTAAATGCTGGTATCCCATATGAAATACCCTGTTTTAAAGTTGGCTCAATCTCTAAAATAATCTCACGCATTGCTTTTAAGTTACTTTTATTTGGCTCACTCTGTTGAGAGATATATGAATCAATTTCTCGCTTACTCATTTGATTCACCCCCGATTTCTCTAAACATAGGCAGATATAACAGTCCAGGAATTGATCTGCTTGGCATTGGCTCACCACCTGCAACGAATCCTAACTTTTCATAAGCGCTAATCGCCTGTTTATTATCAGGCCACACGCCAAGTCCCATCCGGTGCCAATTTTTATTACTGGCTAGTTGATCTATCCAATCCAACATCAACTGTGTGATGCCCTTGCCCCTAAACTCCTTTTGAATCCACCATGCTGAAATCCAGCAATCAGCTCTTCTATCTTCACCAGCGCTATCTACTGCAACTAAACCAATGTCTACCTCATCTGCTGATACCAAGCACCAATTTGAAATTCGGGCAGAGTTTTGCCAAAAGTTAATCGGTTTTTCCTTCTCAACATCATATTTAGCACCGAATGAATCTGGTGAATCACTAAGTGCTGCTAGTCGAAGGGTGCGAAGGCGATCAAAATCTAACTCGCTCGCTGCTTCAACCTTAATCTGCATTAATTTAGCGATTAAACAATCTACTCAGTATGCCAACTTTTTTTACTTCACCGACATGACCAGCACAGCGATCAGCTTTAGCAATACCAGCTAAGGCATCTTCGATGTGTTCACCGCAACCAGACCAGGTTGGTTTTTTACATATTTTGCAACTCACCAAACTACACATTTTTCTCCTCCTCCTTTAGTTGCTGTAGTTAAAGACTAAAAGTACCTAATTAAAATATAGGGAGCGACAAGTAAAACACTGACTAAGGTGACAGGAATACCGTATTTAGCAAACTGCCAGAAACTTATTTTAACTCCAGCCTTATGAGCTAATCCAATCGCTACAACATTTGCACTTGCACCGATAATTGTGGCATTTCCACCAAAGTCAGCGCCAAAAGCTAATGACCACCAAAGCACATCACCATGCTTATCTGAAACATTTGCTGCTAATTCAGTAACAACTGGTGACATACTTGCAACATACGGAATGTTATCTACCACGCCGGAAAGAATTGCAGAAACAAAGAGCAAAACCATTGCAGCAAGTGATGCTTGATCACCTACTTGTTCTTTTAGAAAATTAGCAAACTCACCAAGTGCGCCAGTTTTAACTAACGCACCAACCATAATAAATAGTCCGGCGAAAAATACTAATGTTCCCCACTCCACATCCATTGCATAATCTTTTGGCTTTAAACCACTAATACCAACCAATAACCCAGCACCTAGCATTGCAACTATTGATGGCTCAAGGTGAAGAGCTGTGTGAAGCACAAATGCAATCATCACAGCACCTAATACAAACAAACTTTTCCTTAAAAGGACTTTATCCTTTAGATAAGAATTTTCATCTAGTTTGCTAATCCTAGTTCGATCCTCAGGGGCATTAACTAATTGTTTTCTAAACATAAAGACCAACATTGGTGTTATGACCAGCATTACTACAATCACCCAAGGCGCCATATGAATTAAGAAATCATTAAATGAAAGATTGGCCCTGCTTGCAATTATTATGTTTGGTGGATCGCCAACCAAAGTCGCTGCGCCACCTATATTGGAAGCAAAAACTTGAGAAAGTATAAAAGGTATCGGTGAAACATTTAACTGCTTACAAACCACTAAAGTCATTGGCACTGCTAATAAAATGGTAGTTACATTATCTAGAATCGCACTTGCAACAGCAGTTAAGATAATCAAAAAAACTAATGCCCGCTTAGGCTCACCTTTCGCAAGCTTGATTGCTTTGATTGCTAAAAATTCAAATAACCCTGTTTTATGGATTACTCCAACAATTATCATCATGCCTAATAACAGGAAAATTACATTCCAATCAATTCCTGTGTCATGATCATAAAAAATGGCATCAGCATCTGTGGCACCAATCATGATCATCGCTGCCGCTCCTCCTAGTGCAACTGCAATGCGATTAACCTTCTCGGAGGCAATTAGAAGGTAAGCGATGAGAAATACTGATATTGCTAGTTGCATTTTCATGGCTAAATACTATCTTGCCCGTGTGAAACTAGTTGGATTATTAACCATTAGCGCCCCTACCTGCGGTGAAGCTCAGAATTAGTACTTTCTAGAAATCTGTTGATTCATTGTTTATGCATGCCAGTTGAGAGTGCTTTTAAAGGTTCATTAGAACTTCAGAAAAGAGCAGTATAGGTATCAATATAAAGTAATTTACTTGGTATTTCTTCCACTTACAGAAGTCATTGGGCAACGAGAATCTTGTTCTTGATCCTTCCAACTTTCTCTAATCCAATGATGATTGGGGTCATCACAAAAACCCATACTTCTTTTTTCCGATGGTCCAGCAAGGACATTTAAAAAATACATTGGATACTCTGGTGCTGCAATCGATGGTCCGTGATAACCATGAGGAACAATCACTAGGTCTTTATCTTTAATTGTCATTGTTTCATCAATTTTTCCATCATATGAGTAGACCTTAAAGAAACCATGTCCAGTTTCTGATCCGTGATCTGATTGATTTGTGCCAATTTGAAAGTAGTAAATCTCTTCATTTGTAAACTCACACCCAGCTATTCCATCATGGCGATGCGGTGGCCAAGATGACCAATTTCCACCAGGAGTTAATACTTCACAAACTAAAATTCGATCTGCTTGGGCAAAGCTGTCTGGTGTTGCAATGTTATTTACCTGTCTTGTAGCAAAGCCACTTCCTCGTATTTCAATTGATACTTCACTCTTAGCCCTATAAGCAACTGGATAAATTTTTGAACTTACGGCGGTAGATAGTGCAACTAAACCTGCGTTTGCTGAAATTTTTACTTCAGAGCCAACTGGAATGTAAATCCAATCTGATATGCCAGCAAAAACTCCTGTACGTCCTTGAAGTTTAAATGATTCATTATTTACTGACACCTCAATATTTTCAGCAGAAAGTGAGAGAAGTACTCCCTCTCTCTGATCCATTTTGATTGAGTGTGTTTTGCTTTTATTAAAATCAAAAATCTCCATACCGCAGTACTGCCAGCCTGCTGATTTTGGAGTGATAACTACTTCTCCCCTACGTAACCAACTCATGATTTATCGCTCACCATCGCCTCAACCTCGCTCATAGTTGGCATTGCATCTGAACACATCAATCTAGATGCAACTATCGCCCCAGCAACATTTGCATAACTTCCAATTTTCTCTAGTGGCCATGAGTTTAAAAGGCCATGAATAAGCATTCCACCAAAACTATCTCCTGCACCAAGTCCACACCTAACATCAACTTTAAGTGGAGGTAGTAAGTACTCTTCACCCTTCGCTGATAAATACACTCCCTGCTCACCTAATTTAACAATTACCGTAGAGATTTGATCGCCTAAAAAGTGTTCACTTATTTTCTTTGGTTCTGTTAATCCTGATGCAACTTCAAACTCGCGGCGATTACCAACAAGGACAGTGCTCTTTGAAATTGCTTCGAGTGTAACTTTCTTAGCAACGACTTCACTTTCCCAAAAACTTGGTCGATAATCTAAATCTAATATTGTGTGGCTCGCATTATTTCTAGTGGCTAACCATGATTTAAGTGAGTTACCCGTTTCTCCTTGAGCAAGTGCACATGCTGATACCCAAAAAACCTTTACTTTCTTTACTAATTCATCACTTAATCTAGATTTTTCTACTTTAGTATCTGGCGCACTCTTTGCTCGATTAAAGAATATTGTCGGATCAAATGGATCATTCATTGCGGCAAAAACAGCTGGAGTAAATTCGGTTTCATCAACTCCAACAAAATCGGTATTAACCTTGAAATCTTTGAGCTTTGAAATAATGTACTCATTAAATGAGTCTTTGCCGATATTAGTAACTATCGCGCTTTTATTTCCTAATCTAGCCGCAGCAATTGCCACATTTGTTGGGCTGCCGCCGATTGACATTGTAAAAGTTTTAACCTTTTCAAAACCTACATTTGATTCATTTGCATAGAAATCAAGGCTAATTCGTCCAACGGTTATTACATCTACATTTTCATCAGACATTATTAATTGATCTAACCTATTGCCAAAGACTTTAAGTAATCCATGGACTTATTCATCATTAACGCTGGTCCGGCGCCCTCTGCTGGTAGCTCACCTGTTATTGCACAATCTTGCTCAATTACATACCAACCTTGATAGCCAGCACTTTCTAATACGTTAATTACTTGCGCAATTGGAACATCACCTGAACCAAGTGGCGTAAATAAACCTTTTTGCACTCCTGCCATAATCGATTCTTTTCTAGCCAGGACTGGTGCTGCTTTTGAAAGATCAACATCTTTTAGATGCACATGACCAACTCGATCTGCTGCATTCTTAGCAAACTCAACAATATCTACCCCGCCAATTGCCATATGTCCGGTATCTAAACACCACTTAACATCACAACCATCGAGTACTCGCTCAATTTCATCCTTAGATTCAACGGTAGTTTGAAGATGTGGATGTAATACATTAGTTAAGCCATGATCTTCACAAATTTTATCAATCTGAGAAAACATACTAAACATGTTTTTATATTCATCTGCTGATAGCGGCTTAGGAGCATCCCATCCCCAGCTATAAACAGGTGAAGAAACTAAATGGGTTGCACCTGTTTTCTTAAATAGCTCAGCGACTTTTTTGACTTGGCTTAAAGTTTCTTGATTTTGGTTTTTATCATGAACAACTACAGGGGTAAATCCACCAATTAAACTCATCTCAAATTCGCCCAGTTTTTCAGAAATTTCATTTGCATCACTAGGCAAAAATCCTGGTGCACCTAATTCAGTTGCTGGTAGTCCTAAGTTATTCATCTCTGATAAAACTCGATCAGTTGGGAGCATTTTTCCCCAACCGGGAACTTCACATATTCCCCAAGAAATTGGCGCCGAAGCTATTCTGGAGTAAAAGGATTTCATATAAGTATTCTTTCACAAAGATGGATTACTAGATAGAGTAGGAATATGAAATACACTACCGCAGAGGCCTTAATCAAGTACTTAAGCGCCCAAAAGATTCGAAGTGGTGGTCAAGTAAAGCCTTTCTTCCCATTTGCATTTGCAATTTTCGGTCACGGTAATGCGTTAGGTATTGGTGATGCTCTTGAGCGTTACCGTAAAGATATGCCAACAATTAAAGGACAAAATGAACAAGGAATGGCTTTAGCTGCAGTCGGTTTTAGCAAAGCTCAACTTAGAACTCAGTGTGGAATTGTCACAACCTCTATAGGGCCAGGGGCAACAAATGTTGTTACAGCTGCAGGTGTTGCAATGGCGAATCGACTGCCCTTATTAATTTTATCTGGTGATACTTTTCAATCGCGCAGACCTGACCCAGTCCTGCAACAGGTTGAGCACTTTGATTCACCAACTACAACGGTAAATGACTCTTTCAAATCTGTTACAAGATATTGGGATCGAATTACTAAAGCAGAACAACTACTTACAACTTTGCCAAATGCAGTTCAAACTTTATTAGACCCTTCAGATTGCGGACCAGTATTTCTTGGCTTCCCACAAGATGTTCAGGTTGAAAGTTATGAGTTTCCAGAGGAGTTCTTTAAAGAGGTAATTCATGAAATTAGAAGGCCAAGAGTTGATTTAAATTCCCTTGCTACCGCTGTAGAAGAGATTAAGAAGGCTAAGAAGCCCTTGATAATTGCTGGTGGTGGCGTTCGATATAGCAAAGCACATAAAGAGTTATCAGATTTTGCAGCAACTTTTGAAATTCCAGTAGTTGAAACTGTGGCTGGTAAATCCTCACTTCTTGCTACAGATCCTTCCTGGTGCGGTCCAGTTGGAGTCACTGGATGTGATCCAGCAAATGCGCTAGCTGAAGAGGCTGATTTAATTATTTCAATCGGCACCAGACTTCAAGACTTCACAACCGGATCTTGGACGATATTTAAAAATCCTTCTCGCAAAATTATTTCCATTAATACAGCTAGGTTTGATGCAACTAAGCGAAGTGATATTGCGCTAATCGGTGATGCAAAAGAAACTTTATTGGATTTACAAAGCAAATTGAGCGGGTATAAGCCTGATTCAAGTTGGTCTGCAAAGCGCTCTACTACCCAACAAATGGTTAAAAGTAATATTGAAAAAAGAATTGGTAAAAAACTTGATTTGCCTTCATATGCTCAGGTTGTTGCAGCAATAAACTTTGCTTCTGCCCCAGAGGATTATGTACTCACCGCAGCAGGTGGATTACCTGGTGAGTTAAATAATAATTGGTTAAGTAAAAGTCTTGATTCCTTTGATTGCGAGTATGGCTACTCCTGCATGGGCTATGAGGTAGCCGGTGCTTGGGGTGCTGCAATTGCATTAAAACAATCTGGTAGTGCTGGAAAAGTTGTTTCAATGGTTGGTGATGGCTCATATTTGATGTTAAACAGTGAAATTTTATCTGCAGTAAATAATGGAGATTCACTAGTTTATATTCTTTGCGACAACCTAGGGTTTGCAGTAATTCAGCGTCTGCAGGTTTCAAATGGTTCAAAGAGTTACCGCACGATGTTTGATGATTCAGATCTTAATAAGCCATTTAAAGTTGATTTTGTTTCACATGCTAAATCACTCGGTGCTAGAGCAGTAAAGGTGACACTTGAAAATTTAGTAGCTGAGTTTAAAACCGCAAAAGCATCCCCGGGCGTATCGGTGTTAGTAATTGATACTGATCCAGAAATTTGGACCGAAGGCGGAGCTTTTTGGGAGGTTGGCGTTTCTGGAATTAGTAAAGTTTCTGAGGTACAGCAAGCTTATAAACGTTTAACTGAGGGCAAATCTAATCAGCGTTGATTGCGTGGCAAACTTTTAACACCAAGACCACACGCAATGCTGGCCGCTAAACCATCATTTGCTGTTGCAAAGTTTGGATGAAGCTTTCGCTTTTTAATTGATTCAACAAATGCATTTAACTCAGCAATATAGGCTGGTTTAAATCGACCCATCCAGTCTTTATGTAATTTTCCAGACTTTCGATTTGGTAAATAGAAATCCTTAACAATGGTTAACCCTCCGAGATTTTCCACAACAAGGGATGCACTCTCAGTAATAACTTCCATACCTACTTCATAGCCGTATGTACTATTTGCACAAATATCAATAGTGGCTAAGACGCCAGATTCGGTATAGCAATTCACTGATATTGGATCTAATAGCTTTGAATTTGCCTTAGAGGTGACCTTAGTTAAATTCACATTTACTGACTTAATCTCTTCATCAAGTAACCATCTAATTACATCAACTTCATGAACTGCAACATTTGTCAGCAACATAGCGGTGGTTGCAGTTGGTGAACTAACATTTCTTGAAGTGCAGCGAATTTGTAATACTTTTCCGTACTTTCCGCTTCGAACTACGCGCTTAAGCTCTAGGTATGCTGGATCAAATCTACGCATAAATCCGATGCCAACAATTGATTTAGAATTATTTGCAGTCTGTGCAACTTTTTTAGCATCTGAATCATTAGAGGCTAATGGTTTTTCACAAAGAACATCTTTACCTGCTGCTATTGCCATAGATAAGTGTTCGGCGTGAAGATTATCTGGAGAGGCGATAATTATTGCTGTTATCTCTTTTGCAGATAGCATGCTTTGAATTGAATCATAGACAGTCACTGATAGGCCGCCTATTTTTTTAACCTTACTAGCAACCTTCATTGCAACAGTTGTATTTGCATCATAGATGCCTGCTACTCGAGCACCTTTGACGCTTTCTGAAATGTAAAGTGCGTGCCCACTTCCCATAATTCCGGCACCGATTACGCCAATGCAGATATCGCTAGATTTTTTCTTCATTATTACTAAAAACCTGACCTTAAAATTACTGAACTGTAAGGAATGCCATCACCAGTATGAATAACTCCCAATGATTGACTTACTAATTTCTTAAACTCAGTATGAGCAACTTTTGTTGTAGGAATTCCTTTGTGGTGACTAATATATTTTTCAACAGTTTGTTTATCAACTTTTTCTTCAAACTCATTTGCTAAAACTAAAGAGGTCACATCTAAAAATGGCAAGATTTCATCAAGTACCTGTGGGATTGTTGGCCAACCCATTGTGATCGCTAATTCAATTGTCTCAACCCCTGGATAACTTGGAAATGGACCATCAACAATTGCTATTGAATTAACATGTCTAAATCTGGCAAGTAGTGAGGCTAACTGGGGATGTAAAATTCCATTTTTAATCATGATTAAAACTTAGTCTAAAGATGTAAACATTGACAATATTTCCTGCTGGGTAGGCAGAGATGGAACTGCTCCCGCTTTAGTTGCAGCTAATCCCCCTGCGGCTGAGGCAAATTTGAGCGCATATTCAACTGGTTTATTCTCGGATATAGCGGTTGCAAATGCGCCACAAAAAGCATCTCCGGCCGCCGTTGTGTCAACTGCTTTAACTTTATAGGCAGGTGTGAATAACTCTTTTTCCTGATCTAAGTAAACACTTCCCTGTTCACCTAATGTAATAATCACTTTCTTTGAACCATTTTTTTGTAGTTGTCTTGCAATCGTCAATGCCTCATCTTTGCTTAAATGCTCAACAGCGCTGCCAATTAAAAATGATGCCTCTGTCTCATTAGCAATCAAGTAATCAGTGTCTTGAAGTAATTGTTGATCAAGTTTTTGAATTGGTGCTGGATTTAAAATGGTGATTTTTCCAGCCGCCTTACTCTCATGAATAAATTTTGCGACCTCAGCAATTGGTGTTTCTAGCTGAGCTAAAGAGACGTTTACTGAGGGTGAACTAGTTAGAACCTCATTTGAAAATCTGGTTTTAGAGTTAGCCCCAGCGATAATAATGATTCTATTTTCAGCACTTTTTGATACTTCTATTACAGCAATTCCAGTTTGTTCTGAGGTTTTAGTAATGAATTTAGGATCGATATTTTCACTCTTTAAAATATCAAATAAATAATCACCATCTGCGTCATTTCCAATCGAACCAACCATTAAAACTTCAGAGCCTGCTCTTCTCGCTGCGATTGCTTGATTTAAACCCTTGCCACCAGGAAACTTAAGTAATTTTTCACCAACAATAGTCTCACCAATTGCCGGTAACTTATCGGCGTAGGTAACTAGATCTAGATTTAAGCTACCAAATACTAAAACGCTCATGAGTAAATCTTATACATTCTGATCTGATTAATTACCAGGCTGTATAGCCGCCATCAATAACTAAATCACATCCAGTCATGTAATCTGAAACAGCTGATGCCAGAAAGACTATGGCGCCTTGTAAATCAGTTACCTCAGCCATTTTCTGCTGCGGAATTCTAGATTTCCAGACCGGCCACATTTTTTTTCCTACCTCTGTTTGAAGTAATTCCTCTACTAACGGAGTTCTGGTGTAGCCAGGTGAGATGCTATTTACTCTAACCCCACGATCAGCCCACTCAGCTCCAAGACTTCTTGTCAGCGAAATTACGCCAGCCTTTGAGGTGTTGTAATGAGATTGATTTTGTGGAAAATTGGCAACATGTGCTGACATTGAAGCGGTATTTATTATTTTTCCATAGCCACGTTTAAACATATGTTTTGCTTCATTTTGAGCGCATAAAAAAACTGAATCAAGATTAATTCTCATCATTGCTTGAAAATCAGCGTAAGGCATATTTTCGCTATCAATCCATTGCCCAGTTCCAACGTTATTACAGGCAATTGTTAAATCCCCTAACTCACTTATGACCTCTTGAATAGTTTCTTTAACTTGAGATTCATCAGTTACATCAGCGGTAATTGCAATTGATTTTTGATTTGGATTTCTCCGCTTTATCTCATCACTTACGATTTGAGATGCCTCTTTTTCTCGATCAATTACAGCAACATCTGCGCCAGCATCAGCAAGTGCGTGAGCAAAAGCCCTTCCAATTCCCTGCCCAGCACCGGTTACTAAAGCAACCTTTCCGCGCAAAGAAAATCGCCCCAAGATATTTTCACTATTCATAATTGGATCAATTGTCATTATTTATCTCCTGTCACAATATATTTAATATCACCCTGGCCAGGATTAGCCGCTAGTACAGCTGGTAATTCATCTAAGGAGACAGTCTTTGAAATAATTAGGTCAAGGTTTAGTTTTCCACTTGAGATTAACTCAGCCGCCCTTCCTTGGGTATATGGGTTTATATATGAACCAATAATCTTTAATCCCCTAATCAACATGTCATAAACACTAAATTGCACAGTCTCATGCGATGGGGCAACGCCGAGCACAAGAACAGTTCCACCAGATCGAGTAATGGCACATGCTTGTTGAAAGGTTTGACTAACGCCGGCAACCTCAAATGAAACATCAATATCTTTTAGAATCTTAGTAACATCCTCTGCTACTGGATCAATTGTGCTGGTGGCGCCAAGTTTCATCGCAACTTCACGTCGTTCTTTTTGTCTAGTGATTAATATGATTTCACTGGCTCCCGCTAATTTAACTAATTGCACAATTAACATACCCATCGAACCGCCACCAAGGACCGCCACACGATCACCCGCTTTTACTTCAGCTAAATCCATTCCGCGAATACAGCAAGCAAGTGGCTCTACTAAGCCTAAGTAAAGTGGATTTAAGTTCTTAGGAACTAAATATGCCTGGCTTTTAGGGAGCAGAACATACTCTGCAAATCCCCCATTTAATGTCACACCTAAGGCTGCAAGATTTCGACAATGAGCTGTTCGCTTTGCAAGGCAATGATCACATTTTCCGCAAACAATATTTGGATCAACTGAAACTAAATCCCCGACTTTAAAATCAACACCTTCACCCACGGCAGTTACCTCACCACCAAATTCATGTCCTAAAACTAAAGGCATCGCCGCTGGGTGCTCACCTAATAAAATATGTCTGTCAGTGCCGCAAATACCGCAGGCAAGCATTTTAATTACTAATTCATCTTTACCTGGTTTTGGTGTTGGAATTTCTTTAACTTCTAACTTACCGATTTGAGTCAAAAGAACAGCTTTCATAATTTTATAAAAAAGCCTTCCTATATCGTTAAACAGACTCTAGGATTCTAATTACCTTTACTCTGCTATTCAATAGATAGGAAAATAAATGACTAGTAAGAAGGCTTTAAAATTTGGTGGACATGCTCTTGTTTGGGCAGGTGATTGGTCAGAGGCAAGTGCTCGAAAGGCTGCAGTTAGTGCGAAGAAAGCCGGCTATGACTACATTGAAATGTTAATGATTGAGCCAGAGAAGATCGATGTGGCGATGACCAAAGAAGTTTTGGCAGAGCACGGATTATCTGCCACCGCTTCATTAGGACTTTCACCTGAGACCGATGTTACGAGCACAAATCCATCTATTGTTAAAAAAGGTGATGAACTTCTGAGAAAAGTTGTTGATAAATTACATGCAATTGGATCAACTGAACTTTGTGGAGTTATCTACTGCAGTTTAGGCAAATACCCAGGACCTGCCTCTGCGGAAAATAGAGCTAACTCAATATCTGCTGTAACACGTCTTGCCGATTACGCAGCTGATAAAGGAATTAATATAAATCTCGAGGTAGTAAATAGATATGAAACAAATATTATGAATACCGGAAAAGAAGGACTTAAATTCCTTGAAGCTGTTAATAGACCAAATGCTTATCTGCACTTAGATACTTATCATATGAATATTGAAGAGGATGGAATGTCACAGGCGGTGCTAGATGCCGGTGATGCACTCGGATATGTTCATATCGGAGAAAGTCACCGCGGTTACTTAGGCTCTGGAAATGTTGATTTTGATACATTCTTTTCAGCATTAAAGAAGATCAATTACTCAGGTCCAATTACCTTTGAATCATTCTCATCTGTAGTTGTTGATCCAGCACTTTCTAATGCATTATGTATTTGGAGAAATCTCTGGGAAGACTCAGATGATCTAGCTTCTCATGCACTTAAATACATGAAAGCTCGGTATTAATCTAGGCGATTAAAACTTGTCCATGACTTTGATGTGATGTAACTGCTGCTGCGAATACTTTATGGGAATCTAAAACCTCTGCAACTGAAGCACAGGCAAATTTATCTCCCAGAACTCCTTCGCGCTCTGCAAAAAATGAAGCCCACATTTGAAGTAATGCATCTGGAAAACCAAATTCAAAAATATGTCCGGTAACAACTGGCCAATTAGTGTTATGGCCAGGCTGTATTTCAGACCAAATTTGTTTGCCATCTTTAATTGAAAAACTCTGATAGACGGCAGGATTTCGAGTTGAAAAGCGAACCCCACCAGTTAACCCTGTGGCGGAGAAGAAGAAAGTATTACTCTCACCCGGAGCAATTCTCTTCATCTCCCAGAACATAGGAAACTCTCGCTTACTTGCTGGACTTTTAGCGCGCAATGCTAAAACTGCATTATCAAAGGTGTCACAAATGATTTGTTCACCCTTTGCATCCGGGCGGTGAGTAATAATGTCATCTAATATTGCAAAAACACTTGTTGGTTTAAAACCTAAGCGAAGTGGAATATGAGCGGCGTGCATACCAAGATCACCTAACACACCGATTTCACCACAGAATTTTGTCTGACGTTTCCAGTTAATAACTTTTAATGGGTCAATATCTGAAGAATGTAATAAGCCAGATCTAACCTCAACAATTTCACCTAATCGCCCGCTTTTAACCTCTTTTATTGCTGCTTGAGCTCCTGGATAAAAAGGAAACTCACTAGATACGCGAACAAAATTCTTTTTACCAACTAGTGCGTCAGATATTAACTGTGCAGCCTTTAAGTCAATTCCAAATGGTTTTTCTGCTAAAAAGTCTTTGCCTGAATTAATTGCATCTAGGTAAATTTCTTGATGAAGATTGTGAGGTACTGCGATATATACAACATCAACATTTTTACTCTCAAGAAGCTGTTTATAGTCAGAATATGACTCACTAACGCCAGCCTTTGTGAAGAACTCCCGCGCAGAATCTGAAGTGTCGGCAATTGCAGTAACTTTTGGTCGAACTGGATGATCAATTAATGCATCCCATCTACCTGCTAAAGCTAATAGCTCACGGCCCATTAGGCCACCGCCAATAATTCCAACCTTAACTTCTTTTTGAGTAGACATATTAGGCAGAGATGATCTTTAGTGCCTCAGAAACCGATGTTTTATTATGCAACATAGACATCAAAGCTTTTGTAATTTTTGCAGGTTTTGGATGTGCAATTATGTTTCTGCCATAAACAATTCCTGCCGCACCTTGCTTTAAAACCTCAGCGGTACGACTTAGTAATTCCTCATCACTAACTCTGCCGCCACCTCTTACTAAAACTGGAATATCACCGCATACTTTAACTACATGGTGGTAATCAGCAGCATTATCAGTTGGATCTGCCTTAATAACATCGGCGCCAAGTTCAACTGCTTGTCGAACTAATGGAAGTATTTTCTCAAGTTCACCATCAGAGGTGTATCCACCAGCAGATGCATCCTTCATTACTAATGGTTCAACCATTAGTGGCATTCCATAATGCTCACACTGGGCCTTAAGGGCCATAATATTTCTAATACAGGCATCTTTAAGTTCAGGTCGGCCTGGTAGATCAAGTAAATTCACTACAACAATTGCCGCATCTAATCTAACTGCCTGTAGTACTGGGTCTCCTAACAAAATACTGAATAAATGATCTGGAATTACCTTGCCATAAACATTTGCTACATCTGTTCGAAGTACTAGCGTTGGTTTATTTCTATTTGGATTATCTTGAAGTAGCTTTGCCTGTCCAATGGTTAGTTGAATCGCATCTGGTGCGGCAGTTATTAAAGTATCGACCGCATTCTTCATATCCTCGATGCCAGTAAGAAATGAAACCTCACCAAAAAACCCATGATCAATAGCAATATCAAGACAACGTCCATTATTAAAAAGCCGCTTAAGACGAATAGAAACATCAGACATTAGCTAACTCCAATTTTTTACTAGTGATTTCACTGGCTATACCCGTATTCTAGAGCCATGCCAGAGTATTCAACCACCCCTAAAAAGCATTTTTTCTCGAAAGCAGCCCCCACAGATCTGAATAAATGTTTTTATAAGGCTGGTTCAAATACTCAGATTGAAAGAGTAGGTTTCGGTTTATATGTCTAAACAAATTCTCATTGGCGTAGATATCGGCACATCAAATATTAAAGCTGTAGCAACTGATACAAGTTTAAAAATACTTGCAGAGTATTCAGAGGTCACGCCATTCACCCATGAGAAAAATTTTAGTGAAATCGATGCTCATAAACTCGCACAAACAGTTATCTCCGTAGCCTCAAAAGCTGCCCAAGATGCTGGCGGAGTTGTAGCTGCTATTGCATTTACTGGTTTTAGTGAGACTGGCTTCTTACTCGATGAAAAGGGAAACCCACTTGCCCCAGGCCTTGCTTGGCATGATCCCCGCGGATTAACTGAGCCAATAATTAAAGAGCTGGGAGATTTTGAATTCCGTGCTCGCGCCGGCGCCCCGGTTAATGAAATTATTTCACTTTCTAAAACACTATGGCTTAATAAAGAGTATCCCAAAACAAAGAGCGCTAAATATTTTCTATCAGCTCCTGAATGGGTTGCTTACTGCTTAGGTGCTGAAATGGTTAATGAATTATCTCTAGTTTCTCGCACCGGATTCTTTAATGTTGAAGCACGCACACCTTGGCTTGAGGCAATTGAATTAGTTGGTGGGGGTAAAGATTTCCTTGCCAGATTAGTTGTAGCCGGTGAGGTGATTGGTCGAGTTAATCAAAGTGCACCTGAAAATTTAAGAGGCGCAGTAATATCAATTGCAGGACATGATCACTTTACCGCTGCTTTTTATAGTGGCGCTATTAATGAGGGAACTCTCTTTGATTCAATGGGTACTGCTGAAGCACTTCTGCGCACATTTAAAACTTCATTACCAAGGGAGGCAATAGCTGAACTTGCAGCAGCAAATGTTGGCTTAAGTTGCTCGGTAATTCCTGATCACTACACATTACTTGGAGCACTTCCTACTGGTCTAACACTTGAGCGAGTATGCGCACTCCTTGGCGTTAAGACTCGTGCAGAAAAGATTTCTCTAGGTGAGGCTGCTTTAAAGGTTGATTCCTCTACAAATACATTACAAATTGTAAATAATTACCATGGACTTTCAGTCACAAACTTAGATGAAGGCGCATCACCAGCCGCACTATTTAGAGCAGCCACTGAACATTTAGTAAGGGATTCAGAACAAATGGTTAGCTTAATTGAAAAGTTCACGGGAAAATCTAAAGAGGTAATTATTGCTGGTGGCTGGATAAAGAACCCAATGATTGCAAGCCAAAAGAGTAAACAATTTGGTGAGTATAAAGTCTCAGATGCTCAGGAGGCTGGTGCTACCGGTGCTGCGCAGTTTGCTGGAATTGCTGCCGGAATTATTAAGCTTTCAATTTAAACTTTTTTTGCTTTCATTTTCAGTACTTTTCCATACTGTAATTGCTGCATTCGCATTTAAGGATCCGATAGCTATTCCTACTACTAAATCTGGAATGGCACTTACCCAAAACATGGTTGTAACTCCTGCCGCAATAATTACAATATTTGCCAGGGCATCATTTCTTGCTGATAAGTAAGCGGCTAAAACTAAACTTTTTTGAGCCTTACGAAATTTGACTAACATTAATGCGCACACTGAATTTACTACCAGCGCACCAAGACCCACCACTGTTAGTGAAATTGCATCTGGGGCGCTTGGATTATTAATCTCATAGATTGTGCTGATCACCACTGAGATTACTGGCACTAGTAAAAGCAGCGCTAAAAACTTACTTAATCGCACTCTTGCTGCCAGGCTCCAACCTATTGCCAAGAAAATCAAGATATTTACCGATGCATCCTCTAGAAAATCAATACTGTCGGCAAAGACTGAGACTGAGCCTATTTTTTGCGCAAAAAAGAACTCAACACAAAAATAAGAGAGATTAGCTATGGCTACAAATCTGACTACTTTTCTGATTGAATCCATCTGCTTATGCTAGGCCATTGGTAGTAAATTGATGATTTTTAAGGAAAAAGTGGAGGAAAAATGTCCTTTGTAATGTATTCAACTAGTTGGTGCGGCTACTGCAAACGGCTAAAAAATCAGCTAGCACGGATGAATATCTCATTCCAAGAGATAAACATAGAAGAGGTTGAAGGAACTGCTGAGATTGTGGAGAAAGTTAATAATGGCAATCGCACCGTTCCAACCCTGGTCTTCTCAGATGGCAGCGCTATGACAAATCCTTCTGCTGCGCAAGTTGAGAGCAAATTAGCGGAGTTAAGTTAACCAACTGTTTATTTCATTTAGGCAATAGGATTATCAGAACTTTTATAGAAAGAGATTCTAAAAAATGCAGTCAATAGAGATTGGTTACATTCTCGCTCTAGCGGCTGCATCTGCCACTTTATTGGGCTGGGTGGTAATGAGAATTAAATCAAATCCATCTGAGCGACTAATAGCTTACATATTTCTTTTTGTTGCAATCGCAATGATTTTAGTTGATTTAATTCAGCTAATTCCAACTGCAGTAGATAGTGGCCTTGCGCAATCAAAGGTATTTGTTTATCTCCTTGCCGGATTTTTACTTGTCTTATTAATATCAAAACTAGTCTCAATAAAATTTGGTAGTGGTCCATCATCTTCTGCTCTAGTAATTGCCTTGGCGCTATCACTACATAATTTGCCAGAGGGCTCAGCCCCAATTGCTGCCAGTTTGGTTGATCTACCAACTGGAGTTACAACTGCGCTCTTAATGGCGCTGCATAACATTCCTGAAGGAATTGCTATTACGGCGAGCGCCTTATTGGCTGGCTATGGCCGCCTTAAATCCCTACTACTAACTCTTACTGCAACTCTGGCCGAGATGCTCGGGGCAACAGCGGTCTTTTTAAGTGATGATCTATTCACCAATATTCAAAATGCTGGCGCCTTGCTTAGCTTTGTGGCCGGGATCATGTTGGCTATTTGCGTTAAAGAGCTGCTTCCCTTTTCCTTTAAAACCCTGCGCCCACAACGTAGGAAATGACACACCCGCCACCACTCTGCCTACCTGGCTGCGACACCTCTTTTGGCTATAGTTACGCTCCCAGCAAGTAAGCACTTCATAGGGGAAACTAGTGAAACTCTAGTGCTGTCCCGCAACCGTAAGCTCGAAAGAGTAAGTCGGATCGCCGAAGAGGTGCTGAGCAAGTAATACCCGTCGTGGAAAGCGGGGAGATGCTTTAGTAGCAGATGTATCTGCTTATCTGATTAATCTCTCCTTGGACTCGGCAAATACATAACTATTCCTAGGAGATTAACATGGCTATCACGCTCTATACCCTTCCTGATTGCGCGCAGTGCGAGACAACTAAGTTATATCTTGAGAAAAATCAACTTGCCTATGAAACTGTTGATCTAAGTCAAAATCCAAAAGAATATGATGTTATTAAATCTCTAGGTTATGACCGAGTACCGGTTGTAATTGCAGGAGATGCTCACTGGTCTGGCTTTCGCCCAGATAAGTTATACAAGCTAACTAAGTCTGAAAAAGTCTAACGATGCACCAAGTCGTCTATTTCTCAAATGTATCTGAGAACACTAAAAGGTTTGTTGAGAAGTTAGATGTAAATGCTGTTCGAATACCGCTTAACCAAAAGATAGAAATTCCTCAAGTTGATAAGCCATTTGTTTTAATTACCCCAACCTATGGAACTACCGATGCTGACTCTGGTATTCCAAAGCAGGTAATTAAATTCCTCAATCTTGCCCACAACCGTGCTCTACTAAAAGGAGTAATTGCCTCTGGCAATACTAATTTTGGAAGTAAGTACTGCTACGCCGGTAAATTAGTAGCAGATAAGTGCAATGTTCCTTTGCTATATAAGTTTGAATTAATTGGTACTAAATATGATGTTGAAATGGTAACTGAGAGAATGGATAACCTGTGGACACAATTTTAATTGATCAGCCTGTTGAATCTAAATACAGCTATCACGAGCTAAATGCCATGCTTAATCTGTATGGCCCAGATGGCAAGATCCAATTTGATAAGGATCGCAGGGCCGCCCAGATGTATCTCTCAGATCATGTTGTTAATAACACCATTACCTTTGATAACCTCACTCAACGCCTAGCCTATTTAGTTGATAACGAGTACTACGAGGCAGATTTACTAGCCAAATACACCCCAGAGTTTTTAGCTGAGATCCATGATTATGCAGCCTCTTTTAATTTTGAGTTTGAATCATTTTTAGGCGCATTTAAGTTTTATACCAGCTACGCACTTAAAACCTTTGATGGTAAGAAGTACCTAGAAAACTTTGAACAGCGCACAGTAATGGTTGCATTACTGCTAGCTGAGGCAAATGAAGCCCGTGCTAAAACTTTAGTGGCTGAAATAATTACTGGCCGCTTTCAACCAGCAACTCCAACATTTTTAAACAGTGGTAAAGCCCAACGCGGTGAATTAGTTTCCTGCTTCTTGCTTCGCACTGAAGATAATATGGAATCAATTGCTCGAGCCATTAACTCATCCCTTCAGTTATCAAAGCGTGGTGGTGGTGTGGCACTTTCACTAACAAATATCCGTGAGAGCGGTGCTCCAATTAAAAAGATTGAGGGTCAATCCTCCGGTGTTATTCCAGTTATGAAGATGCTTGAAGATGCATTTAGTTATGCAAATCAATTAGGCGCTCGCCAAGGTGCTGGCGCAGTTTATTTAAATGTTCACCACCCAGATATTCTTAAATTCTTAGATACTAAGCGTGAGAATGCTGATGAGAAGGTTCGTATTAAGAGCCTAAGCCTTGGTGTGGTTATTCCTGATATCACTCTTGAATTAGCTAGAAATAATGAAGATATGTATCTCTTTTCTCCATATGATGTTGAGCGCGTTTATGGAGTGCCAATGAGTGATATTTCAATTACTGAGAAGTATCAAGAAATGGTTGCTGATACTCGTATAAGTAAAACAACTATTAATGCTCGCCAACTATTTCAAACTATCGCAGAGTTACAGTTTGAATCAGGCTACCCATATATTGTTTATGAGGACACAGTAAATCGCGCCAACCCAATTGAAGGCCGAATTAATATGTCTAATCTTTGCTCTGAGATCTTGCAGGTAAATACTCCTACAACTTATAACGCTGATCTAAGTTATAAAAACGTTGGTAAGGACATCTCTTGCAACCTAGGATCATTAAATATTGCAAAAACTATGGACTCACCTGATTTTGCTCTAACTGTTGAAGCAGCTATTAGGGCCCTAACTGCAGTATCTGATATCAGCAATATTGACTCTGTTACCTCTATTAAAGAAGGTAATGAGAAATCACATGCAATTGGCTTAGGTCAGATGAATCTACATGGCTACTTCGGTCGAGAGAAGATTCATTACGGCTCAGAGGAGGGTATTGATTTCACAAATATCTACTTCTATACAATTTTATTCCACGCCCTTAAAGCATCTAATACCATCTCAATTGAGCGTGGTAAAACATTTGTTGGCTTTGAGAAATCAAAGTATGCAAGTGGTGAGTTCTTTAACAAATATACAGATCAAGCATGGACACCTAAGACTGATCGAGTTAAGCAAATATTTGCAAAAGCAAATATCGCTATTCCAACTCAAGCAGATTGGCAGAGCCTTAAGGCCAGCGTTATGAAAGATGGTATTTATAACCAGAACCTACAAGCTGTTCCACCAACTGGATCAATCTCGTATATCAATAACTCAACTAGCTCAATTCACCCAGTTGCTTCAAAGATTGAAATCCGTAAAGAAGGAAAACTTGGTCGGGTTTACTATCCAGCGCCTTATCTAACAAATGAAAATGTTGAGTACTACGAGGATGCTTATGAGGTTGGCCCTGAGAAGATCATTGCTACCTACGCAGCTGCTACCCAACATGTTGATCAAGGTCTTTCTCTAACCTTGTTTTTCAAAGACACAGCTACTACCCGTGATATCAATAAAGCGCAGATATCAGCGTGGAAGGCTGGCATTAAAACTATTTACTACATCCGTATTCGCCAAATGGCACTTGAAGGAACAGAAGTATCTGACTGCGTAAGTTGCATGTTGTAAGTAAAGAATAAAACTAACCAAAACTAATAGAGATAAAGAGAGAATAAGATGAACTTAAAACTACAGTCACTAGTAAGTCGGCCAGTTAATTGGAACAAATTAGAGGATCCAATTGATCTTGAAGTATGGAACCGGTTGACCTCAAACTTCTGGCTGCCAGAGAAAGTGCCGATGTCTAATGACATTCCATCTTGGGCAACTTTAAGTGCATCTGAGCAATTACTTACAATGCGTGTTTTCACCGGCCTAACCTTGCTAGATACCATCCAGGCAACAGTTGGTGCTACATCTTTAATTCCAGATGCGATTACAGCTCATGAAGAGGCTGTTTATACAAACATCGCATTTATGGAGTCAGTACATGCTAAGAGTTATTCATCTATTTTCTCAACGCTAGCTGCAACCTCAGAGATTGAGCAAGCATTTAAGTGGTCTGAAGATAATGTTTACTTACAACGTAAAGCAGAGATTGTGCTTAGCTATTACAACGGTGATGACCCACTTAAGCGCAAGATTGCCTCAACCTTCTTAGAGTCATTCTTGTTCTACTCTGGCTTCTACCTGCCAATGTATTGGTCATCAAGGGCTAAGTTAACTAACACAGCTGATCTCATTAGATTAATTATTAGAGATGAAGCTATTCATGGTTACTACATTGGTTATAAGTTTCAAAAGGGTATGGAGGCACAAACTGAAGCAAAGCGAGAAGAGATTAAGAGCTATGCCTATCAGTTAATGCTAGATCTATATGAGAATGAAATTAACTACACCGCAGATCTTTATGATGAGCATGGTTTAACTGAAGATGTTAAATCCTTCCTTCACTACAACGCCAACAAAGCCTTGATGAATCTTGGTTTTGACGCACTCTTCCCACGTGAAATATCACAGGTAAATCCAGCGATTTTATCTGCGCTCTCACCAAATGCTGATGAAAACCATGACTTCTTCTCTGGTTCTGGATCTTCATATGTAATTGGTAAGCATGAAGCAACTCAAGATGATGATTGGCAGTTTTAGTAGCTAATTAAAATAAGTGGCAGGTATTAAATCCTGCCACTAGATTTACTGTCATAATCTTTACTTAAGTTATATGCTAACTCTATGTCGATAACAATTCGCCCAATCACTTTAAGTGATAAATCTAGATGGCATGAGTTATTTAGAGAGTATGTAATATTTTATAAATCAAAGGTTTCTGATGAGCAGTTTGAGCTTACTTGGCAGAGAATTCACTCCGATTTTAATATGTATGGACTTATCGCTGAAAAAGATGGGCGAATAGTTGGCCTTGCCCACTACATATTTAGACCTTCTACTTGGGATGTTGAAGATTTTTGCTACCTTGAAGATCTATTTGTTGATCCAAAGGTTAGAGGCACAGGTGTTGGCAGAGCGTTAATAAGTGAGTTAGAAAAGATAGCAACAGTTAAAGGCTCTAAGCGTCTCTATTGGACTACCGCAACAGATAATGAGGTGGCTAGAAAACTTTACGACAAGGTTGCAATTACAGATTTCGTGCAATACAGAATATTACTTAATCAGTAAGCCAAAGCTACTTTTGATACAGTTTTACTTATGAGCGCTGCCGCAGTAATTAGATCAATACAAAGTAAAGCTAGCGCGCGTGAAGCAAAACATGCGCAAAGATTCTTTAAGACTGGTAAGGGTGAGTACGGGTATGGAGATATCTTCTTAGGCGTCCGAGTCCCACAGGTTAGAAAAATAGCGACAGCAAATAAGGATTTAGCCCTGCCGCAGGTAGAGAAATTAATAGCCTCTAAGTTTCACGAGGTGCGCCTTTGTGGGTTAGTGATCCTAACTTTTAAATACAAAGCCTCAAGAAATGGAATTGTCCACAAAAAACTTTTTGATTTCTACCTAAAGCAGCTTAAAGCCGGGCGAATTAATAATTGGGATTTAATCGATGTAACTGCGCCAATTATTGGTCACTACTTAATTGGATCAAGATCTAGTATGCAGTTGCTAAAGAAGCTTGCAAAGAGTAAATCTGTATGGCAGAGGCGGGCAGCAATCATGTTTACCTTTGCTTATTTAAGAGCTGGTGAAATTAAGCCAACAATTGAGATCTCTAAGATGTTGCTTACAGATGATCATGATTTAATTCAAAAAGCTGTTGGTTGGGCTCTTCGTGAAGTAGGCAAAATAGATTCGAAGCTTTTGCGCAATTTTCTAAAGAATAATCTGAATAAAACTTCTAGAACTACTCTTCGCTACGCTATTGAAAAGTTCACAAAAACAGAGCGCAAGCGATGGTTGAGCGCTTAATCTAAAGAAGAGTCGCCCTATAGGCCTTAACAAAGACTCTTATGATTTAAAGCCATAATCTCGAAGCACTTCACACACTTGAATTGAGTACTCCTCGTAGAAGGAATCTCGACCCAATTGTTGAGCCAATTTGTGCTCATCTAACTGCCGCCACTGTGAAATTGCCTCAAGAGATTTGAAATAAGAAACAGTTACACCACCACGAGTTGTTTCATCACGAAAACCGAAATGATGTTCATAGCCATCTATTGTCTTAACTAAATTCTCCATTTTTTCAGACCACTGGGAATACAACTGCCCATCATCTAATTTGCGAGTAGAGCGAAAGATAACTACGTAGGACATAGGCATATTCTGCCAATTCGCTTATTAAATTAAGTCAGTCGAAGGGTACTTATAAAGAAAAGTCGCCCTACAAGCCGGAGACGACTTTGTTATGCGTGAATCTACGCTCAAAAAATGTAATTGCCCATAGATTCCCCATAGAAACAAGTAATAAACCTGAAGTAGTTACCTAACCAACTAAGCTTTGAGTTATTAAGCCTTTCTCTATTGAAACAGTTATGCGATCCAAACGATAATCTTTAGTTAAAGCAAACATCTGATTATCCTCTTGGCCAATTCGATACAGCCAACCTAATTTTTCAGCACAAGATGCAGCAGCCTCTTTTTTCATACCAACTAGCCCTTCGGCATATGCTGGCATAATCTTTACCTCACCTATTGGTTTGACCCATGCTGGACAGGTGGCAGGTGATAAAACCTCACCATAAGTCTCTAGAGTGCCAACTACAACTTGGATTGCCGCCTTTACCTTTGATTGCAAAGTAAATTTATAAATTCCATCAAGAGCTGTTTGATTATATTTTGCTAAATACAGGAAATTCGTGTCGAGAAATGGATAATAGAATTTAGTACGTTCAGTAAATTTGATTACCATTTTTTTCCCAGCCGGATCGGTGATTGTGGCAACCGGTAATTTGTTTTTGGCTAATTTATTCTCTGGTGCTTTATCAATAATTAGGTACTCAAAATATAATGTCTCACCTGCTTGTAATGCTGCCCGAAATCCTTGAGTTTGATTTGGCTTTGTGAAATTTGCTCTGATTACAAAAGAGACTTTGCCATCAACAATGATTGGTCCCTTATTAGGACTTGAGTTAGCTGCGGTGAGGTTAATTGGCTGGTGGGCGTAAGCAGGGGTCAAGTTTGAAATTGTAAACATCATGGCCAGAAGTAAGCCAGCCAAGTTTCTACCCGATTGCATTTAAGAAGTAAACCACATAAAGCTTAAAAGCAGCCCATATTGAAATCGCTAGACATTAAGTTAAAGAAGAGTCGCCCTATAAGCCGGAAAAGTTTAAATTAGCTCACAATTTGGGGAGCACTAGCTTCGGCAATTCCCGACTTTGCTTGTTTCTCTAGCCCTGCTGTAACCGCAAAAGTATCTTCATAAACATCGAAGTCATATGCCTTGCCCCAGCGCAGCTTGATTACATGGATTCCAGGATTTACGTAAGGTTCTCCATTTTCAAGATTGCAGGTTGCTACCCATCGGGCAATAACTGTTGTGTTCCATGGCCCTCCTTGAACTAAAACACTTGTTACCTCAAACTTAAGATTTGGCAGTACAGTCCCTACTCGTTTGAACCATCTACCTAGCGCTTCTTTGTCATGTCGGATGCCACCCAGTGAGTTAGGACCTGCAAAACGATGGGTGAGGTTATTAGAGGAAACACCTTTTAACACCTCTTCATAATTGTGATTTTGGACGGCAAGAAAAGTTTTACGTACCAATTTCTCAACGATTGAACTGTAAATAAGCATGTGCTTTTGGACCTTTCAATATCTATCAGTAAGCAGAAATATAAAGCAAAAACTGGATTAATTTACGGCTCATGAAAGAAGAGTCGCCCTATAAGCCGGAGACGACATTGTTATGCGTAACAGCACGTTTAAGAAATGTAATTGCCCTCATTATTGCCCCCAAAGAATGAGCAAGTTCTGCAATTAATTACTTAAGGAAAAGTGTTACCAACGCCAAAATTCCCAAAACTAGTGGAGGAATTATTGGTTCTTTACGTTTACGGTGATGATTAACTGCACCCGCCATGATCAAGAAGAGTCCTACTGCAGCAGCCTTTGATAGACCTTCTGCGATTGATAGAGCATGAGGAAGAATTAAGCCAGCTGCGCCTAACACTTCTGCAAGCCCAATTAATTTAATCTGCGGAGCAGTGAAATCAGCTGCCCAGCCCATGTTCTTATTCGCTAGCAGTTTCTCTCTACTTGAAGCTAGTTTCATCATTCCTGATCCAAAAAATGCAAATGCAGAAACTCCAGCAACAATCCAATATGCAATGCTCATGATTACCTTTCCTAGAAGTTGTAATTAGGCATATCCAACTCGTTAATGGTTGATATGTCAACTATTTGATATAGTCCGCATATGGATACCTTTGGTCTAACAGCCAAGCAGTTCAAAGCATGGCGCTCATTTCATAAACTCAGGTCGCAACTACTTCCTTACATGTCAAAAAAGATCTATAAAAATACTGGTCTATCCCCTGCTGAATACCTTTTGTTAGTCTCATTACTTGAATCCCGAAGCGGTTCACTTCACTCAAGCCAGATTGCAGAGAGCTTAGATTGGGAAAAAAGTAGAGTGTCTCATCAAGCTAATCGGATGGAAGAGCGGGGATTAGTGACCCGCTTTACCTGTGAATCTGATGCTAGAAGTTGTGTTATTGAAATTACACCCTCTGGTAGAAGTTATATGAAGCAGGCGCTACCAATTCAGTTTAAAGATGTGAAGCACTGCTTTGCTGATCTGCTATCCCCAGCACAATTAGATGCACTAATCGAAATTTCTCAAATAGTTACAACTCATCTAACTACAGAACATTTAATGGATCTTCCTAATAAATCATTATCGGAAGTTAAATAATAAAGAAGAGTCGCCCTATAAGCCGGAGAGGACATTGTTATGCGTGAAGCTGAGCTTAAAAAACATTAATGCCCTTAGATTTGCCCCCAAAGATTAATCAACTTGTAACAACGTCTAGAAATGCAAGTCGGAGTCGGTTGAAGAATTTCGACGGATTGATACTCTTGTCTTATGGCCACAGAAAATCAGGTAAGAAAAGTCGCTAGGGACTGCTCATTGGTATTCAACGCCCTTGGCGACCCCAACAGGCAAGATATTTTGATCATGCTTGAAACGGAAGGGCCACTTAATGTCCTACAGATTACTGAACGACTGAACTTAGCTCGTCCGACTATCTCCCACCACCTAAAGATTCTGAGCAATGCTGGCCTACTCAGATCCACTAAAAAGTCTCGGGAGATTTACTATGAGTCTGAGTGGTCAGATGCCTCAAAGAATCTCAAAAAATTTATGAAACTCCTCTGGGATTGCTAGTTGACGGCGCTCTAATAGGTTGATAAGTTTCGACTCATCAACGCATTAAGCACCTCAGGAGGCTCCTTGTGTCATTTTCAATAGCTAAAACTCCATCACTCAAAGGTAAGACAGCGCTAGTCACTGGTGGCAATATTGGTCTCGGTTTTGAAACCGTTAAGGCTTTAGCCTCTAAAGGTGCTCATGTACTTCTCGCCGCTAGAAATGAAGAAAAGGGCAAGGCGGCAGTTACTGAAGTTCAAAAGCTCGTACCAAATGCACGAGTGGAACTACTTCGCTTGGATCTTGCTTCTCAGCGCAGTATCAGAACCGCAGCCGCAGAAGTTGGTAAAAAGTTCAGCCAATTAGATTTCTTAATTAATAACGCTGGAATTATGGCTATGCCAGAGATGAAAACTGAGGATGGCTTTGAAAGTCAGTTTGGCGTTAACCATTTAGGCCATTGGAGTCTTACTGGACTTCTAATGGATAACTTATTGGCAGCTGAACAAGCTCGAGTTGTTACTGTGACCAGCACTGCGCACCACTTAGTTTGGAACATCGACTTTGATGATCCACATTTGCGCAAGAAGTACGCCCCATGGAAGGCATATGCCCAATCAAAATTAGCCAACTATTTCTTTGCTCTGGGATTAGATAACGAGTTCAGAAATGCACGAAAAAAAGCTATGAGCCTTTTGGCGCACCCTGGTTTATCTCATACAAATTTACAGGTTGAGACTTTCGACAGAGGTGCTGCAGGATGGGCTGGAACTGTTTCAAAGTACCTAGCAGCTCGAGTGGGAATGGAGCCTAGTGAAGGTGCTCGGCCGCAAATTAGAGCTGCTCTTGATCCCAAAGCTAAAGGGGGTCAGTTCTACAGTCCAAGATTTGGAAATAACGGCGCCCCAGTAAAACACCCGATATTGCGAACACGGAACAAGACGAACATTCGCAAGCTCTGGGAACTTTCAGAGAAAGAAACTGGCATATCTATCAAGCCTTGAGTAATTTATAAAGAAGAGTCGCCTTATAAGCCGGAAGAATTCACGTCGGGCCTAATTTGGCCGATTTTCCATACTTTTTCCCATATAAAGTTGTACAACACTCGAAATGAAAGTCTCTCAATAAACCGGCCTTATCCGATCCGCTTGAGCATTGCATTCATCTGAACAATCTGGGCAGATTGATCCGTCACTACATTCTCACCAAAAGACTTGATATCAGCGTTACTAGCGTCTCGAATCATTGTGGTCATGTGGATTGCACCATCGTGATGTCCAATCATTCCTTTAAGCCAAAGTGCATCGAAGTTCTTTCCCGATGCTGCTGAAAGAGCAGAGAGTTCAGCATCATCAAGCATTCCACCCATTCCCATTGAATGCCCCATGTCGGTGGTGGCTCCTGCATCTTTTAGCCAGGTCTTCATCTGAACAATCTCTGCTGTTTGGGCTTTGATAATTGTGTTTGCAAGTGCAAGGAGTTCTGAATCTTTTGATGTTTTAAGAGCAATGTTTGAAATATCAATCGCTTGCTGGTGATGAGGAATCATCATCTGCAAGAACATCACATCGGCACCTGTATATGTGGCAGTTCCTGAGTTGTGACGCATACCCATGGAATTGTTTCCACGCATCCCAAAGAATCCTTCGTCGCTATTCCTGCTTATTGAAAATCCTAGAATTATTCCAAGCAGAACAACGATGATTGCAACGAGCGAACCAGTCTTCTTATCAATATTTATTTGCATCTCTAACCCCTTTGATATTGCAACCATACTCGCAGTTTCTGAGAGTTTTCTGTCAGTCTTAAGGAACTATGGAATATCCTGCCGCTTGCACTGCTCGCTCGATTGAGTCCTGTGGTATTTCTGAGTCAGCGCTGATAATGGCATTCCCATTTTCGGCGCTGGCAACGACTTTGATTACACCCGGAATTGCCATAATCTCCTTGCTTACACGGCCTTCACAGTGGCCACATGTCATTCCTTTTATTCCAACAGTCTTTTCTGCCATGTATTTCTCCTTTGATTACAAAACCTAGTCTGATCGCCATCTGCTATTGAATGCACGAAACAGAAAAAGGAAATTGCTTATTTTAGGAAATTTTCCTAAAAATCTTACCCATATTTTTTGATGTATAGATATCTGAGCCCACGGTCACCAAGATCAACTGGTCACTGGCGCTAAGAATTCCAGTAGCTCCTTTAAATATATTGAGCTTATTCCAGCTGTTTCCAAGGTCCGATGACATGTAAAGAGAAGTGCCACTTAAAGCGTAAAGGCCAGAATCGCGCCATTCGACCTGTGTAAATTTGAGAGTACTTTTCAATTCTTTTGTGGATTTAAGGGCATTCCTAGTGAGGAGCAATTTAGAGCCCTTTATCGCCACAGCAATACCTGACATATCTGGCGAAACCGCAATATCTGTAAAGCTGTTTGCTCCTAGCGAGCTCCAACTCTTTCCAGAATCTGCTGAATACATCAAGTTTCCACTCTGCGAATCAGCACCATAAAGATCAGTCCCAGCACCTTCTAGAAAGTGGAAATCTACTTTCCCGACTAGCGAAACAGATTTCCAACTTAATCCGCCATCGGTTGACTTCACGAGGCCGATAGGATTTAACGCTTTTGACCCTTGAGCAGGGTGCCCGCTTGCAAATATATTCTTACCTGAAGATGTAAACCCCATCACATCAATTTTATCTTGCCCAACTAACTTCATATTATTTTTGCCAACGAGCTCATAGAGACCTTCGTGAGTCATTACCAGAACTTTGTTGCCCACAACTTTTACATGATGAATATGTGAGACGGAATCAAGCGTCTGAGCGATAGCGCCGTTGTTTACTGTCATCAGTGCAACAATTGCAAAGCAAGAAAATCTGAACCTAAAACTTTTAATATTTTGCGTTTTCATATTAATCCATTCTCTGTTTGATGATTTTCTTCTAAACTCGGCCAGCAAATGGCATCATTCCTTGAACACTATAAATATTGGAATACTTCAGGCCTGTTGCAGTAGACCTTGCTTCCCACATCATCCCATTTCCAGCATAGATGCTCATATGATGAATTGTGCTCTGGGTGCCTTTATAAGAGTAAAAAATTAAGTCGCCCGGTTGCATTTCAGCGATTGGAACTTGTTTTG
>Ga0222713_10000529_pt1 | contig 43136 bp, 34 predicted proteins | sample C33_649DmetaG_FD_165061 | JGI IMG/M metagenome (GOLD analysis project Ga0222713, IMG submission 165061) | Estuarine water microbial communities from San Francisco Bay, California, United States - C33_649D | ecosystem: Environmental > Aquatic > Marine > Unclassified | place: USA: California... | reverse complement strand
ATTTTATAATTTGCAGATACTGAGCCAATCAATCCATTTTTATTCATTGTATTCAGCATTTCATACATAGCTAGGTATGGATTATCAGGACCAGGATTGAACGGACTTTTTTGATCTACGTTTTCTAATCCAGGCTCCCAATAAGGCTTATACCATGAAGCTTGCTGGTTTGAAGCAGGTCCAATGATTAAAAAATACATTAATGATTGATTATTGTATCCCGCCATTGGAAGATTATCACTTTTCTTATTCGAATAATTGGCTCTTCCACTGATCTTAAGCTTTGGAGAAAGTTGCTGATTTACAGAAAGTGCAGCATTTAACCTTTCGAAACCCGTATTTGGAATAATCCATTTATTCTTCATTTGAGTTATGGATATTCGAGCAGAGCCTTTATCATTTCCACCATCAAGCGCCAAACTGTTAGAAATGGTTTGACCAGTTTGAAAGAAATCAGATATATAGTTTTTATTGGCTAGCCAAGGAGTTTTTTGAGTGGGTTTGTTCCCAACCGTATTTGGATCATATTGGTAATAGCTTTGTCCGGCAAACTTAGGACCCCAAGCACGACCTGCAGATACAGTTGTACTGGTATTGATCCCATCCGGACTATCCAAATAAGAATAATAGTCACTAGTTCTACCTTCACCATATTCAAACTGATAATCAGGCCAGCGATTAACCTGCTCTATGTTAAAATTAGAATTAAAGCTAATTCCAATACTGCCATCTTTTTTATCACCTGATTTTGTAGTTATAATCATTACTCCACCAGCTGCTCTACTACCGTAAAGTGCAGTAGCTCCCGGACCTTTAAGTACTGTTACACTTTCAATATCATCCGGATTTAAGTCTGAAACACCCGATCCATAATCTACAGGACTATCAGCAGATAAATGGGAGTTAAAACCGGTTCCAGTAATCTTACTACTTAAAGGAACGCCATCAACTACAATTAATGCTTGGTTATTATCAAGGTTCAACGATGATTCACCTCTGAGTGTGATTCTTGATGAGCCCATCGGTCCGGCACCTGTACCCTGTATATTTAAACCAGCAACCTTACCGGAAAGTGAATTTACCCAGTTATTTGTTTTGGCATCTACCACGGCATTTGCGTTAATAGTTTGAGCGGCAAAACCGAGTGATTTTTCTTCTCTTTTTATTCCAAGAGCAGTTACAACAACTTCATTCAAGAATTTATTGTCTTCTGTAAGAATAACCTCATAGGTTTTTCTGTTATCAATCTGAACTTCAAGGGTAGTATAACCAATTGATGAAAAAACAAGATAGCCTTGACTAGCTGTTGCAGCTATTTTAAAATCGCCATTCACATCAGTGGTTACTCCAATAGTGGTTCCTTTAATACGAACACTAACACCCGGAATCGGTTCATTTTTTGAATCTTTAACTTTTCCTGATACTGAACTCTGGGCAAAAGTTTCAATAGGAAAAGAAAATGGACTAATAAGAAGTAGAATAAAACCTTTAAAAATAAGTTGTAAAAATTGTCGTTTCATTGAAAGGATTTTTGAGTGAGCTTTTATTAATGCTCAAAAGTGCCTTTCAGATATTATCAAAAAAGTAAGCCTATATTTTTTTTTGATTATGAAAAAGAGAATTTAATAATCCAGTTGAGGAAGACTTTATAAAAACGAGTCATTATTTTAAAGTTCAGTTAACTTTTTATTAATACCAGTTAAAATTAAAGCTAATTTATGCACCTGCAGTTAATAAATAGACTATTAATACATTGCATTTGGAAGATTAGGAAATTGTTAATGGATGCCCGCCAAAAAATTACTGTACCAGTGGCCTGATTCTTTGATAATCCTTTTCTGGTTTTCATAATTTACATGAACCAGTCCAAATCGTGGCCTGTAGCCCTCTGCCCATTCAAAGTTATCGGTAAAACTCCAAACAAAATATCCTTGTACATTTACACCTTCCGACTTTGCTTTTAGTAGTTCTGCAATATTGGATTGCAGGTAATTTTTTCGTTGATGATCATGTACTTTTCCATCAGATACGGTATCAGGAAATGCAGCTCCATTTTCTGTGACGTACATTTTTTTGAAGTTGTATTTTGAAAAATGATGAAGCATTTCATGCATGGCCTGAGGGTATACTTCCCATTCCATCTCTGTTACTTCTTTCACTCTTTTTTTTGCACTCACCAATGATGAATTTACATAAGGCGTGAAGTAAGAATGCTTAACCACTTCGCGGGTATAATTCTGAATACCTATAAAATCAGGTTCCGCCTGTAACGCTTTCTCATCATCTTGGCGCATAAATTTTTCGATTCTTTTTAAGAAAGGTAGACTTTCAAGCGGATAACCAAGCCCGCAAAGCGGTTCAACAAACAGTCGGTTAACTAGGGCATCTACTTTATCTGCCGCCTTGATATCTTTTTCACTACTTGTATGCGGATGTATCGCTGAACACGAAAAAGTAGTGCCAACCTCCAGATCGCTCCGTAGTTGTTTTGCAATAGTAATACCTGCAGCCTGCGCAAGTGCTGAGTGATGGATTGCCGGAATAAAATTATCCATGCCCCGTTTGCCTGGTGCATGAATACCTAGAAAATATCCTGCCCCGGTATAGACCATTGGCTCGTTCAATATCATCCAATGCTTTACTCTGTCGCCAAAATGATTGATACAAAAAGACACATATTCAGAAAAATGATCAACGATTTCTCGGTTTGCCCATCCATTTTTTTGCTGGAGTGCTTGGGGCAAATCCCAATGATAAATAGTTACCCATGGGGTAATACCAAATTCAAGACAAAGATTTATAACGCGGTCATAAAATGCAACGCCATTGCTATTTAATTGTCCACTACCATTTGGAAATATGCGCGACCAGGAGAGTGAAAACCGGAAATTATTGATGTGCATTGATTTCATCAATGCAATATCTCCGGTATAATGATTGTAAAAATCACAACTTACATCGGCAGAATGCCCTTTAAAGATCTTTCCTTTTTTTTTCGAAAACTCGTCCCATATTGAAGGGCCTTTACCATCAGAATTGATCGAACCCTCAGTTTGAAATGCCGAAGCTGCCACACCCCAGACAAATTGCTCACCAAAATCGGACTTATTAATTATCAAAATAATCTAAAAGAAGTTTTCTCTAATATCTTAAAGAAATTAGAATTTCGAAATAATTTAAAATCAGATCGCTTAATTTTTAAAGGCTTATTTACTAATACATCCTGTGATTCCGTTTCAATAATATCTTTCAATATTTTTTCAGTCATATCTGGAAAATTTACCGGAATCACTTTTCCGCTTGAAACCCAGTCCACTATTTTTTGTAGGTGTTTTTTCTTCAAACTTTTAATGACAGGAACTCCCAAATTTTTTAATGCCTCTGCATTGCATTGCTGCTCATATTGGCCAGACATAGGAATAACCATTAACTTCTTTTTCAAAAACAAAGCTTCTGCAGGTGTTTCAAATCCAGCTCCACAAAACACACCGCTTGCCTTTGACATGCTATCTATAAATTCATCATTATTGATAGGTCGTATCCAGACATTTTTTTCGTGAAATGACTCCTTATTATGTTTTGAAAATACCTGCCACTGAACATTTTCAACTTTCGATAATATTTTCACTAATCGTTCATCATCATAAGCAGGTAGATAAACGGTATAATGCCCCAAATTAACGGGTACTTTCTGTCGCACTTCAGCACGTATTACAGGCGTATAGATATTGCTATCATAAGGTAAAAAATGAAATCCGTACTGGCTGGTTGAGGGGGCGTAGGATCGAAGAATAACTTTTCCAAGAGGGTCAAAATTCTTAGCTTTCGGAGCTTTTTTATTTATAACAGCTGCCTGATGACTAATTGAAACACAAGGCTTTCCGGCAAAATAACAAGCCCAAGACGAAACGGGTTCAAAATCACTGATTACCAAATCATATTCGCTGACAGGAAGTGATTTTATGTCTTTCATTAACTGCTTTAAACGAGATTTTTTATACGTTTCAGCTATGTCAACATTTCCCTTTTTACCGAATATAAAACTTAAGCCATGAAAGCGATAGTTGATTTCAAATGGGAGTGCTACATCTGCCTGAGTTCCACTAATCAATAAATCAACATCATGCTCTTTTTTTAACAATGGAATGATCTCTCTTGCACGGGTAACATGCCCATTGCCTGTACCTTGTATAGCATAAAGAATCTTCATGATTTTTTTAAATTAAATTCAGAAACCATCTGACTAAATAATTGCTTATCATCCATTTCTTCAACATCTCCTTCAGCTTCTTCTTCAGCATTTTTTAACATAGCAATTCTTTCTGTTTCACTAAAGCGAAATAAATCCCATTCACCTTTATGGTATTCTAAAGCAGTAAGATTCTCAATCCAATCGCCAGAATTCAAATACATGATACTTCCATTAGTATGTTCAATTTTGCGCATTTCTGGTTGATGAATATGGCCACAAACTACATAGTGATAATTATTACTTATGCCAATTTCTGCGGCAGTTTCTTCAAACCCATTTATGAATTTAACAGCGCCCTTAACACTATTTTTAATTTTTTTAGAGAATGAGATTTTGCCCCTTTTAAATATTGTTTCTGATATCCAGTTTGCAAGACTATTAATGAGAATCAGTGTATCATAACCAATGGCTCCAAGCTTTGCAAGCCATTTTGAATGCTGCATGGTTACATCAAAAACATCACCATGAAATATCCAGGCCTTTTCCTGGTTATCCAGCTCAATAATCAGCTTATTAAGTATTTGGAAGGATCCCATCTTGAAACCTTCAAACTTTCGAAACATTTCGTCATGATTGCCTGTTATATAATAAACTTTAACACCTTTACTAAGCCAGTTCATAAGATGCTTAATAACCTTCATATGCGACTTAGGCCAATAGCTTTTATTGAATTGCCATATATCAATAATATCACCATTCAATACAACAATTTTGGGCTTGATTGATTTCAAATAATACAGTAGCTCTTTTGCCCTGCAGCCATAGGTGCCGAGATGCACATCTGAGATCACAACGAGTTCTACCTGTCTCTTGTTTTTATTCATTAATGTCTAAAAAAGGAGTTGATTTTAGAAAAACGAATAAAGATGAAGTGGAAAAGAAATTCAGATAACTGAGCGTAAATTTGATTCAATTCGTTCTGTTTAAACTTAGCAATTATAAAGAACATATATTACCTGAATATTAATTCAGTAATAGCAAATTGTTAGGAATAATTGCATAAAATATACAGAGAGATTACTAATTATAAAAAAGAGGGGGAGGAAAAATTTAATGAAAATCAACAAAATATATTTTATTTTTTCTTATCAAACAAAGCATAAACCATAATATATCCTGCAGGATTAGTTAAATCACCTGCAACTGAAACAGCAATATATTGTTTTTTACCACTTAAATATGTGGATGCATTGGATGTGGTATTTGCTGGAATTTGAGTATCCCATAACAACTCACCTGAATCTTTATCATAAGCCCGAAACTTAAAGTTATTTGCACCCATGTTAGCACCAATAAATACAAGGCCACCGGCAGTTACAATTGGCCCGGTATTCCCTTCGGAACCTGTTTCCGGCTCCCCTTTTTCCTGCAAATGTGGATAATTACCTAATGGAATAGACCATTCATAGTCCCCAGTATTAAGGTTAATTGCATTTAGGGTCGTCCATGGAGGTTTAATACCATAGCGTCCTTCTACATCACGGAATTTACCATTGGATAAAACATCAAGGTACCTGACGGGGGTGCTTAGTTTAAATTTATCCGCATCCTTATTCGCTGATTCGCTTTTTGCTATTTCTTTCATGAAATTAATTTCCCTAGCTGATTGTGAATCATTATTAAATAGAAACGAAATAATAGCCTCTTCCTTTCCTGCAATTATATTTGCAAAGGATGGCATCCTGCCACCACCACCTCTTATTTTAATTAATACTTCTTCTTCAGTCATTCGGCTTTTAAGGCCTGCTAATGAGGGATAATCTGCATCCCCATTCTTATCTATCCCATGACAAGCCTGACAATACGTAGCATACAGGGCTTTCCCCCGGGTAAATGGAGTACCGGATTCATTTTCAGATTCCATTTTTTTCATGAGGCTTACTCCGGGGGTATTTGTAGCCCTCACATAAATTATCCCGCTTGCCTGATCAAAAGCACCTCCTCCCCAATTTGAGCCTCCACTAGTTCCAGGAAGATTGACATTGCCTCTTAAGGAAGGTGGAGTAAAAAGACCTTCATATCTTATGGACTTAAATCTTTTCAATAATTCATCATTTGAATCCTTTGAAAAATTGCTCAGATCATCCAATGAAATATGCTGGCGGGCATAAGGCTTTGGTTTTAATGGAAATGGTTGAGTTGGCCAGGCTTCTTCTCCGGGCACATCTGAAGCAGGTACTGGGCGCTCTTCAATTGGAAATAAGGGTTCCCCAGTTTCGCGATTGAGCAAATAAATAAATCCTATTTTCGAGGTTTGTGCTACCGCATCAATTTTTTTTCCATCATGAACAACAGATACTAAATTTGGAGGTGCCGACAGATCATAATCCCAAAGGTCATGATGAATAGTTTGAAAATGCCAGATATATTTCCCAGTTTGAGCATCAAGAGCCACCACGCTGTTACCGAATAAATTTTGGCCCTTTCGGTCTCCACCGTAAAAATCATAAGAGGGCGATCCCAATGCAAGGAATACCATCCCCCGTTTTTCATCAAGGCTCATTCCAGACCAGTCGTTAACGCCTCCTGAGTATTTCCAGGCATCTTTTGGCCAGGTATCATATCCGAATTCTCCAGGATGTGGAATAGTATGGAAAGTCCAAACCAGCTTCCCTGTTTTAACATTATAGGCACGCTGGTAACCAGGCTCGGCGCCATATAATTCTGAAACTGATGTACCCAGAATCAGTAGGTCTTTATAAATAATCCCGGGTGAGGTAGGTGCAACAAATATCTTATCAGGATCGCCCCTCATGCCAAAATTTAGATTCACCTTCCCATTCTGACCAAATGACAAAATTAATTTGCCTGATCGGGCATCTACCGCAAAGAGATGATTTCCAGCAGTAAATAGAATTCTTTTATCATTTCCATCTTCCCAATAGGTAACTCCACGACTATACCCTCCACCTAATCCACCGTTAAACGGATCAAAAGACCATATTTGTTTGCCATTACTTGCATTAATGCCATAAATCCTATTACGGGCTGATGAAATAAACATCACACCGTCTATTACAATTGGATTTGCTTCACTTCTAGAGGTTTTTGCACCTGGAGGAGCATCCTGGTAGGGGAATGTCCAGGCTAATTCTAAGTCGGTAACATTTAACTTATTAACTTGCTTCAAAGGAGAAAAACTACTGCTATTTGCATCCGCCTTGTAGGTACTCCAAGTTCTGGACTGCTGTTTAGCCATCTGGCAACCTGCATACAATAAAATGAAAAATAGAAATAAGCCTAAAGGTATTTTTTTGATCAGCTTATTTTTAAGAAGCATATTTGCTTTGTTCATAGGCAATATTTCATATTTCCTTATGGTATACTAAATTAAAAACGATTCTTTGAATTTGTTAAAAAAAGAGCACAAATCCACTGGATTTAATAAACGAATTAAAAAGACAGATTCATCAGTGAGAATTCAGATCACCATCGTGTAGATTGAAATTTCCATCCTGGGACTACTTTTTGCATTTCAATTTCATCATTACGCTTAGTCAAGCCACAGTTTAAATAGTTTTTATGCAATTTTTCAAGAGCAACTTTGTCTAATTCCACACCTAATCCGGGATCTGTAGGAACAGCTACTGAACCATCAATAAACTTTATCCTACCACCCATAATAATTTCATCAGACTGCCATGGATAGTGCGTATCAAGGGCATAAGGCAAATTGGGAAGAGCGGCTCCCAAATGCACCATTGCTGCCAGAGATATTCCCAAATGGCTGTTTGAATGCATTGACAGGTCTCTTCCGAATGTTTCACAAATTCCTGCTAGCGTCATAGATGCCTTTAGTCCGCCCCAGAAATGATGGTCACTTAAAATTATATCTTCGGCACCTATTTTAATGCTATTAGGTATATCATCAAACGAGGTGGTACACATATTAGTAGCCAGAGGAGTTTTCAAGATTTTTCGTAAAGCAGCCATATTTTCTTGCCCCCGAACAGGATCTTCAAGATATTCCAAAACGCCTTCTAATTCCTTACCATATTGAATTCCAGTTTCTAATTTCCAAACTGCATTCGGGTCGAAACGAAGAGGTACTTCTGGCCCAAATTCATTGTGAAGGGCAAGAATTGCATCCACTTCCTGCCTGGGTTCAAAAACTCCACCCTTAAGTTTGATTGATTTAAATCCAAATTCACTGCACATCGCTTTAGCTTGCATTATGATTTCGGCAGGAGTTAAAGCGGCTTTCTGCCTAGCCGCTTCCCAACCTTGAGCTGCTGGATTTACATCAAACCCATACTCAGCACCTGCGCCTTCATATTTATAAAAAAGGTAGGCCGAAAAGGGCACAGAATCCCGCAATTTGCCTCCTAATAAATCAACTATTGGGCGCCCGAGAACTTTCCCAATGATGTCCATACAAGCAACTTCAACGGCACTAAAAATATGCACTAACTTTCGCTGATCCCAAGGAGCTTCACCTCTTTCTGCAGGAGATTCAGATCCAAAGCTGGCAGTTAAAACCTGTCTGATTTGATTAAGCTGAAATACATCTTTTCCAACAAGGAGTTGCCTCGCCTCAATTAGCGCCTGCTCAATATCTACATTGCCCGGTATTTCACTTATGCCAGTAATCTGATCATCTGTTATTATTTCCAAAATGATCCTCAAGGCATATGGAGCATGAAGTCCTGCAGCATTCAATAATGGCGGGTCAACAATGGCAATCGGTGTGATAATGATGTCACTGATTAGAGGGCCTTTTTGTTTTATCATCTATTTGTATCCTAAAATCAGACTGCCGCTTCTTCAGTTACCGCTTGTATTAATCCTTTGATATATCCATAACAAAATGCAAAAGACTGCCAGTTTGCCAAAGGATCATGATGATGAGGAACATGATCAGGCATCACCATGCCATCAAAACCCACTTCACGTAATTCACGTACAACCTGCAGAAAATTCATGTCACCATTATCAGGATAAACCTCCTGGAAATTATTCCAACCGCCCTTGATATTTCTTAAATGAACATTGAATATTTGATTTCGCTCACCAGCCCATCTAATAATAGGAATAATATCATTCTTGGGATCCTTTAACCCTTCAGCTATTGACCCTATACAGAAGTTAAAACCATGATATTTACTATCGTATAACTGCGCGAATCTCTTGATTCCCGCAAAAACATCCGGACTGTTCCATCGTGTTATTCCGCGATAACCTGCGGGGGTTGGAGGATCGGCTATGTGGTTTGCAAGTTTAACATTATACTCTTTGGCAACTGGTAAAGTTCTATCCAATAGATAAGTGATCCTTTCAAACATTTCATCAATATCTACATCACCGGCAATTGTTTTTGGGTCATTTCTTTTCAATGCTTCAGCATAATTCCAGGTACTATATTCTGCATTACCTCTTTTCGAATCAACCGTTTTTCCAGTCCTTAACACAGGTAAAATGGTTGTATTATAGTTCATAACCTTAACTCCAGTCTTACCTGCAACCATGATCATTTGATTAAGCATATCAATTTCACGATCTCTCTCCGGACTTTTCCCCAGCATAACATTAGGCACACTTACCTTATCAATACCAGCAGAAGTTAAGGCCCAATGATATGCATCCAAACTGATCCCATACTTTTCGCAAGCATCTCTTTTTCTAAATGAATCTTCAAGATCCCAGCCTACGCCAGGAATAAATTTGGGAGATCCACCATCAATATTGTATACACCACAACGGCCTTTCAACTGTAAATTCTCTTCAGTTGTTCCTCCCGACTGGCAGCCAACTTTCATCAAAACTTTTTTAGGTTTTGGTTTTACTTCTGCCAGTGATTCCATTGGTGACAACACGGAAGCACCAATGGATCCGGCTGCGATTGTTTTAACAAAATTTCTACGTTGCATAATTTTAATTTTACTATTACGGTTAAACGAAATATTTTATTTTCCTTCCTGAAGCATAAAAAGAGAACTATGATCCAGTTCTCCATGACCTTCACTGACCAGCTGATTCATTAATCCAGCTATTAATTCTGTTGCTTTTAAAGAAACATTGTGATTAGCACCAGTTTGAAGTGCTATTCCCATATCTTTCTTATGCAGTTTTACTTTGAAACCGGGTACAAAATTTCCATCGATCATACGTTTGCCATGCAGATCCAAAATACGGCTTTGTGCAAATCCTCCCAAAAGTACATCTCTCATCTTTTCAAGATCAACTCCGGCTTTCTTTGCCATAGAAAAGGCCTCAGCTACCGCCTGAATAGTAATCCCAACAATCATTTGATTACAAGCCTTTGTAACCTGACCTGCACCCGGTTTGCCGATCAATACTATATTTTTCCCTAGAGTCTGAAAAATAGGAAGAGCTCTATTAAAGGATGGTTCATCACCGCCAACCATGATCGATAAACTGGCTGCTTCTGCCCCTACCTGACCACCCGAAACTGGTGCATCTAAGGCAGATACACCCTTATCTTTCATAATTGTGAATATTTCCAGGCTTACTGCCGGCGATATTGTGGACATATCAATAAATAGAGATCCAGAATTTATTCCTTCCAACACCTCAGAAACTACATTTTTTACTTCAGGAGAATCGGGCAACATGGTAATAATGATGTCTGAGTGTTTTGACAGTTCTGCAATATTGTCAATCAAACTTGCACCAGCTTCCTTCAAAATGCCGGAAGCATTACTTGCACTCAATACATTAACCTGATAACCGGCCTTTATCAGGTTTAATGCCATCGGTTTTCCCATGATACCTAAACCAATAAAACCTATTTTTTCCATTACTAACAAATTATTTTTTAAACTTTAAACAAGAGGGAATAATTTCGCCCCGATCATAATGACAATCAGACCTGTAATACCCATTACAACCAATAAAGGTGAAATGGTTTTGAGTGCTTCTTTTTCTGTCAGGTTACTTAACTTACAGATAATCCAGAACCCGGCATCATTCATCCATGGAACTAATTTAGAACCGCAACCAATGGCCAAACCTAAATAAACAGGATGGAAATCAAGATTAGCATTCATAGCCATACCAGATAATATTCCTGATGCTGTAATCAAAGCTACTGTTGCTGATCCCTGGGCTGTCCGGACAACTGCTGCGATTAGGAAAGCCAAAGGAATTAAGGCCATCTGGTAATCCTGAGTCATTATAGCGATCTGAGAACTGATACCGGTTTGCTGAAGCATACCCCCAAATGCACCACCTGCGGAGGTGATCAATATAATGCTACCACCACTTGTTAAGGCAGTCCCTACAAAGGTTGTAAGTCCCTCTTTTGAATGCTTCTTTCTACTTGCAAGAACAAGAATAGCAGCAACACCCCCTAATATTATTGCTGTATTTTTATTTCCTAAAAAAGCAGAAACCCCTATAAGATTTTGAATTAATGATGATAAGGTAAAACTATCAGCAGGTTTCATTGCGTTTACAACTGTGTCAATACAGATAAAAATAAGTGGAATAAGTATTGGAAGTAAAGAAATTCCCAGACCTGGAAGGTGCTTGGTATCAAGAATTGCTGAGGCCTTTATATCTTCAATTTTGGCATCCAAAGAATCTCTTAGTTCAATAGGCCGTTTTTTATTGACCCAAACAGAGAAGAAGTAACCTGAAGTAATAGTGAAGAGCCCAACAATTGTACCCGCTACCATCATCAAACCAATCGGAATATTCATCTCACCGATCAAAAATAATGGCCCAGGTGCAGGTGGGACTAATGAATTCGCCATTGCAGCACCTGCCATCACACACATGACCAATAATAAATAATTCTTTCCAATTCTTAAAGTCATGGCTTTTACCAAAGGAATCATTAAGAAAATTACTGTATCGAAAAATACAGGAATACCAATAAAAAAACTGCTAACTAAAAAAGCTACAGGAGCCTTATCCATTCCGGTTAAGTAAAGTATAGATCTTATTATTCGTTCAGCAGCACCACTTTCCAGCAAACACTTACCAATTATAGCGGCCATAGCTATTAATATACCAATCTTTGCTGCTGTATTACCAAATTCAGCAGCTACCCTTTCGCCAACATTTTTCTTTGAAAGTGCAAGTGCGGCATCAGCTGACATTCCTTTCTCCAATCCAAAATTTTGAATAAAATCAGGTGGAGTAAGTAAAGCAACTATAAAGGCAGCAAACAGCAAAGCCAAAAAAGGGTGAAGCTTTAAACCAATTATTCCCCCTACAACAATAACAACGCCAATTAATAATAAAACAAAAGGATCCATAAGTTCAATTTTAATTTACTGGTTTCTAAATTTTGACATTTTCCCAGCCATAGTCCGGGCTCCTTCGGCAACGAATGTAGCATCGGCTCCACAAGCCAGGAAACGAATTCCTAAATCATGATAGCGTTGATAATCGTCAGGATTAAAAAATAAAATCCCGACTGCTTTATTCGCTTTTTTTGCTGCAGCAACTATTTTATTCAGTGCTTCTACAAAGGTAGGGTGATCAAATTGACCGAAAATACCTAACTCCATGGAAAGATCTGCAGGTCCAATAAATAGAACATCTACACCATCAATTGCAGCTACTTCATCTAGGTGATTAAGGACTTCAGTAGTTTCAATTTGTACGATACCAAGTATCTGTTCTCTGGATTTTGCATAATAATCGTTGAAATTCAGACCAAACTGAGTAGCTCTCACCATTTTGGCTACCCCTCTGTTACCAAAAGGAGGATAATGCAATCCTTTGACAACTTTCAGAGCCTCTTCAGCATTTCTTACTTTTGGACACATTACCCCTTCAGCACCCATATCCAGAACTCTGTGAATTCTCTGTGGTTCAGTACTTTCAGCACGTACAATTACACCTGTTGATGTATGTTCAATGGCCTGAATTTGTGATAAGGTGGTACTTTCTGAACCAGCACCATGCTCAAGGTCGATTAAAACCCAATCAAACCCAGATAAGCCAACTATTTCGGCGGTAACAGCACTGCCCAGATTTAACCAACAACCATTTAAGGTTTCTCCATTCAATAATCTTTGTTTTAAATTTTTCATTGTTTAAATCTGGGTAATACTGTCTATTTATAAATTGCAAATTCGGCTAATAGTTAAAAATTGACTACTATTTTTTATCCCGCCAAATTCGGGTATCCACTTTAAGCTTCCTCCAAAATTTCAAACATTTAAATTAGCATAAAACACCGAATTAAATAAAAATATAAAAAAGACTAAAATTGCAGGAATCCAGATTGTAAATGCAGTTAAGAAAAAGGAGAATTGCAGGAATATTTTGAGCCTTGAGAAGCCCCAAGAAATTATGGCAGCCTTTTATAAGTACTCAAGATTTAATGAGCGATAGAAGTTTAATGTACAGTGTTGGAGAAGTTCGATAGAAAAACAGAGGGGGCTTTGGCCCCCTCTTTAAAAATTATTAAACAGCCGCGCTTAGCGGTTTTTGTTTTTTCATGTATAAGTATAATGCAAGAAATGCTACGATTAAAATTGCAGGAAAAAGAAGCATATTTGATAAAGTTGCCTGACCGGCAGCTAAATCTGCTGCATCACCAGCTAATCCTTGCGACACCGCCACTACTTTATTTTCCTGAATCCATGCTCCAATAATTGGCTGGAACATAGAAGAAGAAAACATTCCTATTCCTCCCATAATTGAAAGCCCCAGAGCTCCTGTTTGTGGCATACTCTCTGCAATGAAACCGATCATATTTGGCCAGAAATAACAAATTCCAAGTGCATAAAACACAGCAGCAACATAAAGCATGCTACCATCCATGGTGCTCATCATGTAAATACCAATCACACCGAAAATGGCCGAACCCAGTAAAACACCAACAGTATTCAAATTCTTGATCAGCGGACCTGCAAAATATCTTCCAACAGCCATCAAACCAGTTACTAAAGCCAAGATCAACATTGGGCTTGCTCCTGCCTTTGAAAGGATAGGGCCAACCCATTGCTGCGGGCCAAACTCAGATATAGCAGTTAATGCCATACATGCAGCCATAAATAAATACAATGGGTTTAACATTGCTTTAAAATTATCCAAAGTTGAATTTGCCGAAATTCTTGGTTTTGGGAAAGTTTGACCAAAAAATAAAACAGCATATATAATAGTAGGTATCAAAATTACCCAAATTTGAGCCTGCCAGCTCATACTTGCCTCAGTCATGAATTTTGAGATCAAAGCACCTAGAACGATACCCCCAGGAAACCACATGTGGAAACGATTGATCATTCTGCTGAAGTCTAAGCCTGAATAAGAATCAGCAATCAATGGATTACAAGCCGCTTCGGTACAACCATTACCTATACCAATTAATAATGTAGAAATCAGTAAGGTGTAGTAATCTGTGGCATAAATAGTCATCACTATACCAATTGCATGTGCTAATAAAGCAATTTGCATAATCAATTTAGGTCCAATCTTAGCGTAAAAAATACCCCCTAAGATCATAGATATTGGAAAACCCAAAAACCACATTTGATTGATGTGACCCAATTGAACTGTGTCCAGATTCAATTCAGTTCCAAGTTGTGTTAAAATGCCTGCACGTATACTAAACGAAAATGCCGTTGTAATAAGTGCAAAGCAACTAGCCAAGAAGAGGCGATTTGCATTGATAGTTTGATTCATGATTAATTAATTAATGGTTTAATTATTAGGATAAAATTCAAATAATAAATTAAAATAAATAAATTATTTGAATACAAAACCAATTGTTAATAGGTTTTTGTAAAAAAAAATTGTGCCATGTCATTAAAAAGATGTTTTAGACATCTTAATTTTCCCCAATCGTTTTAGATTGTTGCTATAATGGCTTGATATTGAGGTCTGGAATATGTGACCTCCTTCTAATTTATTAGTTTAGCAAAGTACTATCCATATTAATACAATACAAAAGATTATTTATGCTTGTTCAAAGGGGGAGTTTTTTGGGTGTATTTGGCAACTAAAGCACTAAACAATCAAAAAATTAGTTGAAAAACACCAAGCAAAGGAAGAGCTAAATTCTGTAATCTAAAATCTAATTGAAAAAAAGAAAGTATTATACAAATAAATACACTTTTATGTTTCTTGTGAAAATCCAGTTGAAGTGAAATACAGGTTATCGATAAGCCTATTTTGAATACTGATTTTAGATATACAGAATGAAGATTGATTAATCCAAATAATCAATAATTCCAATCAACTCAGCAATATTATCTATAATAAAATCAGGATCAGCTTCTGCTAACTGTTCGCGCGTATGAGCTCCAGAGGTAATGCCAATACTTAATAAACAATCTGCATTCTGTCCCTCTTGAATATCAACAGTAGAATCTCCTACTTTTATAATTTTTTTAGGGTCAAAAATATTCAGTTTCGACATCGCTAAAAGAATCATATCTGGCTGGGGCCTATTATTATTAACATCAGAAGCTGTGATTAATAGATCGAATTGGTTGGATTCTTTCCACCCAAGCTTTACAAGTAATGATTCTGCTGTTTTACGATTATACCCAGTATTCAAAACAACTTTAATATTTCTTTCTTTCAATTCCTTAAATGTACGTTCAACATAAGGAAGTGGCTTTACATCCAAGGTATCATAATTCTTTGCCAGCTTATCATTAAAATATGAAAAAATGAGATCAATAGTATCAGAAGTTACCTTAAAACCAGTATTTTCCAATATATCAATAATTGCCTGAAGCTTTTCTTTGCCAGCTCCAAATTCCAATACCTGATTTAAAGAAACAGGATATGAATAATGAACAATTGCATCCTGCAATGTTTTATACACCACATTGTCTTCATCTACAGTTGTGCCTGCCATATCAAAAACAATCATTAAAACGCTCATATTATTTTTTTAAAGTTAATTCAATAGAAGGTATAAAATCTACTAGATGAGGAGTTACAAAATTAGGATCTTTTGCTAAGTCATCCCATTTTCGCAAGGCTATAGCATCCAGATAGAATGGATTAGTTTTAAAATTTTCTATTTCCAGTTCATTCATAATACCACCCTGAAATTCAAGGCTTGTTTTTGATGGCTGTGATAAAGACTCATAATAGTCTTGCTCAGTTGCACATAAATAACGCTTTGCCTGCACATGTAATTTTGCAGGCTCAACTACATCATCAATAAAATATGTTGTCAAAAAGCTCGCGGCTAATTCTTCATGCACGTCATCAATACCATTTTCACTGGCCATTTCTGGCAAGTCATGCAATAAATGACCTATATCATGCAATAAAGAAGCTACTATAAGGCTATGCTTTGCCTTTCCGAGTTTAGCAAGATATGCTGCCTGAAGTGCATGCTCTAATTGGGTAACAGCTTCGCCACCATACATAGAACCGCCTTTGGTTTCAAATAATTGAATAATCTGTTTTGTTACTGCATGTACCATTCTCGCTAAATTTTGTTAATTATTTCTTCTGCAAACCCAAATGACAAAGTCATTCCATTGCCGCCAATTCCATTTACAATATGAACACCATTCTCCACTTCAAGGTGCAAATCTGTTTTACCATTGGTCATCTTGGGATAAATACCATTCCAAGATTCAATTAATCTCCATTGATCAATGTGTACCATTTTCTTTAAATAGTCAAGAATCAATTGATTGATGAAGTGCTTATCAAATGGATCAAAGTCTAAACCATATTCGTGAGAGTCGCCAACTGTTAACTCTCCATTTATATTTTGAGAAACCATTACATGAATACCCCATTTAAGGTACTCGGGTAATTCATTCTGTAATTTAGCTTTCAATATTTCAAGCGCTTTTGATGCTGTGAAACTTTTATAATGCAATAGGGATAAGCCGCCGCATATCGATGTGCCTAAGTTATAATTGGGTTTATCTGAAACAAAACGCATCATTTGTAATTTACATTTTGTTATTTTCTGTTGATTAAAAACCTCAGGATATAGTGTTTCAAAATCAGATCCTGAGCAGATAAAAATCAAATCGGCGTCAAACCGGGTTATGCCAGAAAAAACTGATCCAGGTTTCACCCTTGAAATGGCAGTTCCCCAAATAAATTCAATTCCAAAGTTCTGATTTAAATAAGAAGGCAAATTACGAATGCACTCTCTAGGGTCAATGATAACTTCATCATTGCTGAATAAACCTCCCTTTAAATTAGTCTGGTTTATACCATCAAACCTATTTCTAATCTGTTCAGGAGTAATTAGGTTTACTGGCCTTCCGCTATCCAGAAAAATATTAGAAAGCTCATCTAAGACATCCCATTCTTCGTTTGAATAAGCCAGATGTAAACTACCACATGAATTGAAAGAAATTGAACTTGAATTTAAATATTCCTTCCAAATTTCCCTAGATCTGATTGCTCGATCATAGAGCTGTCCATCAGGCTGTCCTATTGGCCAGAGCATTCCAAAATTTCTGATAGATGCACCAATTGAGAATTGGGAGCGTTCAATTACTTGAACTTTAAACCCGTTTATAGCCAGGGCTCTTGCCGTTGCCATTCCTAAAATTCCGGCTCCAACAACTATGGCTGATCTATTTTTCATAAAACATTTTTATAAAACCTGATACTTTAGATGCTGCTTTTTAAAATAAAAAAAAGTTAATAAGGATAATATTATTATCAATAATGATGTTGCTAATGCACTTATTTTAAAGAAATCAATCCAAGAAATTTGATAAGAATTAAAATTTTTAAATAGCAGAATAAAAGTGCTACCCAAATAGCCAGCTGCATCAGAGATATACATCAGAAAACCAATATTACTTTTGATTTTAAAATAAGCTATCCAGCGTTCAAAATACACCGTATGAAAGATAATATAAGGTAAATACATCGCAAATCCTGATAAGATCATCCAGTAAACAGGATCAAATTGATTGAGCATTAACAAGATGGTAATTACCAATAAAAAAATACCGCATAATAAATTAACCGTTAAGTTCATGAAGAATGCAAATTTATTATCTCTAATAAAAATCATTAAAGCAATAATTATTAATACAAGTATGGCGATCGGAATTTCAGAAAAAATCAACAAGGCCGGAGTATTTGAATACCCGTAACCCGTCCAAAATTCAATGGCAAAATTATCTCTCAGGTCTCTGAAAATGGTCAGGCCCACATAAATCAATACTGAAAAAACGATCCCGGGTATAAAGCGTCGAAAAAATAATTTCCTATCTGAAGCATTCATTGGAACTCTTTCAGTTCTCAATAAGATATCTTCTTTACTTGGTGGAGGTAATTTGTGTAAAAGTCTGGCTCCAAAAATAAGTGCTGGCAAAAAAATTAAACCCGTTAAAAATGGCATCCAAATTTCTGGAACAGACCATACATCAATCGTGTATCTTCCAACACCTTTAACCACGCCCGAGGCAACAATAAAACTTGAAGCCATTGCGGCACCCAAAAGTTCAGTAAATTTTCTCCCTTCTAAATAACTAAAAACTATCCCCCAGATCATCCCTAATGGAAGACCATTTAAAAACATAAATGGAAAATTAAATGGGTAGGGTGTGATGGCGAAAAAAAATAAAGAAATCCAGGCAAATAATATGAGATAAATTAATGTTCTTGTTCTTTTTTCGGGCTTTAACTCCGCAATAATTTTAATCCCAATATATTTTGATAAGGTATACCCCAATAACTGAGATATAATTAATACAATTTTATAATCAATTCCCCATAAAGATTGTTGATCAAAGGTAGCTGCAGTAAAGGGCTTTCTAAAAGCATACATGCTCAAATAGGTAATAAATGCAGCGAAAGATGCTGTCAATAAAAAATTGAGATCGTCCTTGCTAACCCTATTTTGAAATGCTTTCATGAATTATTTTAGTACAAATTGAGATTAGAATTAATCAAAAAAATTAAGCTATTGCAATACCTACCCTATACGGATTTTGATTTACAGCGTAATCAAAAGCCTCATTCACAGATTGTAAATTAAAGTCGCCTTCAATAAGTTTTTTGAAATCAAAAACATTAATATTCCTTTCAATAAAATCAACAGCTGTCAGTAAGTCAAAATCATTGTAATTATGCAAACCTTTTATGGTAATTAAATTTCTAACAATAAATTCTGCATTAATATTTAAATCTGCTTGCGGGAAAACTGCTCCCAGCCAAATGGCTATCCCTCCAATTTCCAATTGTTGAAGTGAAGAGGTCATCACCTCAGGAACACCACTGGTTTCAATAATGATGTCAAATTTTCTTTTAAACTCAGTCACCTCATTACCAGTATATTTTGATCCGAATAATTTTGAAATCTTGAGCCGATCATTATCAATGTCAAGTGTAGAAACGGTTGAGGCGCCTAATGTGGATGCCATTGCACTACCCACAATGCCTAACATTCCTGCACCAGAAATTAAAACATGCTTATTGTTTAAATCGCCGGCTAAGCGAACTGCTGCTGCCATAGTTGCAACCGAACAATTGATTAGGGCTGCAACTTGGTCTGAAACAATATTTTTTAAAATCACTAGCGGAGTATGTTTTCTGATGATCGTAAATTGAGATAAGCCACCATGAAAATTGCTATCTTGAGTTATTTGCTCATGACCATATTTAAAAATATTTTTTGCCTTTTGAGGGAAGCCTTTTTTTGAGTTTGGATCTTCAGGATCACTGGCATAGATTGCCCATGTAATTCGATCTCCTAATTTAAGTTTTTCACCCCTATTATCGAACTTTGGGTAATCAGGGCCAAAGGCAACAATATATCCGGTAATTTCATGCCCAAGAATTGTTGGGGATTTCTCTTTTCTAACTCCCTTATAAGTATATAGATCGCTCCGGCAGAGCGTAGTGAACGTATTTTTTACTAAAATCTCTCCTTCTTTCAGTTCGGGTAATACATCCTGAATTAATTCCAGTTTTTTTCCGGAAACTTCAAACTTGGCATAAATAGATTTATTCATTCATAGATATATTAATCGATATAATTAAAACCAAATTAAATTTCATTGGTTAAAGCAGAATATAAGTTTTCTGATTTATCCTTCATTTTAAGGATATTAAAAACTTATATAGAACACGAATTAACAAAATAAATATTAAGTCATTATTAATATCCTATAAACAATAAAGGCGGAATAAAATATTCCGCCTTTATGAACCTTTTAGATATTAACTATTTTAATAACCAAATTTGATCATTGATATCATCTTTTCCAGCAAATTGAATACTATAACCTATCCTACATTTATACAATTACCTACTGTAGCCTAGCAATTTTTTAAGCTCCCCTATAATTAAGCCATTGATTAATTAGATAAAATGTTTAATTTCAATTGCTAAAATAATAAGAGGAAAAACCCTTTTAAATACTAGTTGAACAGTATTAACTATTCTTTATGGCTTTCAAAAATCTATTAGAAACACTTTATCAAAAATTTCTTTCCGAAAAAACAAGAAAAAGTAGTGAGTGGATTATTCTATCCATAGCCATTGCTAGTTTCATAAGTCACCTTATACTAATCTATTTGGTTGACTTTGGCATTATTTCAATAAGCAATTCATCCGATCTCTTAAGCAATCCAATTGCGGCAATTTACACCCCCTTTTCATTTATACTATTGTATGAGGTGTATCTACTGATATATTATCTTCCAAAATCATTTACCACCTATATTGGTAAGCAATATGAGATAATGACCTTGATTGTAATTCGTAGATTATTTAAGGACCTTTCAAATTTGAGTCTGACAACTGACTGGTTTACTATCAAGTATGATTTACAATTTACATACGATTTGGCTACCTCTATTTTGATGTTTTTTCTTATCTACCTATTCTACGTTCAAAGTAAAATCACATACAACTCAAAACCGCTAAATGAAGCACAACTAGGTGATGTATCAAGATTTGTGAAAATTAAAAAAGTAATTGCTACAGCCTTAGTTCCTATTTTTATTTTACTTGCCATTTATTCTTTTGTAGACTGGTCAATAAAAATTATTAACCCAGTGGTGAGCAGCAATTCTTCATTTGCCAATATCAACAACATCTTTTTTGAGCAGTTTTTTACTTTTCTAATTTTTGCAGATGTTATATTATTACTATTCTCATTTTTTTTAACTGATGAATTCCATAAGGTTATTAGAAATTCGGGATTTATTATATCAACTATCCTAATCCGTTTATCATTTTCTATAACTGGATTATTAAATAATATATTGATTGTATGCGCTATCATTTTTGGTCTTTTAATAATCTTGGTTCACAATAAATTTGCAAAGAGTATTGCACTTCAAAAGGACAAGGTCGAAAAAGGGTAATGAGGCTTACAAGTTTTAAAATAAAGCGTTTCTAAATACCCCACTCTTTATTTAAAGTATTGAATGGCGTTTTACATAAAATAGCGTTAGGCAAGCTGAATAAGTAACTCGCAAGCACAAGAGAGCGTTTTTGTAATTTATAAATATTAGATATTTTTACTAAACGTTCAATAATTTTAATTCTAAATACATTTAACCTTACATAATAAGCTTGAATAAATCTATTCTTGAGACAAAATTTTTATTAATTGTTCCAAAGAATATAGCGAAGATGAGGATGTATTTTTTGTCTGAATGGTGGTGCTTACACTATATCCAAAAATTTAAGGAAAGATATTTACAAGTGTAAGCTTCCCCGATATTAAGACATTCAGTAATTAGACAAAATGTTTAATTTTAAATGTCAGAAAAAAGTATTGCTTTAAGTTTACACTAGTCAATTTAAAATTGATCTCATAATTAACAATTACACCATAAAATATAAATGTAAAACTATGGCCTCTACAACTTTTAAAATTGAATTAATTTCGGGAGCACCTGTTTTTCGGGATAATGAAAACATCATTTTATTAGATACAGGTGCACCACAAACTATTCATACTTCCACAGAATTGAATTTTTTGGATAAAAATTTTAACGTAATCACTACTTATGGTAGCATTAATATGCAAACCATTAGTGGCAATATGGATACGCCAATTACCACGCTTTTGGGTATGGATATTTTGAAGGATTATAAAATTGTTTTCGATTATGAAAATTTGGAAATAAGTCTCCTTACAGCTGATGAAAAAGATTTTGAGGGCGAAGAGATTCCAGTAACTAGCCATTTAGGAATTCCGGTAATTCAAGTGGCACCAGTTGATCAATATATCCCCATGTTTTTAGATTCAGGCGCTCATTTATCTTATGTAAAAAGTATTCATACTCAATACCATAAAAATTTTGGCGAAACAGAGGATTTCCACCCCACCATTGGGAAATTTACAACGACTAAATTTTTAAGTTACAGTAGAATTGGGCAACATTATATTGAAGTTTATTATGGTAATTTACCTAGTCAATTAGTGTCATTTTTATCTTTAATCAATGGTGATAATGGAATTTTAGGATATGATTTCTTTGCTAAGTTTAAACTTTGCCTGGACATGAAAAACAACAAATTGACGTTGATGGAAGGGATGCGTTATGATTATTAGGGGATATATAAACGGTATCTAAATCACTAAATTCTTTAAAACATAATTATTAATACAAAAATTAATTTATCCACCCATTTAAATTACCTTTTTAAACGATAACTGAATACTCCCCCAAAATACAAGCTTGCAAATCAAACCCCAACCCTAAATCATTGAATTACCTTTGCAGTGCAATTAATAAAAGGATTAATTAAAATTTAGGAAAGATGAATATTAGCCAAGCGTTAAAACAGAAATCAAGAGTTATTAGAGACATTCAAAAAGAAATTGGACGTCTCTACAAGTGGAACACTTATACGGTAGGATCCACAGTGCCTTACGAGGCTAAACAAACCTACCAAAATTGGGTAACCCTAAAAGAAGAATTAATACAATTAAAATCAAAAATCCACAGAGCCAATGAAGGCATACAGGAAAAGATTTTTAAACTTTCAGAACGAAAAGATACCATTGAGAGCCTCAAGTCTTTATGTTGTATTGAAGGTGAGAAAATAACAGAAAGTTATTCAAACATAACCATAGAGGTTTCTAGTATAACTTTATTGGAGCGTGATAAAATGATTAAAGACTTGGAGAATGAAATTGATGAGATTCAAAATGAGATAGAACTTTATAACCATAAAACCCAGATTTAAGATACTGGTCGGTGAGGGATTAATTTTTTCAATTAGTGTGATACAAAATCTCGCACGGGTACGATTAAGATAATGATATTGAACTAAAAAATTCAAAACTCATTCTTCAAGATTAGCACTAACCCAGTGAAATTCAAAACTCAAAACTTTTTCATCACATTAAAGGGATTAGTTAGCCCAAACCGACCTATTTTTTTTAAAAACTCAATTAGAATAATGGAAAAATTAGATTATTACGAAGGACAAGTACTCAATGGTAAATTTCACGGAAAGGGAAAATTTACCAGTTCAAAAGGAATAATTGCAGAAGGAAGCTTCGAGCATGGTTACTTGAACGGCCAAGTAAACGTTTCATTTCCCGATGGCCGCATATACCTTGCACAAATCAAAGATCGCGTAGCTATTGAGCACAAACTAGTACAAGGAAAAACAGAGACAACCAAAGCAAGCAAACCTAGAAGCCCGTTTCAGCCAGGACCGGGACGAAAAACAAAGCCCAAAGGAACAATATTCCCTTTCTTGGGAATAGATTTAAGTGGTAAATAAAAATCTCCTCATCGAATAGATGAGGAGATTTTTATTAATATGTAGCAACGTTTAAACCGCTCTAAATTCATGTAATAAATCGTTCAATTCCTCCTTCGATTTATTTTTTCCCTTTTTATCCCTTAAAAACAAGATGAACAGATCTAACTCCCGATGCGATGAAAAACGTTCTACACCAGGTAAAGGAAATTTATCAATTTCAAAAGCAGCTAATGCTTGATCATGACTATCATGTTCCTCATAATAATTAATCAATTGACTATTTTCTGAATAGGTTACGTACATAAATTCAGCCAGATGATCATGGTATTTACTCTTCAATTCCTCTACACTTAATTCTTTATTAAGCAATACACTTGCTGCACGTTTTCTTGGAAAAATATGATCCTTAACTCTTCGATTTCCATTCAAATAGCCCTTTAAGGCAGCCACACTTATAAATCCCGAAAAGTGTAAGTTTAAACTTGGCAAATAAAATACGGCCGCACCGATTACCGTTAATAAATACGATTTTTGTAAAGGTTCTTCCGTTTCATGATACTTATCGCGCACCTGATCTAATACTAATTTCAAAGCCTCAAACTTCATGTTTCTAGCATAATCAACAGATGAGATGGTGTCAACCTGTTTCTCAGTAACCAAATTTTGAACCTCATCTACTTCTTCATCAGCATCTAAATCGGAATAAAGCGATATGTCCAACTTGTCTGGAGTATTAGGTATTTCTAAGTCCAAATCATCCTCTGTGACAATTTCCCGATCCATAATACGATCAATTAACTTTACAAAATAGGAGGTACTCGATAAACTCTCCTCAAACAATTGATCTCTTTCAAATTGATTGGATAAAACTGTATCGTTTTTAGGATTCTTTACTCTCCATAATCCTTCAGGGAAAGCATCTTTCCTATAAATTATAGTTTTTGAAATTACATCCACATCCTTCTGAATAGTAACAACTATTTCAAAAGCTGTTAAGCCAGTTGGTACCATATTAAAGGAAATGATTTTGGATTTATTTGTCTTCGCTGTACTGCGAGCAGCCCTACAATTATGGTCAATTTTCCATTCATTGTACTTGGTCCATAATATCTCTTCAGCATCGCCCCTATTGGCAACTAATAAGGATTTATAAATAGCCGCAATCCAATTTCTGTTACACATTGGATGTCCGCTCGCGTTTAAATAAAGCTGCTCTGCAACTAAATAAAGATATTCTGTATTCATAATTGAAACTTTAAAGGTTAATACTTAAAGATTTATCTCTGTTTTACAACGCTCAAATTTAAAGAGATCATAATTAATCAGCTTGTAAATTACAAGCTTGTAAATTCAAAAATCCCATTTTGAAGAGCTTTATTTTTACAAAAAAAAAGAAGAATTAAAATGGAAAATTTAAAGCGATCTACTACCCTTATTATTCATCCAGCAGGAGATGAAACGACCACATTTTTAGAAGAAATCTATTCCTCAATTCCGGACCAGAAATTAATTCGTGATGAACTAAATTCTGAGAAGTTGAAAAAAGTAATGGAATCCCATTCCAGAATTATCATGCTTGGGCATGGAACCTCTATTGGGTTATTATCCATTTGTACTCCTACAGGTATACCAGAACAAATAGTAAATATATACCATGCTGAGGAGCTGAGTAAAAATACTGAAAATATTTATATCTGGTGTAATGCCGACCGCTTTGTTTTAGAACATGACCTACAAGGCCTTTATTGTGGGATGTTCGTATCGGAAATTATTGAAGCAGCATACTGTGGCCTAGGACTAATTAGTCAAGAAATTGTAGATGAATCCAATAATCGTTTTAGTGAAATTATGGGCCAATGTATTCACCTTGATAAATTCAGTATTCTGAATGAATTGAAAGTTAACTATGGTGAATTAGCTAAGACTAACCCAGTTGCTGCCTATAATTTGCTGCGCTTGTACGCACGGTAAATTATTCAGTCTAGATCATCTATTAGGTATTAATCACTATTATAAAAATATCACATGACTAAAAATGATTTCATATTCTTAACGTGTTGGTCTATTTATATGGGAATTATTTTCATACTCTGGATTATTAAAAAAGATGATAGTAAAAAGATTGGTGATGTTAAGATAAATACCAGTATTACAGGCAAATACGTATTAAATACAAGTAAAGCAGGCTATGTAAAAGCTGTTGTTTATTGGTGCGTTCAAAATTTTGGTATCCCCAGTGGAAATAAGAAAATTCCGGGGGTGCTCATCAAATATGTGAAGCATACTAAATATCTGGGCACTTATTGTTCTGCAAACAAAATAATACAGGTTTATTTACCTGGTCATGAAAATTTACTGCAGTTAACAAACACGATACTTCATGAATATGATCACTTCTTAACAATAAAAAATTCTAAGGATCAGATGAACTACAATAAGCTTCTAGTTGAAATTGGCTACGATAAGCACCCTTTGGAAATATCTGCCAGAGTTTTTAGTAGCACCTATGAATTAACCTGTTTAAAGGCAATGGCGGACAAAGGATTAATAACAAAAAAATAAGGCAATTAGCAAAATCACTTTAAGATACAAGCTTGCTATCTTAAAAAAAGAGAATTTAGAATTTTAGAAAATGAAAACCATTTATTACCATTTGCTGATAGACGCCAGTAAGAGCATGTCCAGATATTGGGCGGCCTTAGTCAAACATTTAAGCGCCCATTATAAAACTACCAGAAAATTCGAAGCGCTCTACCTCATCGAGTTGAAAAAAGGAATTGGGGTATTTAATATAGATACTATTTTTCTAGAACTGATTGTGCAATCTCCAGCTATATTGAAAACAATAAAACCTGATGGCCGAACTGCGCTATACGACGCTATCGTAACAAATATTGACTTTGTTGAAAATGAATTGCTAAAAACAGAAAAAGCAAATGAAATGCCCGTCATTTTTGTCATTTTAACTGATGGACATGAGAATGCTTCAAAATTAGTTGATACTCAACAGCTAAGAGAAAAAATTATGAAGTTACAGCAACAAGGGAATTGGGAATTTATATTTTTTGGTGCCGATTTAGACGTAAACGAAATCAATACAATATTAAAAATACCTCAGTTCAAGTACCATAATTTTGAAAAAGAAGAATTGAAAATTGCATTTGAAGAGCTCAATGATATCATACAAGAAACTTTAAAAAAATCAGCTCAGGCACAATAATTTTAATCGTCATTTTTTGCTATTTTTATAATTATCCACGCAAAAAACAAATCTTTTATAAACGTTAAAATTAAAAATATGCCTAATGTTTGGTTAGTACGTTCGCCAGAATATAGCTTGTCTAAGTTCAGAGAAGTTCGTGATTTATTAAATAAGTACAAGGGAGTTGTTAAGTTTTTTCCAGAAAAACCTGAAAAAGGAGAAGAGCTACCTCTTTTAGAAGATGAAAAGAATATAGATCCTAGCAGCACCTTAGAACGTAAAGAATTATCATGGTTTTTTGAAAGGTGTAATGAATTTAGAAAGCAGGAAGACATTGGTGATGAAGAAATGGTCATGTTTTTAACAGATATACCAAATCCCTACAACTATTTTAATGGAATTGATTTTGAAACAGGCCTAAACATGATGGTACAAACATCAGAATGGGACAGGTTTTTTCCAGGTAGCGATGAGTCTTATCCCGTGGCTTATCATGTGGCAGCAACGGTTTTAATCAGAAAATGGTTTAACTCAGAACCCGAAGCACAAACAATGCTTAATCTGATGCCTAAAGGTTGTATGATGGATTTTTGTAGCTTCAAGAAAGATGTTAAGTTAAAAATATTGACGGCAGATATTAGTGAAGAAGCCTTGAAAAGTATGTCTGAAAATAAATTGGATCCCAATTTAATCAGTCAGACCCTTCGTATTTTTCAAGGGATAAGAACCGAAATTTTATTTAAAAAGTACAATGAACTTATTAAGCCTAGGCCAATTAAACTTAGCATTAGAGGAGAAAAAAGAAATATGTATTTTCCTGAATTAAGTGATAAGAAAATAAAATTATCTACTTTATCGAGGACGGTTTATATTTTCTTACTTCAACATAGTGATCCCCATCAAGGTTTTGAACCAGCTAGAAGAGCAGATGAAGAAAATATACGCCTCTTATTTGACATTTATAATAAAACGTTTTCATTCGAATATTTTCCTATAGATGGAATAGACTACACCAATAGAAGGAAAACTATTGAAGAACTTTGCGACACGAAGAATAATAAAAAATGGGAACAGTTAATCTCAAAAACCAATAATATTCTAGAGGAAACCTTAGGGCCAGACTTGGCAAAATTATACATCATTGAAAGTGGTCGTGGGGTAAGCAAAAAAATAGCAGTAGCCAGACAATTTATAGAGGGCCTATATGACCAATACTAAGGTTTAAAAAAACAAGCTTGCCAAAAAAATAATACTAAATATTACCTACTTATTTTTGAATGTTGTTTCATAATCTATTGTTTGTGTGTGTTTAAGTCGCCATGTAATGTGGCGACTTATTTTACTAAATGCACGTTTATAGTAGCTGATTACTTTTTGCTTTAGTCATACAAAATAATAACACGTATTTTTTAAATAATATAATCGCTCCTGCCATGGCATTAAAAATTTTACACACTTCCGATTTTCATATAGGTAAACAGTTACTCAAAGTAGACTTTTTTGAGGATATGGAGCTGTTTTTTGATTGGTTGATTAAAGTGATTAAAGAAGAAAAAATTGATGTTTTATTAATGTCGGGAGACTTATTTGACCAGGCCAATCCTTCTCAACAAGCCATGAGGCAATATTATATGTTTTTAAAACGCATGATACCACTTAACTGTAAGGTAATAATTACTGGAGGAAACCACGACTCTGCACAAGTGTTAAATGCACCTAAAGAATTGCTAGAAATTTTGGATGTGACTATCGTAGGTGGAGCCCCAGAGTCCATTGACGAACTGTTTTTTACTGTCGAAAAAAACAACCAAAAAGTTGTAATCGCTGCAGTGCCCTACCTTAGAGATAGAGACATTAGGCAAGCGCTAGCTGGCGAAACTTACGACGATAAAATTGCGCAAATTAGAGCAGGTTTGTCTACTTATTTTCAACAAGTGTCTCATCATCATAAACTGCACTTTTCGGGTACTCCACTTGTGGTCATGGCGCATTTGTTTGCCCAAGGCGCAGAAACAACCGAAAGTGAACGCGAAATTCAAATTGGAAATCAAGCTGGTATTGATGTTAATATTTTTGGTGCCAACACTTCTTATGTGGCTTTGGGGCATATCCATAAACCACAAGCTGTTGGACGTGAAAATGTTCAATACAGCGGTTCGCCTATCCCTTTAAGTTTTAGTGAAAAAGAAGACGCCAAGCGAGTAATTGTTTTAACTGTCGAAAACGATCTATTTAATGTCCAATCCATAAATATTCCTGCTTTTAGGAAATTAATTACCCTAAAAGGTACTCTCAATGAGGCTTTATATAAACTTTCTAAGCATCTATCTACCACAGTTTTGCCAGACTTGATAGAGCTTCAAATTATAGAAGAACAAGAGAGCATAGCTAAGATTAAAGAATTAGATGAATTGTTGAGCAACGCAGAATACGAAGGATTACAAATTGTTAAAGGTAAGATAGAATTCAAGCATAAAGTTCAAGGTACGGGAGCTTTGTTAAATACTGGCGAGGATATTAGTCAATTTCAACCTATCGATTTGTTTAAGAAAAGATTGGAGCAAGATAGTTCGCTTGAAAAGCAGGATATAGATGAGCTTTTAAATGCTTTTCGAGAAATTTTAGAAGACAATAATTAATCGGGCCATTTAACATTAAATTTTGCAATGAAAATTTGTAGCATAAAACTTAAAAATATACACTCGCTTAAAGGGGAGCATGCCGTTGACTTTGTGAATGGGGTATTGGCCGACTCAGGCTTGTTTGTAATCACTGGGCCTACAGGTGCCGGCAAGTCGACCTTGTTAGATGTAATAACTTTAGCATTATACAACCGCATTCCCAGAATAGATAAATCAATTTCCAAAACCGTAGTGGAAGAAGAAGGCGTAGTGTTAACTAAACATGCTAAAGATTGTTTTGCGGAAGTCGAATTTCTTGTAAACGAGATACAATATAGAGCCAATTGGTCAATGAGTAGGGCCAGTACTGGTACATTAAAAGAGCGTTTGCACGAGATTGTAGATGTGACAAACAACAATACCATTATTTCTAATAAAATCTCGGATGTGCCTAAGGAAATAGAGAAAATTATTGGACTGAACTACGAGCAATTTGTGCAATCTATGATTTTGGCACAGGGACAATTCTCTAAATTGCTATTGGCAAAAAAAGATGAACGAAATGCTTTGTTGGAGGATATCACCGGGACTTCAATTTATCGGTCAATAGGTAAAAAGGTTTTCGATAGATTTAGTTTAGCCAAAAAGAAGGAGGGCGACCACCGTATAAAAATGGGCGAAAATATTTTACTTAAACAAGAAGAATTGCTCGCCATACAGCAAGAGCTGGAAATCATAAAACCGATTTTAGAAGCTAATAACGCAAAAAAAGAGCAGCTAGTCCTTAAAAAGGAACTGAAAATTAACATCGAGAAACTACTTCTTAAGCAAGCCGAATTAAAAACTACAGCCATTTACCTAGAACAAAAGCGAGCAGAATTAGCACCTGAAATTGCCAAATTGAATACGCACAATAAATTCGTAGTATTTAGGGAAAAATATGACTTTTTAATACAAAATCAGGACAAAGAAGCTACACTGTCAAAATCCATAGTAGAGTTGCTTTCAATTACAAAGGATTTACAACAACAAGTAAATGCCATATTAGTTACTGCTTCGAGTTTAGTTAATAAAGAAGTTACCCCAGAAAACTTTGAAAACGAATTAAATGATTTTCAAAATAGAGTTTTAGAATTTTTAGAGAAAGAAAGAACTATTGAAAACTCTAAATCTACAATACATGCTATTTTAGGTGATCGCCAAAAGCAGCTCATAGCACTTGGTTTCGAACTAAATGGTACTGAAGATATTTATAATCAGCTGCAGCAGTTTTTAGAACAGATCCAACAAAAGTCTTTATCCGTTAAAGTGACATCGCAAGCCGAATTGCTCGCCGAAAGGGAAAAAAATATCAAACTTAGAATACCTGCAAGCGATTTGATTGCAGAAAGAAGGCTAGCGGATATGGCTTTAGAATCCATAAGCCAACGTAAAAATAGGATTTTATTACATGGCCAAAATATAGTTGCCATGAACCATGATTTGGTTAAATTTAAAAATCAAGAGGTCGATTTGTTGGAAAAGTTTGAACAGGCAAAAACCCAAATTGAAGAATCCAGAAAGATTAAAGACTTAGATGGCTTGAGAGCCGAGTTGAAAGAAAATTGCCCTTGTCCATTATGTGGTTCAGCCAATCATCCCTATGTTGAAGCGCATAAAGAAATCCTTTTAGATGCCCAGCAACAATCTTTTAACAATTTAGAACAGCAATTGAATAGCTTAAAAGATCACAAAAACAAGTTAGAAGCCGCAATAAATTCACTTCACAACAACTTAGCTGATGAGCAAAAATTATTGGCGCCAGAAGAATCAAAATACGAGCTTAATTTAAACAAGATTGATCAATTAACCGCAATATTGAATTGGGATAAAAACCAACCGATAGCGGAATTGAATAAAAAGTTTAAGGAAATTGAGGATTATCAAGACCAATTAAATGAATTGGAGAAAGCCTTGCAAGCTCAATTAATCATCAAGGAATTAGAAGTTATTCATGAAGAATGGATAGAACTTAAAAAGAAATTAGCTAAGGTAAAATCTGCAAGATTAGCATTGTATTCGGGAGAAGATATCATCAATGAAATTGCAAGTAAAAAGCAATCTTTTACTACTGCAAAGTTAAAATTAGAGGCAGACTTAGCACTTTTAGCAAAGTCTGAAAATGAAAAAACCGCACTAAATAAGTTACTAAAGCAAACGATAACTGACCTTACTCAAAAGTTAAGTCCATTTGGAGTAACAAATTGGATGGATTTAAAAAAGTTAATTTTAAACGAGCTAGAAGCCAGCCAATTAAGAAATGCACTTCAAGAGCTTAACGATAATGAGGTAGCCTTAAAAACAAATACAGAAACTATAGCTAAAGATTTGAACTTAGCTGTTCAGAAGGATGATAAAGCTGTGACCTTAGAGTCAGTTACCGCTGAAATTAGTTTGTTAAATCAAACAATAACTGATCAAAATCGCCAAACCTGGGAATTGGCAAACAAAATAAAACTAGATGAAGCAAATAGGGAAAAGCAACAGGCTAACCAGCTCATTTTAGAAGGCTTACAAAGAGAATTGAATCTGTGGACCAAAATGAACATGTTAATTGGTGATGCCACTGGTAAAAAGTTCTCTAATTTTGTGCAGGAGCTTACTTTAACTCAGTTAATAGCTTATGGAAATAGCAGGCTGCAAAGTTTCTCGGATAGGTATTTATTGCACGCAGAACCAGATTCGGATACTTTAAAGGTGATCGACACTTACATGGGCAATTCGCAACGAGCGGTAACTTCTTTGTCTGGTGGGGAAACGTTTAAATTGAGTTTGGCCCTGGCTTTTGGTTTATCAGATTTGGCGGCTAAAAACGTAAACATCGAATCTTTGTTTATCGATGAAGGTTTTGGAACACTAGATCCAGAATCTCTTGACCAAGCCATTACCATTTTAGAAGACATGCAAAATACCTCAAATAAATCTATTGGAATCATTTCGCATGTGGGTGAATTGAAAGACCGTATTGGTGCTAAAATAAAGTTAGTAAAAACCGGTATAGGTTACAGTACACTACAAGTTGAATAATTTGTCAAAACAATCGATAAATACAAGCTTGCAATTTTCAAAAGAATAGTTTGATTCCCCTTAAATTTGTGGTGTTGTTATAATTGACTAGTGTTTAATTGTGTTTTTGTTCAAAGCAGCCATGTACAATGGCTGCTTTATTTGAAAAAACAATTCAATGCAAATTAATTTATGTTTTATGGCTATATGCTTTTTGCTTCAAGAAATGATGAGGTTAGAAAACAAAGAATAATCTTCGTGCCTAACAGATTATGTTATAATGAATTTAAATGCTTTAAAGATTAAATAATAAAAATTAAAATTAAAAATTATGGAAATTATTCAATTATTGAAACCATCTGCTGCTCAGTATGCAACATTTGTTGAAAAGGGCTTAAGTTTAGACTTAGATTTTTTAAATGCTTACGATTGGTCTACAGAATTAGTAGAACAAAATGGTAAATATGGATTAATAAATTGCATTGGGGAGCAGCTATTGAGTCCAAATTTTGAGAACTTTCAAATGATGTCAGGTCATGATATGAGAATTGGAGAACGTGTGGTAGCCCAATTAAACGGTAAATGGGGCATTATTACCTTGGATGGCGGCGAAGGAGTTTGGGTTGTCGAACCTGCATACGATTATATTGGTTATCCAAATACCCTTACCTCATTCCAAAAAGACAACAAATGGGGCGTAATGAATATAGCAACCAAAGAATGGATTTTACCTTTGGTGTGCGACAAAATTTATGGTGCTAATGGCTTTCTATTTGTGAATGGTATTGGGGTATATGAAATTGGTGAAAAATCGGGTTTAATTTTAGACAATGGCGAATTTACGGAAGCTATTTATGATGAAATTGACTTAGTTGCCGAAGAATTTTCTAAAGCCAGAATTGGTGATTTGTGGGGTTTCATTGCTAAAGATGGGCAGCTTGTTCAAGACCCTGATGAAGCGTATTTTTATGAATATATTGATTAAGTGTTCCAAGAATGTATATTTCTCAAATTTTATCTAAAAATATCCATCTCACGCACACCCTCTTTATTTCTTGAAAACTGAATACGTTCATATAAAAAACTCCGGATTTGATCCCCATTACTAATACCATTTAAAACTAAGGTTGGTTTGGCAAAATCGGATGTTTCGATAGTAAGAATAGATAGGCCTACAAACCTGTATAGAAAAGGTTTATCGATAGTTACAGATTTTATTCTGAAATAATGATTTTCAGTTTCTTTAATAGAGAATAATCCTTTCTTTTCCATGATCTTCTGTTCTGAGAAATTGAATTTCCAAGAGTTAAGATCAAAATAAACATATAAAGTAAACAAAAGAGAGGGAGGGAAAACAAAGGCTATGCCGATACTTATAAGATACAAATGGACGTTAACCCAGTGAGAGGGCTTGATTTGTAAAAGCAAATTATCTTGAAACTGAGCTAGAGGGATTAAAGTTTTCATAACGATTATGATCTGATTTTTGTGATTCAAAAATAACGTTTCAGAAAATATTGAATCTCAAATTACAAGCTTGTAAATCCTAAAAAATAAATAATAAAGCCAATACTTTTACAGCGTGTAAACCAATTGTTTTTCGTGTGTTTTTTTGTTCAAAACCATGCAGGCCGTAATGGCTTGCATGTGTTTTTTTGATGTGTAAATACCCAAAATTAAATCCAATATAAATGACTCCAAAAAAAGTGTTTAATCTTAAAAATCAGCGTTTATCAGAAATTGCTGCGCAATTAAAAAATGAATTTATTGGAATAGACTCAATCATTGATCAATTGATTTATGCAGTTAAACCTTGGTATTTGGCAGCCGAATTACAAGAATCGCCCTTGGTTATTAATTTATGGGGTATGACAGGAGTTGGAAAAACCTCATTAATTGAGCGTTTTTTAGCATTAGCTCTTATCAATGAACCCATACCCTGTGTCACTTTTAATCTTGGCGATAAAGCATTCTCAGAAGATGTACTTGACCGTTTAGAATATCTTGAACAATCAAAAGATGATCGGGTTGTATTAATTTTCGATGAATTTCAACATGCCAAGACGCTTAAAGAAGATTCTACTGAACTTGATAAGCCATTCAGTAGGTTGATTTGGCCTGTGCTGGATGAGGGATATTTTTACTTTATTCCCTTAAAATACGAGAGGCCTTTTATTCACGATTGGTTGAATGGCTTGGATATTTGTCTTGAAAGAGGTGTAAAAATTGAGGGTGGAAAAGTAGTAGAAAAGGCTGATGTTTACGCACAGATTATGGGTTATGAAAGGAAAGATGCTTATTTCGCTGTTGATATGTTATCAGAAAATAAGGTCAAAATAGCAAATCCCAACTTTATTAATGAGAGCCAAATTGGAGTTATTGCTGAATTATGCTCCAACAGATTCAAATTTAAATCAGATTTAAGAGCCCATTTATCAACACTTAACGGACAACAAATGAGAGCTTTCTTTGAAGAAATTTCTTTGAGTTCGGCTGGTGCCAACAAGGTAAATCTTAAAAAATCTCTAATTTTTGTTTTAGGAAATTTAGATGATGCCTATGATATGAGCTACTCCATGTCGTCAGAAGATCATGCCGATCAATTTCATGAGGAATCAAAAAAGGTAAGTTTCAACGAAATTAAAGACGTATTAAAATCAAAATTTCGGTTAGAGGAAATCGCCAGGTTAGGTAATATTCATTTAATTTATCCTGCTTTAAGCGGAGAGGTATTCAGGCAATACATTCAAAAACAATTGGATTCGATTATAGTTAAATACGAATCAAAATTTAATTACAAGTTGAACTTTGATTCATCAATTAATAGCATGTTATATGAAGAGGGAGTAATTCCTGCTCAAGGTTTAAGACCATTAAAATCAACTATTCGCTATCTGCTTGAACCGGTATTGTTAGAAATGTTAGGAACTGTGAATTTAGTGCCTAAAAAAGAAATCAGTTTTCGTATTGATCAAGAAACCTTTGAGGCAATTTGTGGAACTGAAAAAGTATTCTCCAAAGTACTTCATTTACCGATCAGAAAAGCAAAAAATAGAGTGCAAAATAAAGATCTAAAATCGGTTATTGCCGTCCATGAAGCAGGACACGCCTTTGCCTACATGTTATACTTTGGCAAGTTTCCTAAAAAAATTACGATTAAAACAGCCGATTCTGCCATGGGTGGGTTTGTTACAGTTGACAAATTCTCGGAAGTGAATAGTTTAGCCAAAGTAAGAGCAGATGTGAAAGTTAGGTTAGCGGGTAAATTATCCGAAGAGCTTGTTTTTGGCGCCGAATGCGTTTCGGACGGAGGGGCAAACGATTTATACATGGCAACCAAATACTTAATGTATGGTGCTACAGAACATGGTTTTGCCAAACGAAATGTAAGTTTGGAACATTTTTATAAAGGGGATGGCTACGTTTTACCAATTGATGAAGAAGTTAAAACCTGGGTATTAAAAGAGCTTGATGATGCCACAAAAGAAGTAATGCAAACGCTCGTTGATTTTCAAGGGGTATTATCAATTCTGGTGAGCAATCTACTTCGCTTAGAAGAATTAGATCAAGTGGAAATTGAAAAAATATTTGCAGAAAATGAGGTCAATCTTACCGATTTATTCCAGTATAAAAATCTGTATATCCCTTACCAAGAAAAGCTTGAGCAGTTTCTAAAAAGATGATCGTGCACAAATTTTTTTAAGATTTATATTCAATTCTTAAAACAATAAAATGAAGAAAATAACTTTTGAAGGAAGTACAGAGTTAGAAATATTGAAAGCGATTACAGCCGAACTTAAATGTTCAATCGCAGATGGGACTAAATATGCCTCGGATATTTTAATCGTTCGCAGGTACTGCCATGCTGCATTAGTAATATATATAGATTTAAAAGAGATGATTGAAAACAATGTTACAATCTTTTATTTCAAGTCAAAAATCACAGAATATAACTATGTGGGGTTGAATCTTTTTATTTACCTATTCATAAATGAATTGAGATTAAAAACAAATTCATACACCACACTCCCAGAAATAACAAAAAAATATTACCAGCTAGGTGAGATTGAAAAGAATGCGAAGGATTTGAAAGTTTAACAATAATGCCGATATTTAAATATAAAATAGATTAAATCAACAGCTAAGCGAGTACTAAAAGATGGGTGCAGATACTAAAATAGTGAACCCTCAACCTGATGAAAAGGTTTGCTTCAATTGTGAGAATTTATTATGGTTAGTAGGAATAGGTCAAGGGCTAAAGTGTGACTTAAATAAAAAATCTATACCCAGCAGATATTATACCTGCGATAAATTTCAAAAGAGAATAAAGGCTTAATTTAACTAATATCGGGTAAAGCAATTGGGATCATATTAAATTCTCAATAGAGTTATATTTTACATGATTTCTTATAAATATCCATGTACTCAAATATAATATCAATTGCATCCTCGCTTAAATCTATATATAGAACTTCAGGATCATTTCTTACCCGGTCTGTAGAATAATATACTTCACACCACTCCCCAATATTTAATTTCTCTTGTGCATAAATTAACCCGCGTATAATATGAGCAGAATAATTTCCTGGATTCTTAAATACTCCAACTTCTGCATACTGAATGGCATTTGACACCTCAAAATAATTATCCATGGCATATAAGTAAGCCAAAGAAACAATTTCATCGCCATTGCAATTTTCTAATAAATCGCCCTCGCTCTTATAATTTCTTGTTTTAGTCAAATAATTGAAATATCGTTCTCCATTATTTTTTCCTTTAATACTCCAGCCAAGCTGATTAATTAAAGCGAGTTTTATTTCAATAGGATTTGACTCTTTTGCCAAATATTCAAGCATGGGTTTGGTTAATATACCGTTTGATTTTGCAGCTTTAGCTACAATAGCATGATTGAGATAGGCTTTGCCAAAGTTTGTGCTGGTAATTGGAGAGTCGGCAAAGGTGTTTATTGAAAGGAAACTTAAAAATAACACGATGATTAATTGCTTGTAGTTTATGTTCATGGCTTTTTATTTAATGATTAAAATCAACACTAAAATACCCTGAGTTTATTTACTTACGGTGTGAATACAAGCTTGTATTTTTGATCCATAAGCTGTACTATATAATTAAATTTAAAAAAAATTAGAAGGCCATAAAAGATCTATTGGCTAGTTAATTTAAATAAACTGATTTTAAAGAAAATTAATTAACCTGAACTAGAATCAAGGTAACAAAATTTACAAAAACCAAATTATTTCTTAATTTATTTTAAAATTGCATAAAACTAACATCAAAGATAAATGGAAAACGAAATTACAGCATTGTTTCACAATGTTGGGCTAACACCAGTTGAATACGATGATCAGTTAAAGGAGATCAAAGGCATTACTCTTTTAAAAAAAATTGTACCATTAAGTTTTTTAAATTCAATTTACTCAGATAATGATTCTTTATATGATTTATTACAGTATTCTGAAAACGATTTAATTCAAAAATTTAATGGTTTTGGGGTAGGTAAAGTAAGTCAATACTTACAATTCAAGAATCAGATTTTCACTATAGAATCTAAAATTAAGATTGCTTCATTATACATCAATGAAGTAGCAGAAATTACTATTCCATTTAACTACAATCTAGAAAACACAATTTCAAGTGCTGTTGAAGAAGTAATTAAAGATATAATAACGATTTATAAAAATAGAGGGCAAGAAAAGTTAGTCCGAATTTTGAAACTATATTACGGAATAGAAGGCAATCAAATTCACGAAACCGAAGAAATAGGCCAAATACTTGGCATGACTAAGGAAAGGGTCAGGCAATATATAAGAACACCCCAGGGCTCAGAATTAAGTTTATTATTTAATCAGCCTAATATTAGCCATCAAAGGATTAAGGTACACCCTGATTTATATAATAGAGTAGTTGAACTAAGGGAACACTTTTTATATAATCAAAACTTATTCGAATATTTTTCGAATGGTGAAATTATCGATAACATAACACATTTAGAACGTTTAGTTGAATTTTTTGAGGTTAAAGTTTCAAAATATCGAAATTCAATATTCCTTACTGATTCTCAAAATCCAATTACATTATTTGAAGAACATTTTAGAGCCTCAGAACAAGTATTAAAATCAGAAGATTATTGGATTTCTTGGGAAAACTTAAAGGGTAAAATAAAAAACGAAATCAATAGAAAATTTCAATTTAATGAGTCTTTATCAAAAAAAATTATGGAATTAAACCCGAATTTTTTTGAGAATAAAACTGAAAATATGACATCCTATTTTCAGGTCGACTGGTCAAATTTAAGTAGTCAAAGTTTACAAGTACGTAGAATTTTAATAGAGAAAAATAGTACACTTCAAAAAGATGAAATTCTAAGTATTTATAATCAAAAATGTAGGGAATTTAACTTACCACAAATTGCTGAAAATGAACTTTACCTTTCAGGAAAAGAAAAAATAATATCGTTTGGAAACAATACATGGGGGTATGGCGATACAGATGAAGAACGTTTAACAGGCCAACAATTTATTGAACACTACTTAAAAAATAATAATGGTTTTACACATTTCGATACAATTAAAAATGTATTGATTGAAAACAACTATAATTATCCAGACAATTCCATACGCGCCTATTTGAGTCAATTTTGTAGAATTTCTCTTGACGATAATCAAATTTTTATTCACGAAGAATTTATTTCTAACTACCCAGCTATTAAGTTTAGAAATAAAATGAATAAAAAACTTGGGGATCTAATTTTTGAAAAAATCTTAGAAGAACTTTCAACTAGAGAGTTGATTAAAAAACAAGAAATAATTAAATCTATTATTTCATGGGGTAAAAAGGAAAATATCAAAGGTAACCTAAGAGCATCTACTGAGTATACATTAAATAAATTAATACAACTTGGAGTAATCAAAATAGATGCAAACAATAAATACTTTCTAGATAATGAAGATTTAGAATCTATAGGTAAAATTAGTTTGCGACAAGAGCCAAGCTATAGAAAGATTATTCGTTCTCTTGCAATTGATTATTTAAAAGGGACTAAAAATGCAGCCGTACCTCTCAAAAAATTAAAAGAATTATTCCAAGAGCATATTCCCGCAGACATTAAAATTCAGAATCTATATAAAATTTTTGGAGAAGACTTATTCTTAAAAACAATCATCAATGGTAAACCTCATATCCAATTAAAAATTGAGAATTTACCAGAAGCAAAAACACGCGAAGAAGAAACCATTGATGCCACATTGCCGTTTGAAGATGAAAGCACATCTGAAGTTATTGAAACAAGAATTCCTGTACCCGAAAGTAGGTCAACTGCTGAAATTTTCAAGTATATTAATGAACGAGAAGCATTTGACTTTTCGAAATTTGATAAACAAATCAAGAAAGAACTTATTCAACTAGGATTAAAAAACGAATGGATTTCAGATGGTTTAGCAACCTTTTACAATGCATTAAAAATAAATGGAGAGTATAGCCGCTGGGGAAGATCCTTATTGCAATCTATTTATGATTTGTGGTTTTCGCGTACCGATTTTTATGATAGGGAAGCTTGTATTATTAAACTGACTCATGGTTTTGAAACCTATCTTAAAAAATTAGATACAGACCTTTTACATTTAGATGGGCTTGGAACTTGCATACATTCTAATTTTCAATTAGAATCATTGTACACTTACAAGGCAGAAGCAAAATCAATTCACTCATCATTAATAAACCACGAAAAAAGGAAATTTTCAAAAACTATAGGTAGTCTGGTATTTTTTAGGAACCTTTTTACCCATGATAATAATAGTGAGCATTTAGAAATGGGTCTTCATAATCAAATCAAATTCGCTTCTGATTTTATTGCACTTTATGTTTATGTGGGATATTTATTGAAAGGTTAAAAAAATTAAGGCTTTAAAAGACCTGTCTAAAGCATTCATTTTAGGCATTAAATTAGTAGACCCACAGTTGTGGTAGCTACAGGGTTTGAATGTATTAATTTATACTAAATTGATACGTACCCGAATCAGAAGTATTGCCTTTTGTATCTCGTGTTATGACCTTCCAGTAATAGGTTGTGGCAGAGTTTACGCTTACATTGGCTAAGCTAGTTTCGGTTAATTTATTTTGAATAATTGCAGGAGCATTTGTTGTTCCAAAATATACATCATAATTTGCAATATCATTATCCGTATCTAAACCCCGCCATTGAAGTGTGATTTTGCCATTCGTTGCAGATACCTTTTGCCCTAAGGTTGGGCTAATGATTTCAGCCGGATAAGGTGGGTAACTTATCACGCCTAAACCTGAATTATAAAATTTCCAGACAGGGCTGACAGCCGTTGTTAGACTTTTACTTGACTTAGAAGTTATAAACCATGAATAAGGTGTATTACGCTTTAATGTGACTTCCAAGCTTGTAGTACTTGTTATTTGATTAGAAACCGAATTTGTCAATAAATTTTTAATAGTTAACTCATAACTTTCTGCATTAGCCGCAGCTGACCATTTAAAGTCAATAGTACTTTCAGTATCAGATATTATTTTGCCCGTAGTACAAACCTCATCTTTTAAAGGCGCAGCTAAAACACTTGCCTCTGGTGCTGGTGGTATGGATTCCTTTTTGCCACAGGTAGTTAGTACTAAGACTAAGAAGAATGCAACTGCAATTTTCAATAAATTCATTTCTTTAAAACTTTGTAAACATCCTTACCAATTGCAATAGTGTAGTAACCACTATCTAACCTGCTCAAATTCAATTGGATTATTCCATCTTGAAGTGCGTGCATTGCTTGATATACTGGAAATCCACTACTATCATATACTTTAACGCGAATAGTTGAACTGTCTTCCTGATTGATTTTAATATTCAATATATCTGTAAATGGATTTGGAAAAACTAACACTTTTTCATTGACAAAAATATCTTCCTGATATACACCCTGGCATTCTTTATCAGTCACAATACGGACTTTATTCCATCCATTTTTCAATTCCAAATTATAGGAACTATTGGAAGTTGTAACTAGTTGATCGTTTAAACTAATACGATAAGTAGAGCCCCCAGACAGTGCTAATTTCAATATATTTTTTGCCGGATTAAGTTGTGAGTAGACCGATAAATCTTTAGGTTCGGTGATGACCAAATCATAACATAATTTTCTATCAATTTTCCCTTTAATGGAAAAACAAAGGGTATAATTTCCAGAAGAAAGATTTGAAATATCTAATGATTTGGTAAAGGAAAAATCTTTTGCTGCAGAACCAGATTTTGTTAACGTAACTTGGTAATCAAACGAATTTTCGGCGGTTATATTTATTTTTCCATTATCTAAACTGCTACAGGTTTCGCCAGTAGTTGTTATGGTAAAGTTTTTACCCGGTAAAGGAAAAATATCATTATCGCAGGTATCACCAATACCATCTTTGTCAATATCCGATTGATTGGTATTAGCAACAGACAAACAGTTGTCAAGTTGATCAACGATACCATCTAGGTCAGAATCTTTCAGCTCGGTTCCCAAATATCGAATTTGGTTGTTCACTTTATTAAAGTAGTTAACAACCGGAAGCCCCTCATTTTCAAATGGATCCGTAATAATTAATTTTGACCCAATAATTCCATCCGCTAATTCAGACACTTTTGATGAGTTAATAGACATCAAGGTTTTTGAAATTGAGCTATTGATTTTTATCGGACTGTCTTTGTTTACTTGTACAAATCCGCCACCTGTAGAAGCAAGCTTAAAATTGTCGAACTCTAGAACCAATTTTCCATTAATATCAATCGCATCTGATTTTACTTCCAAATTCAATTTATCTAAATTGCTATACCCTTGATCTTGCAAATTAGTTTGAAGAAGGTACGATTTAGGCAATTGGGTATCTTTGGTATAAATAGTATTTGTTGTGGCAATAAGTTGATCTTTATCATCTTTAAGTTGAACAGTTAGGTAAATCACACCATCTAACACACCACTTACACTTATTTTATTAATAACCACACTGTCTTGATCCAATATCCCTTCGCCCCTAACTACATTACCGCCCATTAAACTATAAACAGTGTATACATATTTTTTACCTTGACAGGGTTTACAACTTATACTAGCACTTATTGATTCTACACTCGCTTTATTAATAAACTTATTTAAAATTTGAGCCTTTAAATCCTTTTGTAATACTATATCTGATTTAATAATATCGAATCGAATGATTTCAACAAATGAGTAATTCCTAAAGTTTCCAGCACGGTCAAGGGTTTGCATAGATGATATTCCCCATTTGCCAGGAACCGATCCTTTTGGTAATAATAAACTGAGGTTAACAGGCTTCCAATTCGAATTATTATCAGGGGTCAAATTGTAAAAATATTTAGATATAGTATCACTGGTAGATTGCCCA
>Ga0222713_10000521_pt1 | contig 43345 bp, 54 predicted proteins | sample C33_649DmetaG_FD_165061 | JGI IMG/M metagenome (GOLD analysis project Ga0222713, IMG submission 165061) | Estuarine water microbial communities from San Francisco Bay, California, United States - C33_649D | ecosystem: Environmental > Aquatic > Marine > Unclassified | place: USA: California... | reverse complement strand
CATTTAAAATCTGAAATTATCTTTGAAGTCAAAAAGATCTCCAAAAAAAGTTGTAACCTAGACGCAAAAGCCGACTGAAGGAACGGGAATTAAAACCTCTCATTTCTTTAGGAGAAAACCAATGTCCAAAGTCGTTTATCGCGGTGCTGAGTACGATACCGAAAAGCGTATCGCATATCAACAACAAATGATGCAACAGCCTCAACAGTTTAACGAAACATATCGTGGTGTTAAGTTTACCAAGGAGGGTCATAAGTGATGCAGAAACTCAATTTTCTTCAACTCATCAAAGAGAAGAAGCAAAAAGAAGATCGCCGTCACAATGCACAACTAGCTCAATTAGTTGGAGCATCAAAGTGATTACTCTAATCGGTGGAATCGTTTTCGGTTCAACCGCTTTTATTCTTCTAATTTATGCAGAAGTTCTATTACTGAGTAAGTAAATGGAAGACTACACATATCACCACGATGATATGGATAAAGATAACAGACCACCTGCTTGTTATCAACTAACATATAGGGGATGCAAGTATTGGTCTTGTTATCGTATACACTTGCGTGATTGGTTTGAAAAGATGATAACTTTTGAACCAATTTTTAACAGGAGGGGTTGATCCCCTCCTTTTTTTGTGTTAAAATGAACAGAGAATACACATAAGTATGGACAAAGAAAAACTCAAACTTATTGTAAAAAATCTCAAATCTCTTGTAGAAGTTTTGGAATCTGAAGTGTACTCTGATACTCAGAGATATTTGGATCCATCTCTACATGATTACGATGAAATTTTTGAAGATGACGACGGCTACCCTGACTGAGAATTAAATGACTGCACGACTTATTTCTATCACCCCTGACGCAGAAAAGACCATGGCGTACATTGCCAGGGTCTCTAACCCCGCTAATCAAGAGAACGAGAACTATGCTCGTCTTCTTGCTTACTGCATCAAACACAACCACTGGAGTGTGTTTGAACAAGCTACGATGACACTGGAAATTGAAACAACTCGTGGTATCGCAGCCCAGATTTTGCGTCACCGCTCATTCACCTTTCAGGAGTTCTCGCAACGTTATGCAGATAGTTCTCTTCTTGGAGAAAGTATTCCTGTCCCCGAACTTCGTCGTCAGGATACCAAGAATCGTCAGAATTCTACCGATGATCTTCCTCAGGAATTGAAAGAAGATCTGTGGTTGAAAATCAATGATCACTTTGAAGCAGGGATGAAACTCTACAAAGAACTTCTTGATGCAGATATTGCAAAGGAGTGCGCTCGTTTCGTGTTGCCTCTTGCAACTCCGACTCGTATTTACATGACCGGTTCTTGTCGTTCTTGGATTCATTATATCAATCTCCGTTCCGCAAATGGAACTCAGAAAGAACATATGGATATTGCTCTTGATTGTAAACGAGTGTTTACCGAACAATTCCCTTCAGTTGCAGAAGCTTTAGAATGGTGATATATAATTTGTCCTTAAGGAGGAAACAGTAACATGTACTACCAAAGTAAGGCACTATCAAAAGATCATGCTCCAACTACATGTACGATTTTAGAAGCCAAACCAGAAACATATATCGTTGAATATACAGATAATGGAGAAGTAAAGACCAAAGAAATTTCTCCAGAAGAACTACAAAGACTAGACTATTCTGAACTTGACATTAGTCAATAAATAAATCATATTGAACTTCATTACTTAAATGGCGACTTATCCTGTTATTAACAAATCCACTGGAGAACAAAAAGAAGTGACGATGAGCGTTCACGAATGGTCTCAGTGGAAGATTGACAACCCAGACTGGGACAGGGATTGGAGTGATCCATCTACCTGTCCTGGTTCTGGAGAAGTAGGCGAGTGGAAAGACAAACTCATTACCAGAAATCCAGGCTGGAATGATGTTCTCACTAAAGCCTCCAAAGCACCTGGTTCACGAGTAAAGAAAATCTAAATGGCAAGATCAAGAAAAACTTCTAATAGCAACATTGGAATTGGTATGAGCGCAAAACAAATGCGCCGTAAAAAACCAATTAATTCTGATCTGATGGTGGATATTTCTCCACTTACCGATAATCAACAGAAGTTCTTTGATGAATATAAAAAAGGTAAAAACATTTTTGCCTATGGTGCTGCTGGTACAGGTAAAACTTTTGTAGGACTCTATCTTGCACTCAAGGATGTTCTGGATGAAAGAACTCCTTATGAAAAGGTTTACATTGTTCGTTCTCTTGTCTCTACTCGTGAGATTGGTTTCCTTCCTGGTGACCATGAGGATAAAGCGGCACTCTATCAGATTCCCTACAAGAACATGTGTAAGTACATGTTTGAACTTCCATCGGACTCCGACTTTGAAATGCTTTACGGAAACCTTAAGGCTCAAGAAACTATTTCATTCTGGTCTACAAGTTTTATTCGTGGTACAACTCTTGATAATGCAATCGTTCTTGTTGACGAGATGCAAAACTTGAACTTTCATGAATTAGATAGTATAATTACTCGTATTGGTGAAAATAGTAAGATCATGTTCTGTGGTGATGCTACTCAATCCGATCTTGTTAAAACCCATGAGAAAAATGGGATTCTTGATTTTATGAAAATTATTCGTGCAATGGAATATGATTTTTCCACTGTAGAGTTTGGTGTTGATGATATTGTTCGTTCTGGACTTGTCAAAAACTATATTGTTACAAAGTTGGCCTTAGGTATGTAATGTTTGTTCATTTAGATTATTTAAAAGAAGAAGTTGACTTAGAAGCCCAGAGTATTGAAGGGACACGTTTTTATCGTGTCCCTTCTGGTAAGTTGTATCCTTCTATCACTTCTGTTACCAGTTTTTATGGTAGAGAAAAGTTTATTGAGTGGCGCAAAAAAGTTGGTGATGAAGAAGCCAATAAGATCACTAAGGTTGCTACAGATCGTGGAACCAAGTTCCATGATATTGTTGAAAAGTATTTGTTGAATCAGAATGTGGATGACTTCAATCCACTTCCCACCACAAAGTTTCTGTTTCTCTCGGCTAAACCATATCTTGATCGTATAAATAACATACATGCTTTAGAGAAGTCACTCTATAGTGATTATCTGGGACTTGCGGGTCGTGTAGATTGTATCGCCGAATATGACGGGGAACTCGCAATTATTGACTTCAAGACTTCTAAGAAAATTAAACCTGAAGAATGGATTGAAAACTACTTCGTTCAGGAAGTAGCTTACGCTTGCATGTATTATGAAATGACTGGTATCCCAGTTAAAAAGTTGATTACCATAATGGTAGCTGATAATGGAGAATGTTTTGTCTATGAAAAACGCAACAAAGATTACTATATTAAACTTCTTACCAAGTACATCCGAGAGTTCGTCGCTCATCACACAAAAACCTATGCAGAACAACACTGAAGATGTAAACAATTTAATAAAAGAAAAGTTTCTCTGTCAGTCCAAGTTTGCCCAGGACATTGAATATCTAGTTTCTACTTCAAAAATTAATTACATTGAAGCTATCGTCACATATTGTGAGGAAAATGGTATTGAGTTTGAATCAGTATCTAAACTGATTTCAAAACCATTGAAAGAAAAGATTAAATGTGAGGCAACTCAACTGAATTTTCTTAAAAAAACAAGTCGTGCTAAACTAGTATTCTAATGACGCCAATAGAGGTATACAAAACGTACCTGGCATTCAAGAATCATTTCACTAAACCAAACTACGACTACTTTCAATATTGCGGGAAGTCTAGAGCTTCAAAAGAATCGTTCAACAAGAGGAAAGATCGTTACTTCTTTGAACGAATGTCTCGTCAGAAATCTGATGACGAGATCAAACAATACTTTCTGGCAAATTTTGTAGAATGTGATGATCCCTCTAAACTGTGGATCGGTGAAATTATTGAGTCAGGTGAAAAGAATTATGCTAACTGGTTGAAAAGATCTCAAAGTCTCTTCTATCTCTTCAAAACAGAGTCTGAGGTATTCTTACATAAGGATACCTTTGAAGATCTTTTTGCTATCAAAGGTTCATCACACCCAGAGATTCTTAAGAAATACTTGCAAAAAGGCATATCTATAGAAACTTTTGTTATAATGGATATGATCCTTAAATTTTCTAAAAACTTTGATAAACAACTCTTAGATCCAGTGTGGGAATCCGTCAGTTTACGCATCAAAAAATACAAATCTTTCCTAAATATTGATAAGGAAAAGTATACTCAGACACTAAAGGAGATTGTATTGTGAGTGGATTTTTTCAATCCGAGATCGTAAGAGAAGCCATCAAAGAGATGGAAGAACTTCAACAAAAAATTATTGAAGATACTTTCAAAGCCCCTATCATGAATAGGGAACAAAAGAGAGAACATGTTGAATTGATGAGAACTTTTCTAGAGAAACAGAAGAATCTTTACTTCCGTCTCTCTTTATCTGATGACCCAGAAGCACTTGAAATGAAAGAAAGAATTCAAGATGCAGCAAAATTCTTGGGATTTGACGGAAATAATGTTAATGAACTGTTTTCAGAGATGGAAAATACTCTGGATCGTCTAGATAAAATCGCAGATATGTAAGATGTCGTACAACTACAAGATCACCTCAGCTTATTGTTACCATAATGGTGAGATTGTAGATATGTATTTCATTAATGGAATACCATTTACCTTTGATGACATTCCATTAATAATGCAACAGGATCCATACATACAAATGGAAGCTGAGGATCATTATAGTTACACTTCCGAAGACATGTATCGTTGGTCAAATTATTTGATTGATGAAATGTGTCACCCACTTCTCTTTGAAGTGGCACTGGAGAACCCCGAGGAACTCCCCAAAGACTGAATAACCTGTGGCTTGACAACCATTCATGCGTCCTGTATGATAAAGTCGTCCCAAAGGCCAAATACACTCAATACGGAGAAATACAAATGTCTTTTGCTGATCTCAAGAAACAGTCCCGTGCTGGTTCGTTGACTGAAAAACTGATCAAGAAAGTAGAAAAACTGAATAGTGGTGAAGGTGGTGGAGCTGATGAACGTTTCTGGAAGCCTGAAGTTGACAAGGCTGGTAACGGTTATGCAGTGATCCGATTCCTTCCTGCGCCTGAAGGATGTGAACTTCCCTGGGCACAAGTCTGGAGCCATGCGTTCCAAGGCCCTGGTGGTTGGTATATTGAGAACTCCCTGACTACTCTCGGTCAGAAGGATCCTGTCTCTGAACACAATCGTGTTCTGTGGAACAGTGGTTCTGATCGTGACAAGGAGATTGCTCGGAAACAGAAACGCAAACTCTCCTATTACGCTAACATCTATGTGGTGAGTGATCCCGCACACCCCGAGAACGAGGGTCGTGTGTTCCTGTACAAGTTCGGTAAGAAGATCTATGACAAGATCACCGAAGCAATGCAACCTCAGTTTGCAGATGAAGAAGCTATCAATCCTTTTGACTTCTGGACTGGTGCTAACTTCAAACTGAAGATTCGCAAGGTTGAAGGTTACTGGAACTATGATAAGTCCGAGTTTGATCGTCCTAATGCCCTTCTGGATGATGATGACAAACTGGAACGTATCTACAAGAATCTGAACGATCTGAATGAGTTCAGTGCTACATCTAACTTCAAGACTTATGATGAACTGAAGAAGCGTCTTGACTACGTTCTGGGTGCAAAACCCGCTCCCCAACGTCAAGATCCTGAGACGGTTGAAGAAGATGAACAGTGGGAAGCTGAACGTCGTGGTGATTTCTCTGCGAAACGTTCTACTCCTTCCTTTGAGATCTCCAAACCCGTTGCTCGTGATGAGGAAGAAGATGAGGATGCAGATGATGCACTGAGTTACTTCCAACGACTCGCTGAGTCCTGATCTCTGATCATAAATCTCTCATTTCGATGAGAGATTTTTTTTTTGTCTTTAAATATAAAATCCAAGTTTTTTTCAATTCTGGAAAAGTCTTAAATATATCCTCTCCTCTTTTCCTGTCTAGATTTGTCATAGTACTTACGAAATCGGATATCAATTGTTGATCTTGATATAGGTCAATAAATTTAATTAAACCCTCAAATGAACGTACAGTATCTTTTGCGTTATTTGGAATTAAGAAAGTTTCAATATGATTTTTTATATTTTTCTTTGCTTCTTCTTTTGTCTCTTTATCTAACAACCAAACAGAAAGATTTCTAGGCCCATGCAAATAATTTAAATGAAAGTTGTCTATATCTTTTAACAATCCATCATTAAAAAGAGTTTGGTGTAAAGTAACAACATCAAAAATATTCAAGGCCTGTACAGTGCAATCAAAATAAAGTTGATGCGTATTGAATTTATCCTTAAATTTTTCATTAAATTCATTTACGTTGGAAATAAATTTATCCCATTTAAATCCATTTCGTATTAATTCTCCCCTTTCACCTACACCATCTACACTAATGTGTATCTGAACATACTTAAACAAATTCCAAAGATCAAAAATATGAAATTTTTTATATGTTAAAGTACTAAAATTAGTGTTGTATGTAAGATAGAAATTTGATTGTTTATTTTTTCCAAGTTTAATCAATAAAAAAAGAATTTGATAATGTTCTTCTATTAATAACGGTTCTCCACCAGAAAAATATAAGTGATTTACTTTATTTAAATGTGGTTTAATCCTATCAAAACTTATAGTAGATGCATCAAAAAGTCCAGATAGTTTTCCATAAGTCTCAAATTCAATACTTGAGCTAGAACCAGGGCAACATGTCCTACATTTAAAGTTGCATTTATTGCCTAGTTTTACATCCCAGTGAATAAATCCAAATTCATTTACTGAATAATCGTCGTTGGTATCTGAAATAAATTCGAATCCATCATCTAAAAGATTTTCATTTAAAATTTCCCTAAGAGATTTTTGTCCAGATAATTCTTTTTCATAACAAGATTGACACGATTTTTGTGGAACCTGTTCAATCATATATTTTCTAAAGTTTTTTATGGAGTCACCATTCCAAACTTCTTCTAGATTGGATTTTAAAATATTACCAAAAACAGTATCATTATTACAACATGGTTGAATATTTCCATTTTGATTAATATTTAAACTTAACCATGGTGCAACACAAAAAACTTTTTTATTTCCATCAATTTTGTTTGTATCAATCATCTACACATTCCAAATGAATTCCTTTTACCCAATGATACCACTCATGGACTCTTTTTTTGGCTTCGATATGCTCAGGATCTTTCGCCCAATTTATTACGTCTTCTTTACTTTTCCACATACTAGTGGTAATTTCAATATCGTCAAGTTGTTCACTAGATATCCCCAAAAACCCTGGTAAATGTTTAGCACTACTAAATAAACTCTCATTATATTCTTCATATTCTTTATTCAAATTTTTTATCTTGGCAATGAACAAAACTTTCACATGACTCATTTATTAAACTCCAAATAGTTTCTCATTATATGTAGACTTCAAATTATCCGAGATATAATCTTTCATTTCTGGATCATATTTCATCATATTTCTTAGGTCTTGAATTAATGTTGACAAATATTGTGGTTTTAAAATTAAAATCTGTCTTTTTTTCTCATTAATATTAACTTCATATTCATAGTTTGTAACTGGTTTTGACATTGCATTCCCAGGAATTTTAACAAGAGTATTGATAGTTGGATCCAAATATTTGAATTCGTCTGTTACTTGTTCTTTCCACTCTGTACCAAACCACTTCCACATTTTTTGATTTTGACTATAAATTTGACCTTCCACCACATTTAAAATATCTTCAGGTGGATCAATAGTTATAGAAATTGCATTGACATAATTTAATCCTCCATCAAGAATACGAATGGATGAAATTCCAGAATTTGATATAGAAGCTATTGCAGATGCTTGTCTAGAAACTGGAGCGGGATCTATGGTAAGTGATGGTGCAATAGTATATCCAAAACCAGCGTTAGTAATTGAAATACTGGTAACAATTCCTCCAGATACGTTTGCAACTGCTGTAGCATTTACTGCTGGATATGGTGAGCTAAGAGTGATAGTTGGAGCGACAGTATAACCTACTCCAGACTGAGTAATTTGAATTGAATTTACAGAACCATTTAGTACTGTAGAAAATCCTTTTGCCAAAGATACAATAGTGTACTCATACATTTTATCTCCAACTCCACCACCAACAATGAATTTTTCTTTGTCAGATCGTATAAAAACATCTACGGGATTTGTTATTTTATCTCCAACATAAAATGAAAGAGAGTAATTAAGAGTTGTAATATCCCAAGGAGTATCAAAAGTAAATTCAAATATACTAGAATTATCTTCACCCGTAGCAAACATTTTGGTTCCATCAGTTAAGAATGATATTCCTAACATTCTATTTTCTCCAGAAACCGTAGTTATGTTATATGTACCTACTGGAGATCCAGATCTTGTAGTTAAATTCCAAGGACTTGATAAAGAATATTGTTTAATTACGTCAGGATTTTCAGCCTCAAGGAAATAATACATTGTTCCATCTGGTTTAAATCTAATCCCCCCAGGATTTGTTGTAGAAACTTCATGCCATTTTGCTGCAGTGTATATGTCCCATGGTGTAGAAAGTTGATAAGATATCAGTTTATAAGATCCACCCTGACCTCCAGTAATATACATTTTAGAACCATCTGGACTAAACTCAATTCCAGTGCAATAACTAAACTCTACACTTACGTCGATTTCTTTTTCAAATATAACTGTCGTAACATTCCATGGATCAAGAAAACTATATTCTTTAATTTGATTTGCTCCAAATATACTAGCCGTATATAATTTTACTCCATCTTGTCGAAGATAAAATCCTTCTATTTGATTTCCAGCAGATCCAGAAGATTGATTTAAGTAAGATCCTTGAATAATATTTGGAGGAGGAGTAAAAGTAACAGTTGGAGCAGTCAGTCCATATCCAGATCCACCTTGTATGTCTAAGATAGAAATTACTTTATCATAGAAAATACCTGTACCAAGTCCACAAGAAGCAGTAGCTTGGACTGATTGTGGCGCAGTTGATATTGAAACATTAGGTGCGGAATTGTATCCTTGACCACCATCAAGATTGACTATAGATGAAACATTAAAATTATTGATAAAACAACTTGCAGAAGCATTTGCAGTAAATGGAGGTGATGAAATAAACACTCTGGGCGTTTGTTGATATCCAGCTCCACTATTAGTTATATTGATATTAGCAATCGATTGACCTGCACCAATTGAAGCCGTAGCTGAAGCTTGAGTTCCCGGAATATAAATTGGAGGAAATGTTATTCCAGGAGGCAATTCTTCTAAACTTTCGAACTCTGGTGCATTATAAAAAGCTTCATCTACGATTAAACCTGCAGGGAATACTTCTCTGTTGAAAGCGTCTTTAACCGCTAAAGTTTCATAGTGTTTAATATTTGAAAATGCTTCTTCGGATCCATACTTATCTAACATATATCTGTTAAATGAATCCAGATCCAAAGGCCATTGTTCTTGAACGTTTGTAATATTATTAGTAATTAAGATTACCCAATCCAATTCGGGGTCACCATATACTTTTTCCGCAATTTGTTCAGGTCTTTCATTATCAGTAATTGAGTAATATTCAAATGCAGAAAATATTGACAAAAAATCTTCACGAATTTTTGGTTTTTTAAATATATTTTTAATTATTACAACTTCATCATTAGAAACATTATTTTTTGTTCTATTCAGAACTTGTAAATTTGGTAGTTCTCTGAAGTATCCCATTTTAGTATCCTACTGCATTATCGCTAACTGAGAATAGATCCACTCGACCATCGAAAATATTGTTATTTTGATAATCTGTATCATATATTGGTTCTAACTCGTAGAACATCATCGTCATTGTGACAGATAATGGTTGGCCTGCATCATATGCTGCCCAAAAACCGTCTGGAGTGTAATCACATTGGAATCCTGTTAAAGCACAGGTTTTGAATTTATTTACACCATCAATTAAAGAATTTTTTCCTGTTCTGTATTCTAACCTAAAAACATTCGGAGTGCCTAAGAAAAAAGAGGCTTGACCTGCTTTTCCTTTTACTTTCTTAGCAGCCATACCTTGTTTAAAAAATCTTATGATTCTCCTTATGGTTTCCGATTCTTTATGACTTCTTGGAGATAATCTATAAGTAAAATTAAATTGTCTGAGAGTCGGAGAATTAAAAAGTAATTCTAGGTTTGAATTAGGTACAATTCCTGCACCTCTTGCAAGTAAAGACTCAGTTTCAACTCCAAATCCTTGCAATTTTAACAGTTTGGATGCTGCCCCAGATCCAAGCATAAGGGATAATTCTTGACTAACTGCTTGATTTGACATTAGATCCATGAAATTTTTTGCAGCCAAAGCTTTATCTGCTCCTACTCCAAGTAAACTTCCTGCAGCTGCTGCTGCGCCTGCACCGACCATATTTTGAGTTGTATTTGCTGCAGATGCCGCAGCAAGGTTATTCATTGCATCCTCCCCCCAATTCACCGCATTCGAATCACGAACACCATTAGGCATCGGCAAATATACAGTACCAATAAGTTGTTCTAAATTATAATTCGAACTTTGTTGCAATCCACCTCCTAAAATTTGTTTTGCAACATCAGTACCACCAAAAATAGCATCAGCTTTTGATGGTTTATATCTAAATTGAGATATTACAAAATTATCTTGAGTTTCTCTACGCATGTCGATTGGATACATGAGAGAAACCTTTTTTCCGTCAAATAAATCACTTTCATTTCCAACTCCAAATTTATCTCCATTAACAGAAAAATTTTTAAACGCTTCTTCAGGATTTATAACTGCATTCAATACGTTACCCAATCCTCCACCACTTCCATTGTTTGTAACCGCAGTTCCATTTGCTGGTGTAATTGATGTTTGTCCTGGTGGTTTTCCTTGATTCTGTAATTGTGCAAATTGTGGAAGAACGGATCCTTTTGCATTTCCACCAGATTTTGCATGGGCATTTCTTATTAATTCTTGAACACTGTTATGGAATGATTGTTTATCTTGAGTAGTTAAACCTATTTGTGTTGCAGATGCATTCCAATTACCATCTTGATATATTGGAGTTGTTCCTGTAGGGGCGTTCTGTTGAATAATTTGGACTTTTCCACTAGAAGGTTCATACTGGAGATCGTAATTGACTCCGTTCTTAGTTATAAATGACTGAGTAACGTTGGAATATGCCACTTAAGGTTTGCTCCAGGCTTTATGATTCGGAAAAGGTTGTCCTCTATTATCAACAAATTTTTCAGTAGGCAATAATGCGACGGAGGGCCAATCTTTTTCTGGAACTCTTAAGAATCCTCCACTAACTCCGGAAAAAGAATAACGATGAATAGTATTTCGAGGTATACCTATGGTACTGCCATTATTTATTAGGCCTTTTGCTACTCCTTCACGATACTTTCTATTTAAATAATGCAAATTTGTTCCTATAAAGTATCCTAAGTTATAATTTACTTCAGTAATATACGCTAGAGGTTGAGTATCATAAAATTGAAGTCCAGGACTAGATGCTCCATAGATAAAGAAATATAGTCTACCAACTTCTATTCCACCCGTATCAATCTCATTAATATTAAATTGATCAAGTTCACCGAGATATTGTCTGAGTTGACCAGTATACCAGTCACTCTTTACATTCTTTCCTTTAGTCTGTTTGATTAAATCGTATCCAAACCCCTTTCCAGGTTGGAATATTCCATCAAAACTCATATCCCCAGATCCTCCTCAGTCATGATTCGGAACTCATAGTTACGATCAGCACAGTATTCTCTTGCTGCTTCCCACTTTGCTTGATTTTTCACCCACATTTGAACTTTATATGCCCAAGCTTTAGTCCTTCTTTTAGGATTCTGTTCTGGCATCTCTACTTCCTTTTTTGGTTTTATTTCTATAACTACTGTTCGTGTATTTCCGTTTTTATCTTTATATCTTACAAAGAAGTCCGGAAAGTATCTGTGAACTTTACCATCAAGAGGTGAACGATAAGGAATCCAGAACTCTTCAGACTGCCATTGGTTTACATTCTCATTCAAATCACAATATCTCATGAATTTGCGTTCCCACAAAGAACGATAGACGATGTTTGTGGGATCTCCTTTATACTTTTTTGGGTTTTCTGGACGGAACTTTCCCTTATAACTCATATACATACTATAGATCCTTAAAAAATATTTATCAAATGCCTGAGGCATTCAGAGACGATTATCCAATTAATCCATACAGAGTTGATCCAATCTATGCAAGGATGACTCTGCCTAGAGATAGTAATGACAACCGATTTGGATTGCCTAGTGTACAAGATCTTTTTGGCGAGTTATCAGTAACCAGTCAATTCAAGGTTACTTTATATTTGGGTGATACATATCCAACAGCTAAATCAGATTCAGATATTAATGCGTGGTTAGTTTCTTGTGGAGTTTTGGGTTCAAATTTATTCAATGGAAATAATGCCAATTTAAACTCCCTTCGTTATGAGTTTATGTGCAATGAAACCAGTCTTCCCGGTTCTTCATTTAGCATGTTTGAAGAAACTGGGAGTAGACAAGGAATGGTAGAAAAATTCCCAAATAGAAGAGAATTTCCAGAAATATCAATGACATTTTATGTTGATGCGGAATATGGGATTATTCGTTTATTTGAAGAATGGTTAAACTTCATTAATCCACTTTATAATCAATACGGAAGAGCTACTAAAGGAACTTCGAGAGGAGGAGTTGAAAGGTTTAATGATTGGGAATTCTTCAGATTTAGATATCCAAATACTTATAAAAGACCTTTAGCAGTAACAAAGTTTGAAAGAGACACACATATGAGCCCAATGAAGGACGTAGTAAGAACTCCTTCAATGTTAACATATTATTTTGTTAACGCTTTTCCAACACAATTAACAGCACTTCCAGTTACTTATGAAGGAAGTACTATCACGAAAACAACAGTTACTTTTAACTATGACAGATATGTTATTTTGAATCATCAGGGAACAGGTTCTGCAGAATTCAAACAACCCCAACCAACAAACAATTCTGCTACTCTTCCAGATTGGGCACAGAGTAATAGTGAACCTTCGTTATTCGCAACTCCCAGTTATAGTTGGGGTGATACCTCAGACCTTCTTTTTTAAACGTTCTAAATAATTTTATCTGATTTTGTAATATTCAATGCCATTACCAAAAATTGCGACTCCAACTTATGAACTTGAGTTGCCATCTACAGGAAAAACGATTAAATACAGACCATTTTTAGTTAAAGAAGAAAAAGTTTTAATCTTGGCTCTAGAAAGTCAAGATACAAAACAAATTACTTTAGCAATTAAATCTGTTCTAAAAGATTGTATTTTAACTAAGGGAATTAAAGTAGAGGATTTACCTTCTTTTGATATTGAGTATATTTTCTTGAATGTTCGTGGAAAATCTGTTGGTGAAGCTATTGATCTAGTTGTAACATGTTCCGATGATAATCAGACTGAAGTTCCAGTAAAGGTATATGTGGATGAAGTCCAAGTCCAAAAAGATCCAGAACATACACCAGAAATAAGACTTGACGATCAAATCGTTATTAAGATGCGGTATCCATCTTTAGATCAGTTCATTAAAAATAATTTTGATTTTACAACTCAAGAATCTGTTTCAACTATTGAAAGGTCATTTGACATTATTTCATCTTGTATTGAAACTATTTTTACTTCCGAAGAAGCGTGGGCAGCTTCCGATTGCACTAAAAAAGAATTGATTGAATTTATTGAAAGTATGAATGCCGACCAGTTCAAAAAAATTGAACAATTCTTTGAAACTATGCCAAAACTTTCACATACATTTAAAGTAATCAATCCCAAAACAAAAGTTGAAAATATAGTGACTCTGGAGGGACTAACAAGTTTTTTCGGTTAATTATGGCTCATATTGATCTTGAGTCATATTTTCGAATTAATTTTGCTCTCATGCAGTTCCATAAATATTCTTTGACTGAGATTGAAAATTTAATGCCTTGGGAGAGAGATATCTATCTTACTCTGTTGAAACAACATATTGAAGAAGAAAACTTAAAGGCACAACAGGCAGCAAATCGTGGCAATTAAACCAGCAATTAATCCAAGTGTAGGAGTTGCAGAAAGACCTGCATCAATTGGTGGTGCAATGAACTTTATTTCTGGTGGTTCTCCACTAGGAACTTCTATTGTTTCTTCAGCTGCAAATAAAATTGTAGGGTTCCAACGTGGTGCTGCAGCGGTTGCACCAAAAGTCCCCGATCTCGGATCAATAATTAAAACTCTTTCTACAAATATCCTTAATAATGTAGAAAGTAAGGTACAAGGTATAAATCAAAACGTTCAACAATTCATTACAAATAAATTTCAGAGTCAACAAGAAGAATACAAACAAAAATTACAAGGCATTGATAGTGATATGCCTAATAAAATTCTTGAAAACTTCTTAAAATTATATAATCAAGCAATAGGATATATTCAATTTCTGGGAGATCGTAGGAATGTAAAAAAATTAGGTGATAATTTAAAAGCTCTTCAAGAAGTCTTTAGTGAGACCTTTCAAGTTGCAAGAACAATTAGACAAACAATCGTAAGAATTGTTGAACAACTATCAAATTTACCAAAAGCATCTCCAGGTGGTTCCGGAATAGATGTTGATGTCAAAGTTCCTGGTGGACCATTAAGAAGAAGTATGCCCAGTAGGTCAGGAATGTTAAAAATGATTGGCATGGCTGGTGCTGTTGGTGGTGCTGGAATGTTGGGATCAAGAATTGTAAGTGGAATGTTGGATGCTGGTGATGGTAGTCAAGTAGCTCCTGTACAAACTGAGACTGGGGAGGGGTTGACCGGACCTCTGTTAGAAAGATTCAATGCAATATTAGATAGATTTGATAAAGCTATTCAAAATTTAGCGAGTAGAGGAGGAGGAACTTCACCAGCGAAACCTGGAAAGTCACAAGTAACCCAACCAGAACCAACCCCTACACCATCAGGTCCAGGAGCCCCTAGTCCATCCGCAACAGGTCCTGGAGCACAAGGGCCTGCTGGTACTGCTACAAGATCATTATTGGATACAATCGCATACGCAGAAGGAACTTCAAAATACGCAAATCAAGGATATAACACACATTTTGGAGGAAGTCAAACTGCAGATTTAAGTAAACATCCCGACAAAGTTATCAGAAGTGGGGGATACGCTAGTGCTGCATTTGGTCGTTACCAATTCATGCCTGGAACCTGGGCTAGTGTTGGTGGTGGAGCAATGACTCCAGAGAGACAAGATGCGGGTGCGGTTAGATTGACGATAAAAAGACTAAATCAAGCTGGAATAAAAGTTAAAGATGAAACTGAATTGGAATCACTCCTACAAAAAGAAGGGTTAAGTCCAAGAGTAGCTGCTGCATTATCTCCAGAATGGGCTTCATTCCCAACAGCTACCGGTGCAAGTTATTATGGACAACCAGTTAAAAAATTACAGGGACTTCAAAAGGTATATGCAGAAAGATTGAAAGCACAAGGAGCATCACCATCAACACGGGCTGCAACTACTACAACTCCTCCAGTAGTAACTCCTGCGGCAACACAATCAACAACTCAACAACAACTTGCACGGTCAGTTTCTCAACCAGCAGCAACACAATCAAAACCACAGGTTAATGTGGTTCCAATGAACATGAGTTCTCCGCAATCACAATCAACTCCAGTTGGGTCTCAAGTAGCCGCACCTCCTATTCTGAGTAAGGGTGGAGCTTCGACTCCGTTTCTCACATCAACAAATCATGACAATTTTCTCACATTATATTCAAAAGTAGTTTATAACTTGGTTGATTAAAAATGGCTATTAATTCATCACCATTCTTTTCTGCCTTAAATAATATTGTTCCAATTAGACGAAGTGCGTCTACAATGAGAGGTACTCAATCATCCTTTCAAGGATTTTTGAGATTTATGGATGTTGAAGTTACTAATCTTCAAGGTATCAAACTACCATCAAAAAGAAAATTAAAAGAAATATCAAATATTAATGTAGCTTCAACTTTCGGCAGACCTGGAAATTTATTATCTGCTGTTGCGAGTGGTGCTCTTGATGCAGCAGGCTTAGTTGGAAATATGTTTGGCGGGGGAAGAGGATCTAAAAGTGCAAAACCACCAAAAGTAGTTCCAACAAAAGGCCCGATGGTCAAATTAGGTGGACTGAAAGCATTGGGAATTGCAAATGCAATTTTTGCTGGATTGGATTTTGCTACGGGTCTTGCTGAAGGGGAATCCGCTGGTAAGGCTGCAGCTGGTGCAGGCGGTGCTCTTGCAGGAAGTATGTTGGGAGGTGCTATTGGACAGGCACTAATTCCCGTTCCTGGTTTAGGTTTCGTTGTTGGAAGTATGGCAGGTAATTTCTTAGGAGGTTATCTTGCGGATAGAGGATATGAAGCAGCAAGAGGACTTTCTGGAAATGAACCTTCTGTTAAAGAAAAAGCGAAAGAAAAATTAAAACAACAAGAGGCACAACAAAAAGCGCAAGCAGCGGCTGCGGGGTCTACTTTATCAATGACAGAAGTTTTGAATAAATTTGATTCTGTTGTTGCTAGATTTGAAAATTATGCTTCTGGATCTCAAACAGTTCAGGTAGCCCAAGCGGAGGAAGTTGCTCCACCAGGTACAGAACCTCCAGTAGATCCTGGAAGTGGAGCATCACCTGGGTCAGGTAAAACTGTAGTCATAGCATATGGAACTAATGATTATGGAAGCCCTCAAGTAGTTGAAAAAAATACCGAATTGATGGTAAAGACTGCAAAGAATAAAGGGTATAATGTTGTAGTTGTGCCACCAAACCCAGTCGCATACAGAGATGCTTATGAGGCTTCAGTAAGAGGCGCTCAATCTGGAGGAGCTTCAATTGAATCTGCAAAATATGAGGTAAAAGATCCTTTACACTTAGAACCGAATGAGGCTTCTAGAATTAGAGGAAAATATAATGACGCAGAATTTATAGGAGATAGTAATGCTATAAGAATTGCTGGAGGTGGACCTGTTCCTGGTAAGAGAGTAGTTGGAGCTAGAGGAACCGCTGTTTTACAATTTATAGGAGGATTGCCTAAAGCTCCTACTGGAACTCCTAGTGGTTCTGGCGCAAATCTTGCGACCGTTGCTGCAAAAATGAAAGGATTTTCCAGTAGATCCGGTCCTAGAGGAGGTAGAGAAGCTTGTGTTTGGGCAGTAAATAGAGTATTTGCCGCTGCGGGAATAAGACCTCCTTGGGGAACTTCAGAATATGCACCGGATGCCGAAAAAGCAATGATAAAAGCTGGTTGGCAACAAGTTCCAGAAAATCAAAGACAAGCTGGAGATATCTATATTTCTTATGATAGGGGATCACCACCACAAATTCACATTGGAATAGTTCTTGCTAATGGAAATATATTATCAAACTCAAGTAGTGGTGCAAAATTTTCTTGGGAAGGAACTCCGGCTGATTACTATGCGGAATATGGTGGAGTGAAAGGAAAGTTTTATAGAATGCCTGGAGGGGGAGTTCAAGTTCAAAAATCTGGGCCTAATTCTTCAGATATAACTGCAACTGCAAATGTCATAAAACCTCAACAGCAAGGACAGTCCAGTGGTATGGTTGCAATGCCAACCCCTTCATCACAATCACAATCTGGTGGTGTAGTTTCAAAAACTTCTTTTGGTCAATCACAATCCCAACAAATGAACGTGGCGAATACTGTACCAATGCAAAATGTAATGGCAGGCCCCACTCCATCTGCACAATTAAATTACCCAATGCAGTACGAAATGTATCCAGATTATAATGTTGGTGGCCAGTCGTCTGTATTAATTATGCCTATGATAATGTCTTCTGGAGAAAGTTCTCAAAGACCAATGGTAGTTTCTTCTGGTGGTGGAGGTGGGGGAACTGTGATTATGCCTCCACCACCTCAAGGTGTGTTGTTAAATAGCTTATTCAAGACAATGTTATTAACAAACTTATCGGCAATGTAGTATGTCAGAAGCCATATCTGGATTAAAAATTAAAAAAATTGAAATTATTTCTTTAGATGGAAGTAAAAGAATAGATTTAAGCAATTCTCTTGTCTTTTGTGATTACTTTGAAGATATTTTATCTCCATGCATAACAATGAATATGCAAATTGCATCCCAATATTCCATTTACAATGGATTGCCAATTCGTGGCGGAGAAAAAGTATTAATAGATATTGATACTGTAAGTGGAAATTTCTTATTAGATGATGATTATGGTCTCTATGTTTATAAAGTGAGTTCTATTGTTACCGATTCAAGTAAAGAATTTTTCACATTACATTTAGTCTCAAGAGAAGCTTTAACCAATGAAACCGCAAGAGTTCAAAAAAAGTACAGTAAAAAACCTATTAATGAACATGTAGAATCAATACTAAAAGATGTTCTTTTAACTAAGAAGTTTAAGTCGGAAAATATAGAAAAAACTTCAAATTCTTATAGTTTTATTGGAACCGTAAAAAAACCATTTCATATATTAACATGGTTAGGTCCAAAAGGAATTCCATCTACCTCATCTTCCGGTAAAAACGGTACAAAAGCCAAAGGAGTATCGGGATTTTTATTTTATGAAAATAAAGATGGATTTAATTTTAGAAGTATAGACACATTAGTATCTTCTACAAAAACTCAATCTGGAAGCACTTCTAAAGAATATATTCCCAAATATACTTACACCCAAGCAATAGAACAAGGAGCAACTGAAAACAATTTTAATATTTTGAATTACAATTTTGAAAAAAATATAGACTTAATGAAATCTCTCCGTGTAGGAATGTATTCGAATATCACATATTTTTATGACCTTTATGAAAATAAAGTAGAAGGAATTACTTATAATATAAGTGAGGAAGTTAAATCTAAATTAGGTGGTCAAGGAAAACTAGGTTATCCGAAAGACTTTGGTACAAAACCATCTAGGGTTTTATTTAGAACTAGTGATACAGGAATTGTTGATTCTTCCGGATCTACATCAGATAGTGGAAGAGATAATACTGATATGGCAAAAGCATTTGCAAGATATAATTTATTGTTCACGCAGTCACTAAATATGGTAGTACCATTAAACGTCAATCTTAAAGCCGGTGGCATTATATACGCTCAATTCCAAAAAATTGATGCGTCTAAATCTGGTGAAGTAGATGAAGAACAAAGTGGAAATTATCTTATTAAAGAGTTAAGACACCATTTTGAAGGCGGACAAATGGTCACATCTCTAAAACTAGTTAGAGATTCTTACGGATTATACGGTGCAAACCAATGAAAAACATCGACGAACACATTGCAAAGGATAAAGAAATCCTAGACAACCCAGTTACTTCTCCGCAAGCGAGAAGACATACTCAAGAAGAATTAGAAGCTTTAGAAGCTTATAAGGCAAATCATCCAGAAGACAATCATGATCCAACTCCTCTTGAGTTGTACTGTGATACTCATCCTGATGCTTCAGAATGTAGAATTTACGAAGACTAATGATAGAAGAATCCTTACTGAAATCTAATTTTATTGGCAAAGATGGATTCGTATGGTGGATCGGTCAAGTTGCCGATCCATCTGTTTGGCGTAATGAAAAAACAAGAATAGATGAAGGTGAAAAATCTTGGGGTTATAGGTGTAAAGTAAGGATTATTGGATATCATAGTTTTGATAGAAATGAACTTAAAGATGAAGATTTGCCTTGGGCACATATTCTAACTAGTGCCGCTGATGGAGCTCCAGCCCAAGGTGGATTTGGAAAACTGCCAATGTTAGTTGGGGGAGAGTCTGTCTTTGGATTTTTCTTAGATGGAGAAGAAGCACAACAACCAGTAGTGATGTCGTGTTTCTACCGAAGTCCAATGGTAGTAAACGTAGATAATCCAAATCCTTTTCAACCATTTACTGGTTCAAAAGGAAAACTCTCAAAAGGTGCGACAAGAGTCAAAAGACAAAAAGATGGAAAATTAAAGGAAGTACCAAAAACTACTAAAGAAAGTGGCCCTGCAATAAGCATTTTCAGTAATCCGCAATTTGGTACTGATTCTACAGGAAGTCTAGACGCACCACCAAACTTCAGTTTGGGTACTAAAAATTCAGATGCTTTTTCTGGATCAATATTTGGACAACCATATGTTCCACAAGATACTTTGTTTTATGATGACGCTGCCGAATTAGCCTTTGCCTCAAGATTTGATGAAGTAACTGGGGAAAATGGTTGTGGGAATAATATTCTTGCTGACATTACTGCAGCTTTACAGAGTTTTATAAAATTCGTAAATGGTCTTCAACAAACTGCTCTAGGTTTTATAGATCCTATTAGAAATGTAGTAGTAAATATTCGACAATCTATATCTAAAGTTGCAAGATTAATTGCATCTTTAATGAAGGCAGTCATCAATGCGATGAGAGACAATATTTTTAGATTGGTTGGAAAATTATTTAAAGCGTTAGGAATAACTCTACCTTCTGTAGCTCAACTTCCAATATCTGAAGCAGCTAAAAATATATTGAATATAATTTTCTGTCTATTTGAAAAGTTATTTGGGCCAATAATGGATTTCATTGAAAATCTATTGGACGGGTTAATTGGACAAACACCAAGTATTCCTAGATGTGCAGCAGAAGAAACAGTAGCTGCCTTGATTTCTAAGTTGGCAGATATGATTGATGGTGCTCTGGCTACTCTTCTTTCGGGATTGGATTGGTTAGCCGGAGGAATAAGTTCTATAACAGGACAAATAACAAATGCAGTAAATATTCTTCAACAACTTTTGAGTTTCTTGGATTGTGACTCTTTGGCTTGTAAGAGTGTTTCTACCTGGGATCCTTTTGGTGGAATAAAACTGCCATCTACAGATAATTGGTCGAATACTTTAAACAATATAGACATTCTGGGTGGATTGGGAGATGACATTGATGAGGCAATAGGATTTTTATCAATGTATGGATCTGGCGATACACCTTTTGAAGAGTGTAGAGAGACTGCAATTAATCCAACAAATCAAGATGAATGCCCATCTTTACCAATAGGAATACAATATTATACATGCATTCCACCAGAAGTTATTATCAATGGTGATGGAATAGATGCATCAGCAATACCGGTAGTATCTTCATCAAATGGATCTTTAATATCTATTAAAGTTTTAAATCCAGGAAAAGGATACACTCAACCGCCAACAGTTACTATTGTTGATAAGTCCAACTATGGTAAAGGTGCGTCTGCAAAAGCAACAATAACTGATACTGGTAGTATTGAATCAATTTATCTAGTAGAACCTGGTGAAGGATACTGCCCTACAAATCTATCAGGAATTGGAACAACTACCACTGGAGTTGGGACAACGGCCACTGGAGTTGGGACAATTGCAACCGGAATTGGAAGTGTAACTGTAGGAATTTCTACCATTGCTGTCGGTATAATAACTTCAATTGTAGTCGAAGGTCCTGGAATAGGGTATACATCTGGAGATACAATTGTAGCAGGAAGTTGTGTATATGAACCTATTTTAACTTCTAATGGGTCTATAATTGGAGTAACATCTCCAAAGTCATGCAAACAAGAATTTAATACCTATCCAACTATCACCATAAATACTAAGACAGGACAGGGGGCTATACTCTATCCGGTCGTCGAATATGTACCAAGATACATTACGAATAATCCAGCTCTATCAGCCGGAATAAGTACATTCATAAACGTAGTAGACTGTGTATGACAGACCAACCAAAAGAGTATTATGAAAAGAAACCCGGTTTTGTAATTAAATCCGGAGTAAAAGATGTTGCGGGTAAATATATTGATTATTCCGTGATCACGGATATGGGTCAAGGTTTTCAGTACACAGAAGAAGGAAATAAACTTGATGCATGTAAAAAAACATCTTATGAAATTTGTGGTGAAGAAACAGCTGAAAATGAACCTGCAAAGGTTATAAAAGCAAAAAGTGGAAATATAGTAATTGAAGCTCTGGGTGGAGATATAATTTTAAAGGCAAGAAACATTAGAATCGTTGCTGTTGATGGAAGTGGAGAAATAACAATAAATTCAAATAAACAAGTCTCTATTCAAGCACCAATACAGAGTTTTAAAGGAACTAATATGAATACTGTGATGTCTAATGGAATATCTTTTGGAGCATTGACTATAGATTCGACTGGACTTATGCAAAATACATCTAATACTGGAACGGAAGAACAACAATCAGGTATTCTGAGTCAATTATTAGGAGTTGTTAAAAAATTTAAATCATTTTTTGAGTGAGGTAAGTGACCAATGCCAGCAACACCAGTACAATATGTTGGGGATAAACTTTGCGTTGGCCCACTAGATTATTCATTTTTACCGGCAGTTCCGGCAATCCCTGGATCATCAATATTAAATGGACCTGTATGGATAGGCACGGGAACACCAATCCCTACCGCTAATTGCATGATAGGGCCTGGATTATTAAATCCAATCTCTCTAGAAGTTAAAGGTATAACAAATATTATTGGTATTCTCAATAGATCGGCGATTACCAATTCTATTGGATTAGTTACAAAAAGTGGAGCCACAATCAGAGCTGCACTAAGCGCTACATCTGGAATAAATGTCAAATCATCCTTAAATAGTGGTTCCTCTATTAACGTATTTAATACAGTAATAGTTGATAAAACCTGTACTGCCGCAAGGTTTATAGGAGATATCTCTACAACAATTGGTATTAATCCACAAACTGTTGCGGAAATTACGTTAGCAAAAGCATTACCAGCTAAACCTTTTGACATTAAACATCCAAATAAAGAGGGATATCGTTTACGTCATGTATCATTAGAAGGCCCAGAAATTGGTGTTTACTATCGAGGCAAACTAGAAAATAATAGTGTTATTGATTTACCAGAATATTGGAATGGATTAATTGATCCAGAAACTATTACTGTCCAACTAACCCCCTTTGGATCATATCAAGAATTATTTGTCGAGAAGATTGAATGGGGAAGAAAAGTAGTCATTAAAAATAGGGAAGGTAGTGCAATCAATTGTTATTATATTATTCATGCAGAAAGAAATGATTTGGATAAATTAATAATAGAATATGAAGGAGAATCTCCAAAAGATTATCCAGGACAAGACTTTATAGGAGTGAATAGATAATGTCTACAGGAATAGGAACTACAGCATCTTTATCATCAACTAGTGGGGTTTCTGATGCATCCATCTTAATTCAAAAAGCCTTAGGTCTAAGTACTTCTACTTCATCCAAAAAGTCTACGAAAATTATAGACTCTATGAAAAGTGAAATAGAGTCAAAGAGACAACAATATGAACAAATTAATGATTTATTATTACTACTTGACATTGATCTGGATATGTATGACGATTTAATCGTCAATATCGACAAAAAAATCCCTACACCAATTCAAGAAATCAATACCAAAATTACTGCAGTTCAAGACGCATATAGAAATAGAGTTAGTATTGGGTGTAAGAATGATTTGCATTGGGTTTTGCAATCTACCAGTACTGTTAGTGGAATAAACACTCTTGGAGTGCCATTCAGTAAGACATATAATACATATAAAGTAGAAAAGATTGCAGCTGATTATAGAACAATCAATTATTATGGCGCAAAGTATTATAAAAGACCGAAAGATCGTGACTATGGATCAAGCGCAGTAAAAGAAATTCCTAGTGCTTCTGTAGGTATAGGAAGTACTTACATGATTGTTTATGATACAACAACAGATGCAAATGGATTCACAATTTTATCAGGAATTCAAACAAATGATACTATAACAGACTCTATTGAATCTCCAACGATTTTTACACTTGGAAATTTGCCAGAAGTTGTTGGATTTGGATCAACTTCTTTACTAGGAATAAGTACAACATTTGGAGCAAGTATTTCATTTGGATCAACGATTCTTGCATATTCTGGTGTTAATACTACATCTGGTATAAGTACTGGAGATCCTATATGGAGAACAGGAATAACTTCAACAGATAGTGTTGTTGTAGGATTTGGAACCACTACTATTAGTATAACTGGAATTGATACTGCTGGAGTAACTACAAGTTTCTCAATTGATACGACATCTATAATTCTAAGTAAACCTGCAATTGCTTCTACATCTCAATCAATTTTTAATGTTGGAATTTACACATCATATCCAACAATTTTTATTAGTGAAACTTCTGCTAGTGGAACTTCAGATGATAACTTCTTTGTTCTTAGACAGACGGGAAGTGCAGAATCTTTTGATCCAACAACAAATGGAGAAAATCCTGTAGAGGTAGGACTGATTAAAGATGATAATAAGACTGGATATGGACATCTAATTAGTTTGATTAATAATGGCAATCCAGATGTAACTAAAACTTACACTGAAGATGTTGATCCAGAACCTTCTGTTGGGGCAGGGTTTGCATCTTATTACATAGGAAATGAATTATGGCCAGGAGTAAATACTCCTATTTTAAGTGGTGGGAGTGTTATTGGATACACTTTTAGTTACGCAACGGAGGGTCAAACTCTAACTACATTAGTAGGAGTTGGATCAACCACACCATCCGCCGGCATTGCATATACATCCACCAGTGCCCTTGCTCCAAGTGGAGGTACATGTTCTTCCGCTAATTCCGATATTACTACAACAGAGTCTCAACTAGAGACCACAAAAACTGCCAATTTAGTTATACTAAATGATTATATTTCAAAATCTGCAACTTTGAGAACTATAAGAGATAGTAAACAAAGTAAAGCATGGGGTTATAGAAGGGGTAGGGGAGCTATAAATAATGAATTAAAACAATTGGAATTGGATGTGAACATATTGGAAGATCTAGATCTAGATGAATTTGAATGACACATAAAGAAGTGTCACAGACCCATTGACTAGTCCAGTGGGTCTTTGGTATTATAGCCATGTAATCAAAGACACACCATGCAAATTGATCGTGATACCCTGAAGTCTCTTCAGGGTCTACAAGAAGACACCGCAGAGTATTTTTGTCGTGAAAACTTCCCCATGAGTGGGGAACTCTACTGGACTTGTGTTGAGAGTCTTGCAACTGCAAAACTCGCAGAACTGCGTGGTGAGGTAGTCGCAGATTGACTAAAATAGCAATATACGGAGACAGTTTTGCAGCCGATTATGAAGGTTGGCCAAAATATTTTGGAGAATTGATGAGATGTGAAGTAACAACTTTTGGTTGTCCATCTACCTCGGTAGGATTTTCATATCTTAAATTTTTAGAAACTCATGAACAATATGATCTAATATATTTTTTATGGACATCACATAATAGAAATTATCTAATTTCCAATAAAAAAAATAAAACTATTCTACAACACCATCTATGTTTCATTCCTTCCACTGAAACAATGTCTTCAGTTGGCAATAGTGAACAAAAAATAAATGCGGCTGGAATATATTTTAATGACATAAAAGAACTTAATACAGACAAACTACTCCTATCTTGGATTAAAGATGAAAATCAATATTCAGAAAAATATCCAAATAAAAACTTATTAAATATTATTGCAATGAGAGATAGTGTTAAACTAAAACGTCCAGAGTCTGTAAATATAGAGTGTTTTGACTTTTTTAAGATGGATAAAAATAAAATCACATCAAAAGTGATTCCAGGAATGTATAGAATAGAACTTAGAGATATGATGCAATTTTCAAAAACATGGATTTTTGCAAATGATAAAGAACATAAAAAAAGATTTAATCATCTCACCAAAATTCAAAACCAAGAATTTGCCAAATATCTTTTAGAATCATTTGAAACTAAGAACTTTGACATACACAAAACCTTTGAGAAACCGGAAAAGTATTATACTATATCCAAAACTCTTGAAGAATCTGGATTTGTTTTATGAAATACAAAGTCCAGTACCTTAAACCAAAGAAAAAGGGTCTTGCCAAACACGAAGTCGTGTTCTACAATATAGAAGACGCAATGAGGTGGGAGTCTTACGTTAAGACCGAACTCAATGTACAAAACCTAGAAATCGTACCACTTTGATATGGGTCTACTTAACATAGATTTTAGTTCTTTAAAAGAACCAGCGATTAAAACCACCCCACAAAATGTTCAAGAGGCTAATGAAGGTTTATTCAACTGTACGATGACTCTACCCGCTGCTGCAAAACATTGTGGCATGACTAAAAAAGAGATGAAACTCACATTCTTTGAGTATCTCAAATATCACCCCAAAACTTATACTCAAGAATAAGTTTTTATGGGACTGTCGCCTATGGGTTAAGGCCCACTGCTTATAACGGTGTGAACTGAGTTCAAGTCTCAGCAGTCCTACCTAAAAATATGGGGCGGTGGTGGAATCGGTAGACACACCAGACTTAAAATCTGTTGGGCTTATGCCCGTGGGAGTTCAAGTCTCCCTCGCCCTACCTTATAAATAAATCAAAATATTTCTGAAAATGACTATCAAATCAAAATTTATTTCTTATTTTGAGGGATACTTTAATAATCAAGCTCAGGCTTTTTACATGCCTAGAGAATTTGCTATGATTGAATTAACCCATGTTAAAATATCGTCAAACAAGTTTAAAGTAACACAAAAGTACATTATTGACAAAGAGCCCTATCGTCAAGCTATTATTGAAGTAACTCAAAAAGATGGAAAAATCATTCTAAAATCCTATAAAGAAGATGGAGAAACCCAAACTTATCTAACAGGATGTGACGTTGAGTTTACTTATGATGAAGAAAAAGATGAGTTTCATGGACAAAACATCTGCAATGAATGTTTTGTTGAAAAGAATGGAAAGAACACATATCTTGCAACAGAAGCTTTTCTTGGAAATGACTATTATAATGTAGTCGATAAAGGATTTGACCCGGAAACAAACGAACAAGTTTGGGGTTCTTATCATGGAGTATTCCAATTTAATCGGAAATAATCCGATCTTTTCTGCCTCCGTAGCTCAGCTGGATAGAGCAACGGTTTTGTAAACCGTAGGTCGTCGGTTCAAGTCCGACCGTGGGCTTTGAGTTAAAGTTCTAAAATGATCATTAATCTCTGGCATAACGAACAAATGAATCAGTGGAGATGGTCTCTGACTGATCCACAAACGATGGATCAACATACGGGAAATCAGAGTGATCTAAGAACCGCTATGCATGATGTTGCAAATACTGTAGAATATATCGTGAAACACAAACAAAATAAGTAATTATACCTAAGTGAAGAGTGATTTTTATATAGATAGAGTTAGTAAGGAAGAAATCAAAGATCTTCTTTATACTCATCATTATCTAAAAGATGCGTCAAAAGACTTTAAATCTGGGTATAACTATGGACTTTTCAGACATACTGAGTGGGAATGCCCTCTTAGAATTGGGAAGTGTCTTGCTACTTGCGTTTTTACTGGTCTCCCTGTTCCAGAAATAGCCGTAGGTGCATTTGGTCTACAAAGAGATGAACAAGAGGGTTTGTTTGAACTCTCTCGTTTATGTGTAGATCCAGAAGTACAGAAAGAAGAATATAATATTACTTCATGGTTTGTGAGTAAATGTATTAGGAGGTTTAGAAAAGATGCCGCAGTTCGTGCTATTCTTAGTTATGCTGACGCTGATCACCACACTGGAACTATATACAGAGCTTGTAATTTTCAATACTACGGTCTAACTGACCCTAAAAAAGACTTTTATTACGCAGATGGAACCAAACATTCTAGGGGTAGCGTTAGCGGCATTGACGGTGAGTGGCGTGATCGCTCTCGTAAACATCGTTATCTTATGGTTTTTCAAAAGGAATTGAGAGAAAGGCTTGCCTGGAAAGAAGTTAAGTGGTAATATAATAACTGGTGATACTAAGACACCAGCGACAACGCCCTTCCGTGTGCTCAAAACCTCCTATAATCTAGGAGGTTTTGTTGTGTCTAAATACTAAAAGAATAGATTTGTCACTGTAGGAAAACAAGATGCCCCTAAGTAGATTAGAGAATTTCCTAAAAAATGCTGAAGGTAATATCTTATATGTAAATCCTTCGGATTTTGATGCCACCGATAGTTTTGAAAACAGAGGTAACTCCTTAACAAGACCCTTCAGAACAATTCAGAGGGCATTACTAGAGGCTGCAAGATTCTCATATCAATCTGGAAGAAATAACGATAAAATTGATAATACAACTATTTTAGTATATCCAGGAACTCACTATATTGATAATAGACCAGGATACTCTATTGAAAATTCTTCGGGAACTGCAGTATTTAAAAAATATTTAAATTTTTCTTGGACTACTTCCGGTGCAACCATTACGGAGTTTAATGAAAGTAGTAATTTTGATATTTTTGATGAAAATAATGATTTATATAAATTCAACTCGGTTTATGGTGGAACAATTCTACCTAGAGGTACTTCCATTGTTGGTTTAGACCTTAGGAAAACAAAAATTCGTCCAATGTATGTACCAGATCCACAGAATGATCTGGTAGATCCTACTGCGATTTTTAGAGTTACTGGTACTTGTTATTTCACAGCTTTTACTGTTTTTGACGCAGATCTACAAAGAGCTGCATACAAAGACTCTACTGGAAGAAAAACTGTACCAAATTATTCGCACCATAAATTAACTTGTTTTGAGTATGCTGATGGCTTGAATCCTGCAATATTAGGCAGTGAGACAAAAAACATCACCGATTTGGAGATGTATTATGCAAAAGTTACCTATGCTTATGGAGACAGTTCAGGTAGAGGATTAGCTAATTTCCCAAGTGCAAGTACTGATTTTGAACCATCAATTGATGAGTATAGAATTGTAGGAGATCTTCGTGCCGATGAGGTTGGTATTACTAGCATTCGGGCTGGTAATGGCATCACTCCAACTTCCACTATTACGGTAACAACCAATAAACCCCATGGACTCTATAAAGATACTCCAGTATTAATATCCGGTATTACAACCAATCTAACCTCATATAACGGATCTTTAATAGTCAGTGATGTCACTAGTTCAACTGAGTTCCAATTTATTTCTGCTGTAACTCCATCAAATCCACTTCCATCCAACTCCGATATTGTAAATGCTAGTGTTATTGTAGAATCCGATAGTGTTTCTTCAGCATCTCCATATATTTTCTCATGTACCTTGAGATCCGTTTATGGTATGAATGGACTTCATGCTGATGGATCCAAGGCAACTGGATTTAAATCCATGTTGACCGCTCAGTTTACTGGTATTTCTCTACAAAAAGATGATAATGCATTTTTAATATATGATCCCATTTCGGGAATATACAATGATAATTTAACAGCTGCCGAAAACGATAAACCTCTACATATCAATTCTCGCGCAATTTATAAGTTAGGTTGGGAATCTACACACATGAGGTGTAGTAATAATGCTATCATCCAGTGTGTTTCAATATTTGCAATCGGATTCGCTAGACACTTTGTCGCCGAATCTGGTGGCGACCAATCTATTACAAACTCCAACTCCAACTTCGGTGCTATTTCTCTAGAGTCTACCGGATTTAGACCAGAGTCTTTTGATAGAGATGACGTTGGATATATAACTCATATTATTCCCCCAAGAGAACCTCTTAATAGAACTACAAACGTTACTTGGCTATCTCTTGATGCAGAAAAAATAGTATCTGCGGCAAAAACGGAGAGATTATATATTGCTGGATATAAAAGTATTGATATTCCCCCTCCTTCACAGATCGATTCATATAAAATTGGAGCTAAGAAAGGTGAGGAGTTAAACCTTTCAATTATTATTGGAGCTCAAGAGAATAATTATAAGAGTCCCATTCTGATGCAATCTCCTAGTGGAATTTCCACTTCTTCAGAAAAATCATATACTGTAGGTAGATCGTTAGGAATCAATAGTATTACTAATAATATTTTCACTTTTACTGGAACACACCAACTTTTCAATGGAGAAAAAGTAAGAATTTATAGTGACACCGGAGAGATTCCAAATAACATTTTAGCAGATAAAATATACTATGCTTATACTACTGGTTTAGCTGCAAATCAAATTAAATTATCTTCAACTCTAAATGATACTAATTCAGGTAACACAATTACAGGAATTTCAAATGGAGGCGGTAAATTAAAAATTATCAGTGCCGTTGCAGACAAACTACCAGGAGAACCTGGCCATCCAATACAATATGATACTACAGAAAAACAATGGTATGTTACAGGATCTCCAGTAACATTCTTTAATACCATATATGATGGTATTGTGGGTATTGGTACTTCTATTTTAGGAAATCAAACTGGATCAACTTATGTAACTAGAAAAGTTGATAATAGGGGACTGGATGAAAGAATTTATAAAGTTCGTTACGTTATCCCGAAAGAATTTACTAATGCTAGACCACCAACTGATGGATTTGTTTTACAAGAAACAAAAAATGTAGGTATTGGTTCCGTATCTTTCATTACTTCTGGAGTTTCGGATTCTACTCAACTAAGAAACCCAAAACTTATTGTTAATGCAACTTATGCTGCGGGAACAGTTACTATTAAAACAGAGTTGCCTCATAATTTAGTTCCTGGAGATACAGTTAAAATTACCAATGTAGTAAGTAGTAATAATACATCGGGAAGTTCACTTTTACCTTATAATGGATCTTTCGTAATTTCTTCAACACCATCCCCAAGAACTTTCCAATATGTAGGCCTTTCTAGTGATCCTGGAACATTTTTAAATCAGACAAATCAAAGATCGACTCAACAACAAATAGAGTCTTTACCTTTAGTACAGAGAGAAAAATACAGAGATAGTGTATTCATCTATAGAAGCCAAGAAGTTAAAAAATTAGTTCCTGGTGCAGATGGACAAGATGGTATCTATCAATTAACTTTAATTGCTGGTAGCGTAAGTCCAAAACCTGATGTTGGATATGGAATTAGTGAAAGGAAGTTCAACCAAGATGTTAGAAATCTATATCCACAAGTCGATAGGGACAATGTTGTAATAGATCCAGAAGGAACTATTAGTTATGCAGAACTATCTCCCTTAGGTAAAATTAATACAAATGATAAGAAATTATCTTTAACAAAAGAAAGTTTGAGTTTCTTCTTAGACAATAATAGAGTTGGATACGCAATTACTGGCGCAGTAATTACGGGAAGTGGAAATACAACGGTAACTTTATATACTAATAATGATCACAACTTAAATTCAATTAAGAGTATTTCTCTAATTGATGGGGGTATCGGATATAATAACTCTGCAGGAGTAAGTAGTACACTTTATTCTGCAGAACTAGAAAATGGGTCTATTTTAGGAAGAAACGCTTCGGTAAAAGCCAGTATTTCTATCGGAAACACAATTTCCGCAATTGAGCTTGTAGATAGTGGTTCAGCTTATGGTGTTGGAAACACCATGACTATATCATCTTTCCCAGCAGGATCTCCAAGTTCATATGCAATTGTCGAAGTAACTGAAATTAATTCAAATATTAATGATTCCATAGAACTTAGTGGATTTGCTGACCCACTTCTGAATGGAATATTCAAGATTATTAATGTCCCATCATCCAAATCTATAGAAATTTTAAATCCGAATGGAATCGGAGTTACATATTTCGCAAGAAATGATTACAGATATCCATTAGCGCAACATGCAGGACCTTCGATAGGAATTTCTACAGCAGTTTTAACTAGACAATCTGGAGTTACAACAATAACATGTTCTCAAGCTCATGGTTTATTGCCAGGCAACTCATTCAGATTGATTGGATTTGCATCCACAAATACCTATTATGCACAACAAAAATTTGTTGTTAGTGAAGTCATTGGAATCAATACCTTCACATTTTTATCTGGAATTACAACATCTACCGTCTCAACCAATTTCACTAATGTAAGGATATTTAAGGGTGGTATAACAGCTAACGCCAAATCTCTTGGTTCTGGAGAAGAAAATCTTGGAGGAAGATCAAATTATCTTTATGCTGGCATTAGCACAACATTATCCTCACCAATTACTTCATCCGATACTAACATAACATTTACAAGCTCGAAAGGATTCTCCAAAGGTGATTATATTTTAATTGGATCCGAAATTATTAGATTGGGGTCAGATCCAGTTGCTGATAGTTTCACTGTTATTAGAGGACAATTCTCAACATTAGCTACATCATCAGTAGCAGGTTCCGTAATTAAAAAAATACGTATCATCCCAGTAGAACTCCGCAGACCATCAATTCTTCGTGCATCTGGTCACACTTTTGAATATCTCGGTTATGGTCCTGGAAATTACTCAACTGGTCTGCCATTAAAACAGAATAGAATTTTAAGTAATGATGAAATTTCAATTTCTCAATCTAGAGAACAAGATGGAGGTACTGTAGTTTATACTGGAATGAATGACCGTGGTGAATTTTATTCTGGTGCTACAAAGATTAATGGAGCTACTGGAGAGGAAGAAATATTAGAAGCACCAGTTATCACTTATTTTGGCGATGATTCCGATACAGAAATTGTTAAGAGAAATAGTGGTATTTTCGATGACTTAGTTGTAAAAGAAAGAATCACCGTTGAAGGTGGCGAAAACAATAACCAAACGTCACAATTCTATGGTCCTGTTAATTTCTCCCAAAAACTTACAAATACCTCGGAAGATGGTTTAGAAACAAGAGACTTATATGTAAAAGGTGTCGCATCTCAACCAAAACTTATTACAGTTGGTATATCTACTCCTACTGATGCCAAAAAGTCTGGTGACATTTCACTCCTCTCTACTCCTGATGCTGGCGGTCATATTGGACATGTATATGCAGATGGTGATTGGCGTAGATTTGGAATTATTTCTAGAGAAAAGAATAGTGACTTCTTAACTTTAGATAAAGTTGGAATTGGACAAAGTTTTGATATTTATAACTTTACCGATGCTTTAGAAGTCAATGGAACGGTAAAAGTAAAGAACTTATATGTTGGTGGTGCAGTTACATTTGCTGGAGCTCAGGCTATTGGTAATGCAAACTTTGACGAGATCGATATTAATAAGGTTATTAGATTTGGTGGAATTGGTACAAATTATACTATCAGGCACACTAATGCAAACTCAATCGCAGAGTTTCAAAATGCAGAATTTATTGGTTATGCAGTAACATTTACAAATCCAACTGTAAGATTTGAAAATTCAATCAACTCAGTATTTGGTGGAATCAGTACATTTGCAGGAACGCTTTCTGTTGGAAATCTATTATGTAATTTGGGTATTATAACAGCAACAGAGTTTAGAGGAACTCAAGTTGGTATTGATACTATCACTGTCAATAAAGATGCTTTCATCACTAATGGAATTATAACCTCCATTACAGGTTCCGCAGCAACAATTACAACTATTGATTCGCAAGTAGGTCTCATTACTTGTATTACTGGTCTTGCCGCGACAATTACAACTCTTACTATTACGGATACATTCTCAAATGGGATTCGAGCGAATAATAGATTTGCAACTCCTTTAGCTCATATCAATTCAGGTGTTGTAACGAACTTCAGTAGCACAGTTGGCGTCATAACCAATATGTTTGCACAGATTGGAGTTGTAACTACATTAGTCATCCCAACCGTAGGATACTCTCATCTAGGTGGAGCAGCTTCACCTGTTGCTGGTTGGTTAGGTGCTCCAACTGCCTACGTTAACACTGGATTCACAACCACTGCTGTTGTCACTGGTTGGATGGGTGCTCCAACTGCTTACGTCAATACTGGTATTATTACTACTCTATACGGAAGTGCTGGAGGAACAAGTGCTAATGGTGGTGTTTTATACTATCAAAACGCAAGAATTGGAAGTAAACTCTGGTTGTCTGGAACAGGTGCTGGTGAAGGTATCTACGCTAACATTGGTATTATTAGTGCTTTTGGACCTGGAGCTACAAATCCAACTGCAGGAAGTATGAATATTAATTGTGGAACTTCGGGAGACGTTTCCGCAAGACAATATACATCTACCGCCTCTGGTACATTAGTTTCCGGAACACCTCCATTTGTAGTCAGCTCTCTAACCAAAGTTACAAACTTAAATGCTGATTACCTGGATGGGTTAGATACTTCTTCAACAGATACTACAGGTGCTAGTGTTGTTATTAGAAGTGGTGGTGGTTTCAGTGCAGGAACTGTCAATTTAAATACTCTAAACATAAGTGCTACTGGATCTATTGTAGTTAATACAAATAGATTTACCGTTGATGGTGCGACTGGAAATGCTTCTGTTGCGGGTACTTTAGTTGTAAGTAGCAATACACAATCAACTAGTTCTTCCACTGGTTCAGTACAATTAACTGGTGGTTTGGGAGTTGCAAGACAATTGTGGGTTGGAGACGGTGTAAGAATTTCAAGTAATGGTCTTACAGTAAGTGGAGTTTCTACTTTTACTGGTTTAATTGACTCGGATAGAGGTATAGTTGTAAACGCTCATGGAGTTAATGTTAGTGGAGTTGTAACTGCGACAACCTTTATTGGAGCATTAACTGGAAATTCAACATCTTCAGATACTGTTGATACAACAGCAAGTACTAACGGCACTAACTACCTAGTATTTGCAACTGGATCTACAAGTACCGCAGGGGAAACCATGAGAGTTAACCCCAATTTCTACTTAAACGCAAGTGGAACTGTATCCAATAACAATCTATTTGTAAGAGGTGATATTACTGCATTTGCTAATGCTGCTTCCGATGATAGATTAAAAACCAACAAAGAAATAATTCCAAATGCACTTGAAAAAGTTCTCTCTCTGAGTGGATTTACATTCAACTGGAATGAAAAGGCAGTTGAACTTGGATTTGTTTCTGACGTTTCTCAGGTTGGTGTTTCTGCACAAGAAGTAAAACAAATACTCCCAGAGGCAGTAAAACAAGAGTCTATTGATGGTGAAGATATACTCGTAGTTAAGTATGAAAAACTTGTTCCACTTCTCATCGAGGCTATCAAGGAACTTTCCGATAGACTAGATAACATGGAAAAGAAATATATGGATAGTCTTTACGATTACTAATTTATGAGGGTTGGTATTGTTGGTGGAGGGACTGGTGGTGTTGTAACCGCTGCCAGTCTTTGTTCTCATTTGCCTAAGTGGTGTAAGGTTGATTGCATTTATGACCCAGATCTTCCCACATTCGGTGTTGGGGAGGCGTTAAATCATAGTTTTGTACAAGTCCTAAGGAAAGCTACAAACTATTCAATTCCCTTTGATCTGGAAGAATCTGATGCCAGAGTTAAACATGGAATCATGTTTTCTGGTTGGTCTGATAAGGATGGATACATTCCACTATCGGTGAATGGTCTTCATATGAATACCTTTAAGTTGAGAGACTTTGTATTCAAAAGATTGCACCAATTTTGGAGTCATAAGTTCTCAGAAATACATGGTAAGGTTCTAGATATTTCTCAATCTCAAAACAAAGTTCAAGTAAAACTTGATGATGAAACTTTGACCTATGATTATATCTTCGATTGTAGAGGTGTTCCAGAGATAGATGATACTTATGAGATTCCAGATTCAATATCAGTCAACTCTGTAATTCTGAATGTCTGTGATAAACCATGTGATTTAGATTATACCTATCATGTCGCACACAAGGATGGTTGGATGTTTGGTATTCCTATTAATAGTAGAAGTGCCTGGGGATACTTATTCAACAGGGACATCACGGATAAAGAACAAGCAATAGAAAATTGTAGTGAGTTATTGAGAACTCATGAAATCTCAAGATATATTGATAAAGATTATTTGAGAGAAAATACAAAAATATTAGATTTTAATCACTACTACTCTAAAAAATGTGTTGAAAATAGAATTATCAGAAATGGTAATAGACTTTATACATTTGAACCTTTACATGGATATGCTGTTCCAATTTTCTTAAATGTCTGTGAGTTTTTCCTAGAGTATATCTTTGATGATATTTCTGAAGATCGTTTTAATCAAAAATATAGAAACTTATTATCATCACTGGAAGAGTTAATATGTTTTCATTATCATAAAGGAAGCACTTACGATACAGAATTTTGGAGATATGCAAAAGGAAGATCTTTGAAACGACTGGAAGGATCCGAGATAATGAAGTTGGCGACTGATCAAACATTTACTAGAGAACGTGCGGTCACTTTAGAAAATATATGGACAGTGACTCCAGCAGTACATCCATATTTCTTATGGGAAATTGATTTAGCCTTAGATTTTGGTTATTTTGATCATTTAAATCTAAATACTTAAAAAAGATGTAAAAAATGGCAATAAACATCTCAACAAACCCAGTTGTAAGTTCTGGAAGTATATCAGCAAATACAGAACTCAGAACCAAATTAAAAGATCTAACCTTTGGAGAGGTTTCTTTGTTGCAATTATATAGAAATGGTTCTTTTGTACCAGATGCTCCATCAAATACATCTATACCCACAAGTGGGCCAATTTCTTTTAGTAATTTCTATAGTGCAAATACCACCGCTACGGCCACTATAACTGGGGTAGAAGAAAATTTAAATGCACAAACTATATTTGGAACAGCAAATTATCAATCTGGCCTTAAAAAAAATATAATTGTAGATGGTTACATCATTTCTCAAAATTCAAATCCGGCTTTAACTGTACCAGTTTTAGCTGGATCTACGATTAATTTAGTATTAACTTCTGGAGGAATATTTGGCCATAGAGGAACAGTAAATGGCACAAGTACCTCTAATGGTGTTGGTGGTAATGGAGGAGGGCCTAGTGGTAGAGGAGGGGATGGTGCTGCTGGCAGATTAGCGTTATCTCTCTTTTCAACTACTAGTATTCAAGGAACTGGAGCTAGTATCTGTGGTGGAGGAGGAGGTGGCGGTGGCGGCGGTGGCGGAGGTCGAGAAGGTGATGCTGGAAAAAATAAGAGAGGATATTCTTGCGGGTTTGCTGGATGGCAATATTGTGAATCATGTGACCAACAAATTGGTGGAGGTGGAGATAGTGGCGGAAGTGGAGGAAGTGGCGGAGTAGGTAGAGGATTTCGTTATTCTTCCGGAACTTTAACTCAAGTTGCTAACGCTAATGGATCGGGTGGATCCAACCCAGGAAACGGTGGCGGTCGTGGTGGAGACGGTGGTAATGGTGGAACTTGGGGGAGCGCAGGCACTAACGGAGGCAGCGGCAGTTCAGGTAATAGTGGTCAAGGAGGTAACTGCCAAGGGGGAAGTGGAGGTAGCGGCGGAGGTGGAGGTGGTACTGGCGGAGGAGCTGGTGGATCTATCGCTGGATATAACTACGTTACTTCAATAACAAGTATAGCTGTCTTACAAGGGCCAACCTCTATACAAAGTGCTTAAAGTGTTCCATAAGAACATATAGATTCTAATTCAACTTTATCTTTTTTAATCAATCTTAAAGTAATAGATCCAAATAACCTTTCTCCATTCTCCCATTCCGAAAGATCTTTGATTGCATTTAAATCAAAGTCAAAATTTTCATGCAAACATTTTAATGTAGAAACAAAAATATCATTTCTATGATCATGAATCATTGGATAAATGATCATTTCAAATTCTTTATGTTCAAGTTTTGATTGAATTAATTTATAGTTTAGTTTTAAATTTTCTTTCGATAAAATCGGTTCAATTTTTTTTATGATAGAATCCAACTCCAATTTATCATCATCAGTTTCAACAATTTTATAGAGATTGCAAAGTTTTTCAATTATCTCTTTATCTCTATCAAATTGTGCATCTGGATATTCATGACAAATTAAACGATTAAATTTACCGTCTAATGCTGGATTATAATTTTCTCCCCATCCATTACAGCTAAAAGATAATGCACCCAAAAAGTTTTCACTTTCTCCATCAAAACACTTAAGAACTGAATCTAAGAATCTTTTGTAATAAGAATTCCAAGTATCAAATACGTTTTTGATTGAATCTCTTGTTTCGGATGATTCACCATAACTATTTTCTAAGGGTAGAGTATTTAAACTGTATATTTTTTCAACCAATGTTCCATCTTGAAACACTTTTTGATCGGTTAAACAAATATTTCTAAAATAATCTAATTGTAACAATCGTGGATCAAAATGACCATTATCTGGAAATTGATTCAAAATAACTTTATGGGTATTTGTAGTAAAATTTCTTTCAATCAATACTCCAGAAGGAGCACTATTATTAGACATTACATTTTTTATATCTTCTACTATACTTTCATTCAGTAAATAAGGGAACTCTCCATTATCATGTAAGCTAGCAAATTTTTCTGCAAATACCATTTTTTGAAAAAATCTAGTCTTGTAGTATTTAGATTATTTTAAGAAACCCACAAGGCCTATTCTTTTTTCATCTTGATACCATTCTTTTTCGACATATGCTGTATGAAATGCATAAGATGGATACATCACAAATCTATTATATTTCATCTCAACGGAATGTGTAAGTTTCCATATATTTGGATCAATCTGTCTAGAATCTAAGATCGTATTAAAGTCATTATCTGTAGTTTCTCTGTAATGACTCATAAACTTCCAGTAACCTTCAGTCAATTTGAAATCTGAATCAAAGTATTCTACGTTATGATCAATTCCAGACTCTATGTGTTTGTAGAAATTAGTACCACCTTGACAATCTGAAGGGTCATTTAAGTAGATTTGAAATGCCAAAAATGCAGAGTCAACATGAGGAAGTAAAGATGTGTATTTGCAGGGAAATCCTCCTTGGAATAGATTAAATTGAAATACAATAGATCTATCTACAATATTATAAAAGTTATCTGATAAGTAATCGGCAGTTTTACAAATTTGATCAAATTTTAGATTGGACTGAGATATCCATCCAGGATGAGAACTCTTATTTCTTGGGTTGAGTTCAAATAATTGTTTATTAGCAATATCTCTGAGATCTTCTGGATTCTTTAAGAAATTATCAATAGTAATAACTATATGATTTGTATTTGGTATCGTTGTTATAGAAGTTTCTAATTCATCATTTATATGAATTAAATCGGTGTCAATAAAATTATAGTTCATAACTAGACTCTTTAGATTATATATGGGAAATTACCGAACCACAAAAAACTTGACTAAATTTAATCCTCTAAATAAACTTGATTAGTACTTCACTTTTGAATTTTATGACTGAAGAAACAAAGCAAAAACTCTCTGATGTAATTGAGAATCTGACTGAAAAGGCAGAAACCCTTAAAACAGAATTAATGGAACTAGAAAAAGAATTTAATACTAAAAAAGAAGAATTTATCAAAATCCAAGGAGCTTTAGAAGCTTTCCAAATCGCTCAAAGCCCTAATATCATTGTTTAACTGCAACAGAGTTATTATAGTCAAAAACATGGGGGGATGTCAATATTGACATTCTCTTTTTTATTTTCTAAACTTGTAGTTTTATGGAAAAAAATAATCTGCCAGATTTTATCGACAAAAATCAATATCCGGATTTTTGGCAACAGATGAAAGGATTTCAGGCTTTTGCAAAATCTGTAGGACAAAGTGCTTCTGAAGGAAATGGTGTCTTAGTTTCCAAAGAAAAAATACAAGAAAGAGAAAAAATTTGTATAGAATGTTCTAAATTTAATAAAGAAAGTAAAAGATGTTATCTCTGTGGTTGTTACATGGAAGTTAAATGGAAATTCAAATCATCACAGTGTCCGATTAATATGTGGTAATTCTTGACAAATCACTAAATATTTGTTATCATCTATTCAAATATCCTAAATTAATGAAGAAACTCCTTCTTCTATCTCTAATCTTCCTTCCAATTCCAGCACAAGCTATTACTTGGGGAGAGTTTTGGGAACCTTTTAGAACAGAAAGAGTCTATATTTACGAGAGACCAATGTGCAACAGAAGAGTTTATCGTGAACAATATATTCCTGGAGATCGTTGGAATCCTGGATATGTAAGAAGTTGGTATGATTGGGTCAGAGTTCCATGTTATAGTAATTACTAATGAACCTCATTACACTTAAACATCGTTACGATTACGGGCACGATTGGTACATTCAAGTCTTGCATACAAAACGTTGGGCTTTGTTTCAAGGTTCAATCAGTTGGAATGATTATGCTGCATGGCCTTACATTCAAATCAAATCAGGTAATGGTAGTACGTTGAGTATTATGTTCTGGGCATATAAATTTGGTCTTGATGTTGGTATCATAGAACGTACATGGAACTGGGGTGTACTTGAAGATCCTGACGTTGAGGAAAATGAGTGAATATCCTATAAGATTATTAGATGTATTAAACAATAAAGATTACATTGCACTAAATGATGATCTAACCAAATATTCCACATGGTCGTTAATCAACAGGCCATATTCTGATAAAGAAATAAAAAAATTTTGGTCAACAATGAAATGGGATACACAAACCCCGACTTTGTTCAATATTTCTACAATTATTAATTTAAAAATAAAAAAATATTTAAAAAGAAATATAAGGTTATGTAACATCCATATTAATGGGCAAACATCTTGTCAAGAATCTCAATTCCACATTGATTTTCCTATGAATAACGTATGGACTTTTGTATTATTTTGTGGATATGGATGGAATGTTAGTTGGCGTGGAGAATTTATTTGTCAAAATCCAGAAACAAAGGAATATGATTATGTTCCCTTTATTCCAAATTCTGGAGTTCTGATCCCATCTAATTGGCAACATGTAGGGACAGCACCAAATACAATTACGGATAATTTTAGAATGTCTGTTGCATTTTCTTATTGTTTATCGGAAAACTTTGAAGATCTAATATCTAAATATCCATCACAATCAAATTATAGGTAGATACCATGTCGATCAGTGACCATCAATATAATTGGGGATGTGAGTATAAAGATTACACCGAGTTCATGTTTAAGATACCGATGGTACACGTTTCGGTAAGAACCTGGGAACAAAAAAAATCAGTTTTATTGAACATGATCAATAACTCTAAGATGGAAAAATCCAATAGAGAAGTTGTTCAATCCGATTATCACACTCAAAATAATAATCCACTGTACAATATCCAGATTTCTAAATTATTCCAAGAAGAAATAAATGTTTTTTGTAGTCAATTAGGATTTTCTGAGTATAGAATAGTAATGTCTTGGTTTGAAACTTCCTCACGGGGAGATTATCATGGTATTCATACTCACGGTCTTGTGGGATATAGTGCTGTCTGTTTTATTGATTATGATAGTAGTGAACATACTGCAACTCAGTTTGTCTCTCCATTCAATAATCTTCTTACTGGTGAAGCCTTACACTACAATCCACAAGTAAGTGAAGGATCTCTTATATTCTTCCCAGCGTCTATTTTACATTACACAGAACCTAATAAATCTACTAAAGATCGGAAAGTATTATCCTTTAATATCAATGTTAAATAATACTCTAAAACATCACTTTCTAGGAAAGATAGATTTTCCAACTCTAACTTGGGATGAGGTTATCTTTAACTTCAACAAAAATGTAATCGAGAACACAGATTACAAAATTATGAATAACTTTGGTTTTGTAACTCACCAAACAAGACACAATAAAAAAGTATGTGCAGTAGGAGAAGAACTTCAAAAACTTTTTCCAACAAATAATATATCCGCACATCTCTATGTTAGTTTCTTAGAAGTTAGTGAAACATTTGGTAGACATAATGATTATCAACATGTATTCTTTTGGCAGTGTATTGGTATTACAAAATGGACGGTGTGGGATGATAAAGAATATACATATAATTTAATGCCTGGTGAACTACTATATGTTCCTGCTAGGATGGATCACGACACCAAACCAATATCCCCTAGAGCTGGAATTTCATTTGGAATAGAGTTATGAGTAAGAAACTAACCTGGGTTGAGTATTACTTTGGACATTGTTTCCAGACTGGCTGGAGAGAAATCTGGAACAACTTTAAGATGTGGAGAGATCTCATCAGTGGAAACTATGAAAACTATGCTCTACTGCCAGAGGACGATCCATATCAAGAGTGTTACCAATGGTTCTGGACTTCTATCAATCTTGATGAGACTTATCCTAAAGAGTTTCTAGAATACTTGGTGGATTTGTGTGATAAAATTGATAGTGGTGAAGAGAAAGTATATCCTGTAGATGAAGATTTCTTTGATAGAATGAAAAATCTTTTTGCTGACGAGGACACTTCGGAAACTGACACACCAGGGGAGACAGAAGAATCCTGATGTGGTATGATAGCCACATACGAAACAGATCAATGACCTACGACGCAACTGTTCAATTCAAGTTTGATGCTACCTACACTCCCACATATGGTAGTGGGTTTGGTTCTACTGTTGTTGATGACTTCATTCCTGAAGAACACTATCTGATCACTGCTCCTGCATCCGATCTTAACGCCACTCAGTATTTCAAACTCTTTGAGAAGTTCCTGCTGTGTGTGGGTATGTGCCCCAGTTCTATTCGTTCTGGTGCTATGTCGTTGGTCTTCAATGATTATGTAAACGAAGAAGAACAACGCAAGGTCTGTAAAGAGTATGAGATTACGATGGATGAAGACCTTGATGAGAAGTTCAAGGAGTGGAAAGAGCGTGACGAAGAGTGGGCACGACTGAAGAAAGGCCCTATGGGAACTGTTTTGGAAGATGAAGAGAATGACTGAAGAAGAACAAAAACTTTATGATGTGATTGCCGACTGGTGGGAGGATGTATTTTGCGCAGCCTCGTACAAAGGTAAGGATGCATCTTTACTTGATCTAGTTCATGCTATCATGGATCTCAAATACAATAATGTGCCTGAAGATGCTGACCCATACAATCTTCGTGGTCGTCTTCCTATGGAACCCGTGAGGAAGAAAAGTGACTGAACGAGTAAAATTCACACAAGTATCCAGAGTAATCTGCCCCAAGACAGGTATTCATTATCTTGATGCGATTGATGTAAATGGTATTCACTGGTTAGCACAGATGGAAACTGATGTGGAAAAGTGGATTACATATAAAGAATTTTGGTATCAAGACCCACAACAACCAGTAGATCTATGACCCCCGAAGATAAGTATGCTCTTAAAGAGTTGCTCCGTGGTTTTGGTGTATTTGCTGGTGCCTGCGGCGTTTTCATTATTATTCTGATTGTACTAGCACACTTTGCTTCTGGTGGCAAACCATTGGAATCATCTTTTGAAGTGGTTGATAAGTACAAAGAGTGTGATGTAGTACGCTATGTACCACATCAAGTTGCTGAGTACAAGTATTTCCTGTATTGTGAGAAGAACAAATGACCAAACATCCAACAAACGATTGGGAATGGGAAGATACTGCTGAAGAGGCTTTTGTTCAGTGGTTTAATGATGACTATGGGAGTCCTTATTCCCTTCGTTCAGAGTGGTTCTTTGGTGATTGTAAAGTACAAGACGAGAACA
>Ga0222713_10000520_pt1 | contig 43351 bp, 66 predicted proteins | sample C33_649DmetaG_FD_165061 | JGI IMG/M metagenome (GOLD analysis project Ga0222713, IMG submission 165061) | Estuarine water microbial communities from San Francisco Bay, California, United States - C33_649D | ecosystem: Environmental > Aquatic > Marine > Unclassified | place: USA: California... | reverse complement strand
TGGTATTGGATCGGCTCGAAAGCATGTCTTGGCGCGACCCGAAGGGGCGCCCCTTCCATGACGCCGCCAACCTCAAGTCGTTTGCGGAAGGATTGGCGGTCAAGGTGGCCGGGGAGCGGTTTTAGCCCGGCATCGCCACCGGGGCCTGCTTGTTCATGCTGGAGGCATAAAATTGCTCCAGGACCGCGATTGACCCATGACCGAGCGTTTCCTTTGCAATGGCCGCCGACTGGTTGGAATAGATGAGACTACCCAGCCGCCGCCGCATGGACTGGATCGGCTTGTCTATGCCGGCAAAGCCATTGTCCTTCAGGAAGGCGTTCAGCTCCACGCTGACGATCTGGTTGCGCCGGGGGCCGACCAGATAGACCGGATCATCCCCGGCCAGCAGGATCTCCACGGCTTCTTGTGGGAGGTTGACGTTCCGCTCCTGGCCGGACTTGGTGCGGAACTCATCCGGGAACGCCCCGATCCGCAGGGTGGTTCCGGTCAACCAGCTGCGCCTTGCCTCCTTGATTTCCCCGGCGCGGCATCCCGCGACAGCTGCAAGCAAGAAGGCACGGTAAAAGTCGGGTTTCTCTTTCAGCTTCTCCACTACGGCCTTCACGGCATCCTCGCTGGGCAGCTGCTTGAGCGGCCGGGAGCACTTGAGGAACCGGGCGGCAAAGAACCCATCAATCGGCTCCTGGGGGATGGTAAGGGTGGCCCGATAGGACAGGAGGGCGGCCTTACTCAGGACTGACCGCGCCATCCTCACGTTGCTGTTGGCGCTCACCATGGCGCTGTTGCTGCCGGGGTGGGCCTTCAGCATGGCCGACTGGTAGGCCGTGACGATATGGGCACCCAGGCGGTCCACCCGGGCCGCCAGATCGAGCCCGGAGGCAGCCAGCACGGCCTTGAGGGCAGAGACATTCCGCTTCTTGGTGTGGGCCACCGGGGCCGGCAGGGTGTCGTAGATGGCGACCAGGCTTGCCAGGGTGGGGGTGCCGCTACGGGAGCGCATACTGTCCGCCATGCCGTAGGCCCCCGCCACGATCTTGTTTCGGTAATCCTTAGCCCTGACAAGCGCCAAGGCTTTGTCCGTGGTCTGGGTCGAAAACGGGTATATCCGGTTCCGCACACTGAAACGGACTGACCATGCACAGTTGGGATTCTCTGGGTTCCTCTTAAAAAGTTTCATGTCGATAGTGCCTACACTGTGCCTGCATGGTGTCCAGACAATTCCTAGGTGACTCCGTGATGCAAGCTATGAGCAGGGTTGGCGTTGGTTAGTTTGTTGCTTGGTTGTGTGGCTGTCCTCTAGAGCCATCTTGAAAGTCTCACTATACAGTGGCCATTTAAGTGACTTTGACTCACCTAGTGGTCGTTCAAATCGACCTCAGGCAGCCATACTTACAACTGTGTAGGGAGGCGGCGATGCAAGCTATGAGCAGGGTGGCGCAAATACCCACCTTGCATCACCGCTTCACCCGCCGGGCATTACGCCGCCGTGGCACCGCCGGGGCGATGGGGGTCTCCCCATCGATCAGCTCCTGCCACACCGGGTCATCGGGCCGGTAAGGCGCCAGTGCCTTGAAGATGCCCTTGGCGTCCTTGGGCACGCCCTGGCTGTCCATGATGTTGGTGAGAACCGGCACGACATACTCGTTGAACCACGCATTGAAGCTGATCCGGCGCAGCTCGGCAGCGAGGTAGAGCCGGCCCTTGAAGGCCATATCATTGGCTTCAAAGGTGAGCAGGTGGCGGGCGCGTTCGCGGCGGTAGTCTTTTCTGTTGGTTGGCATAGTGTGACTATAGGTAATCTGTAACCAAAGTAACACAAGTGCGAAATTGAGCTTGATTGTATAGGGAGAGTGCCTAGACATATCGCCAATGACCCTGCCGCCAGTGACCATCACCATCAGCGACCAACCCACCCTGGCCCGTGCCCAGACCCTAGCCCGGCAGGCCGGTCACGCCGACTGGAAATCATGGCTCCGTGAGCAGGTCCGGCAGGGCACCCGGCTGGCCCTGGGGATGCAGGCCGACCTGTCAGTGAGCGATGCGGCCCGCTACACCGGACTTTGCCGGAACACTATCTGGAACTACCACAAGCAGGGCCGGCTCCCGGGGCTCTACTATGTCAGCGCCAAGAAGGCGATGATACCGATACGGGATCTGGATGCGATCAAGGGTAGCCAGAACACCGCCAAGGCGGCGGCTTAACTTTCCAGCTACCACTGCTGGGACAACCAAACAACATATGACAGCACTCCTCAACAGCGAAGACACCGGCATCCAGGCCCCCAAGGCCCAGAAGGAATACATTCGCTTCGACCCGTTCCCGTCCGATGGCCAGCAGATCCTGACCATCGTGGCGTTCAATACCATCCCGGATTACGTCAACCCGTTTGCCGACGAGCCCAACCCGGCCCCGTATCCGGCGGTCGAGTTCATCTACGGCACGGAGACGGAAGCCGGCCCCCGGTTCGTCAAGGCGAACCCCATCAAGCGTTCGATCCATGAGAAGGCCACGTTCACTGCCATTTACAAGGCGGCTACGGGCAAGCTCCCGGTGGCCGGGGCCAAGTCGTCCGACCTCATCGGCAAGGGTGTCGTGGCTAATGTCACCAACGAGAACAAGGTCAGCAAGAAGGGGACGGCCTACGTCCGCACGTCCATCAAGGACATCGCGGCGGTCCATCCGAAGCTGGTCAAGGAGATCGTGCCGCTGGACAAGCTCATGCCGGCTTTCACCGCCGCCCTGGCGAAGTCGTCGGAGAAGGCCACCGAGGAGAAAAACGAGGCTCCTTTTTAGTCCGGTAAACCCGTAACAACACACTAACCACCTCCGGGTAACACCGGGGGACAATTTCAAATGACCACCACCCCCATCAGCCTCCCCGTCCTCTGCCTCCTCCTCCTGTCCATGACGCTGGCCTACTGCGCTGGTGCCTACGCTGCTGGGCTGTGGCAGCCCGTCATGCTCATTGGCTCCGGTATCATCGCCGTGTGCGCCGTGTTTATTGAGGCGAGTGAGGCTTATGCGGCGGGGTGCAGCTCGGAGGACACAGAATGAGCGTCGTGCTGACCACACCCGCCAAGTATGCCGCGTCTATGTTCGGCGTCATCTATGACGTAGAGGGGAACCCCCTGACCGCAGGGGACAACGGCCTTGGCTATCTTAGGGTGCGCGTCGGAGGCCGATACCAAATGGTTCACCGCCTTGTTTGGAACGCCTATCACGGGGAAATCCCGAAAGGGATGCAGGTCGATCACATTGACGGGGACAAGCACAACAACGCACTCAACAATCTGCGCCTTCTTACGCCTTCTGGGAACACCGCCGCATATCATTCCAAGCGGGCGGCCTCCGGTAAGAAGCATCACAACGGCCCTGGTGCGCGACTGGACAAGCCGACTGCCAAGTGGGTCAAGGCCGCCCTCAGTGCTGGCGCCCCCCGTATCACGCTGGCCAAGGCGCTCGGCGTTTCCCGCTCCTGTATTCGCCACATTCACAACGGACTCAACCATGCAGACGCTTAATCAAACAGACGAGCCCATCAAGGCTTCCAAGGGTCTTAGCGACTCCTCACATTACTATTCACTGGTGGACGGCCAGTGGCTGCCCCTCTACACCCCGGAGAAGAACTATACGCTCCGGGAAGCCCGCAAGGACCAGGCCGCCGGCAAGGTGGTGGTGCCGAGCGTGACGACGATCTTCAAGGTGCTGGCCAAGCCCCAGCTGGAGCGGTGGAAGATGGAGCAGGCCGCCAAGGCCATGATGGAGATATGCACCAAGGGCGGTTTGGCCGTTTCGCAGCTTACGCCTGATGAGATTTTGGATCAGGCCCTCGACACCGCCAACAACTCCAGCAAGGGCGCGATGGACCTTGGCACCAAGATCCACCAGGCCATCGAGGACTGCATTGCCGGCCGGGACTATGCGGCCGATCTGGCCATCTATGTCGTGCCAGTCATGGCGGAACGCGCCAAGCGGGAGATCCGCTGGTCCGTCACGGAAGCCTGCATGGGCAGCACCAAGTATGGCTATGCCGGCCGGTGTGACGACCACAGCGAGGAGGGCATGGTGATTCGTGACATCAAGAGCAGAAAGTCCAAGGGCAAGAAGGTGCCGACCTACGAGACGGATTTTGCCCAGGTGGCAGCCTACGGGTTTGCCCGGTTTGGCAATGACTTCTTCAAGCAGGGCAGCGGTGAAATCTGGGGCATCAGCACCAGCGAGCCCGGCCTGCTGACCGTCACGACCAAGACTGGCCCCGAGCTGGTAGCCGACTTCCAGTGCTTCCTGGCGCTGAACACGGTTTGGCAGCACATGAACAACTTTGATGCGAGGGTGAAGGAGTGAAAACCACCATCGCCATCGACAACGGCACCACGGGGTCCATCGCCATCATCGGCCCGGACGGGGTGTTCTTTGAGCCCATCCCGACCAAGGAGCAGCTGATGGGGAAGGCGGGGAAGGTCATCCGCCGGATCGACACCACGCCCCTCAAGGATCTCATCTGCTGGCACAGCGACACGCCGCGCACCCTCACTAACACCACGGCCTACATCGAACGCCCATTCACCGGCAGCGCCATGATGATTAACACCACGGTCCTGTCCGCCCGTGCCCATGAGGCCGTCAGCATCGTGCTGGAGCAGCTTGGTATCGGCTATGAGACAGTGGACAGCAAGCCCTGGCAGGCCGCCATGCTCGGCGCCATCAAGGGCAGCCCGGCGCTGAAGAAGGCCAGTATGCTCCGGGGGATGCAGATGTTCCCGGCCCACGCCAAGGCTATCAAGGATCACGGGGATGCTGATTCGCTGCTGATGGCCCACTACTACCACAACGCCAAATGACCTACCTCGCCGCCCTGACCCTCCTCGCCGCCGGCTACGCCTGCCGCTGCCTGCCCCGCTACACCAAGAAGTGGCGCGATGATCGCACGCTGGAACAGCTGGGGGCTTTCTTCTACGGCGCCGCTTTGGTGCTTGCGTTGTGGTAAACAGGTTTTAGCACTCTCTCTACACTATGACAACAGCCAAGGCTTACTATCAGGATTCCGCCGTGACTCTTTACCACGGGGATTGCCTGGACCTGATGAACGAGATCCCGGATGGCTCTGTGGATATGGTGCTGTGCGATTTGCCGTATGGTGAAGTGTCCCAAAAAAGCGGGGGGCTGCGCCTGCTAGACCGTGGAAACGCCGACAGGTGCGACCTCGATGTTTCCGCTGTAGTCACCCGGCTTAACCGCTTGTGCACCGGCTCCTTTTATCTGTTTTGCGGAACCGAGCAGATAAGCCCCATAGTCTCCGCGTTCAGGTCATTTGGTCTCACAACCCGGCTTGGAGCATGGGAGAAAACCAACCCCAGCCCAATGAACGGAACTCGGCTATGGATTAGCGGGCTAGAGTTCTGCGTGTTCGCCAGAAAGGCTAACGCCGTTTTTAACGAGCACTGCAAAAAGGCTCTGTGGCAAGCGCCGTCCGGTATGTCCAAATTGCATCCCACTCAAAAGCCGGTCGGACTCATGGAGCGCCTTATACTCGCGTCAACAAATGCGGGCGGGATTGTCCTGGATGCCACCATGGGCAGCGGGACAACCGGCGTGGCCTGCGTGAATACCGGCCGGCGATTCATCGGAATCGAGCGCGACGAGCAGTATTGCAGCATCGCCGCAAAACGCATTTCCGCAGCCGCCAAGCCTGCTACTGCTGAACTTCAACTAGTGTAAACCCGTAGCCACACAATGCTAACCCCCGACACCATCTTCACCGCCATCGAATCCGTCTTCCCCGTGACCCGGGCGGACATCATTGGCCTCCGCCGCCGCCGCAACGAGGCCGATGCCCGTAAGGTGGCCTGCTACATCATTTATACCTACATGCGATACAGCAACGCGCAGATCGCCGCCCTCCTTGGCAACCGCTCGTCCGGTTCGGTCAAGGACTGCCGCGATGGCTACCTTAACATGCACAAAACCGACAAGCAATTCAGGGCCATGGCCGATCAGGTCATTGCGATCCTGGGCCTCAACGTAATGGCGGCGTAATTCTCACATGACCACAACGACCCCTCGCCCAACGGCACAGGTAACGATTTTCGACAACCCTGAAACCAATCTGGCCTCTGAGTATTCCGACCGGGACTATTACATGGCCTGGCTCCAGATGGAGGTGGAGCGGTGGCAGGAGAAGGGCCGGGAGGCATGGATCGAGACGGACAAGGAGGGCCGGGTGGCACTGTTCACCTGGGCGCACTATATGAAGCCGGTGGAGGGGGAGCAGTAATGTGGATACTCCCAACACGGTTACACACGTCAGCCTTTGTGCCGGATACGGCGGCATTGATCTTGGACTCAAGCGAGTCATCCCAAGCCTGCGCACAATCGCTTTTAGTGAGATCGAAGCCTATGCCTGCGCGAACCTGGTTGCGAAAATGGAAGCGGGACAGCTGGACGCGGCACCTATCTGGTCGAATCTTAAAAGCTTCCCATGGGGAAAGTTTCACGGACTTGTGGACATCCTCTCTGGAGGCTACCCTTGCCAGCCGTTCAGTGCAGCCGGAAAGCGCCTTGGCACCGACGACCCCCGCCACCTCTGGCCATGGATCGCAGACGGTATTCGCGCTATGCGACCAAGACAGTGCTTCCTCGAGAACGTCGAAGGACACATCAGCCTTGGGCTCCGGGATGTCATTGGAGAACTGGAAGGCATCGGTTATCGAACAACGTGGGGAGTATTCTCAGCGGCTGAAGTCGGGGCGCCACACCAGCGGAAGCGGGTGTTCATCCTGGCCAACAGCCTCCAGTCGGGACTGGAAGGACTCACCGGGAATGGCGTCAACGGGCGTGAACCCGGACGGGACGGAGCGCAGCCGGATCGACCAGTTGCCGAGGGCGGTATATCACTATGGCCGTCCCGCCCCGGTGAGCCCCAGCACGAATGGGAGCCGCCCAGAACAGTGGCCAACGCCAAGATCATGCAGTGCGATGGCGGCGACGATTACGCCGGAATCGGCCAGCAACCCGGATCGCTTCCCGAATCTCGAGACGCAGGTGGGCAAGACCATGGCGGTACCAACGGGCGTCCTCAACCCCGACTGGGTGGAAACCCTGATGGGCGTTCCGGTGGGCTGGACATCCGTGAACTGGCCCCCCGCGTTGACCGCCTCCGACTCCTTGGCAACGGAGTCGTCCCAGCAGTTGCAGCCCGTGCCTACACCGTCCTTTCAACCCGCTTAACCACATGACCCCCCACTTCGATCACAGCCGCTACACCGAAATCGGTGTCGGCAACAAAATCCGGTCCAATCATTATGTGATTGGCGAGCTGGGCTACCCGGTGCCGGTGCCCAATGAGTATATCGGTACGCTGGTGCTGGACAGCACGCCAGAGACGTTCCTGGAGTTGATCCAGGACAGCCCTGCCACTGTCCGCATTGGCGACGGCCCCAACACGGAGGTTGATGCCGCGTCCCTGCCGCCGGGCTTCCCGGTGGATGCACTGGAGCGGAAGAACCTGCCCATTGTTACGGGGGTGCTGGATTACTTTCCGCTGGCCCTGCTGGCGGTGGCGGAGTGCTCCAAGGTGGGCAATGACCAGCACAACCCGGGGCAGCCGCTCCATTGGTCCCGGGGCAAGAGTTCCGATCACGTTGACGCCCTTGGGCGGCACCTGCTGGAGCGGGGTCGCCGGGACAAGGATAATGTCCGTCACTCGGCAAAAGTGGCGTGGCGCGCCCTGGCGATCCTCCAGCTGGAAATTGAAGCGGAGGGCAACCAATGAGCACCCCCAATGCTCGCCGCCCGCAACAAGGAGCAGCAGCCATGAGCCCCGTCACCATTCCCGCCGTTGAGTGGTTCTTTGGTCAGCAGTCCGTATCATTGGATCACCTTTACGGGAAATGGTCGCTGACGGTTGGAAACAGGCTTGATCTGGACAGGCACTTTAGGGTTACCGGCCCCGACCCCATCGAACTCATCGAGGCCGCCTACGAGGAGCTGTATCTGGCCCCGGCACGGAAGGCCATCAGGGAGGAGGAGCCATGACCCTCACCGAGTTCATCCTGATAGCCGCCTTCGCCCTGGTCGTGGCCCACCTTATCAGCCGCAACGAGGATAACCAATGATCGCCAGCGCCCCGCCCATCAAACCCCCCACCGCCACGGAGCAATCCGGCGGCGATGACGAGCCCACCGAGTTCGTCTTTGAATTCAGCATGATCGGTGTCCCGGCTGTCGGGGTGCTGATGGTCACTGCCCGGACGGGCGAGGAGGCCCTGTCCATGTGCTACCTCCTGACGGACCACTTTGCGGAGGCATCAGGGAAGGCGCTGGGGATGAAAAGGAAATAACCATGACCCAACACGAAGCATTTTCTAAGTATTTGACCAGCCGGCAGCACAACGGCCTGCCATGGGAAGCAGCCACGGATGAGCTGCGGGCCTGCTTTGATGCGGGCTGGGCGGCCCATAAGGAGGCGCTGCGGCAGGCTGACCTGTTCCCGGGGACGCTTTCGGATGATTTATGCCCTGTTAAGTTAACGGGATCAAACTGCCTCCCTTGTAGCGAGGATAACTTGGTTCGAGCCCAAGACAGGGCTGATTCTAGCGGTGTAACGGCTGAGGACATTTACGCCGCTTACCCGCGCAAGATCGGCAAGCAGGCCGCGCTGAAGGCCATCAAGAAAGCCTGCGGGACCGGCGCGGTTGGCCAGATGAAGGCGGTCACAATCCTTGGCAAGGTCAAGGAATACGCCGCTGCCGTCGCCCAGTGGCCCGCTGCTGACAAGCAATACTGCCCACATCCCGCAACCTGGTTCAACCGTGGCAGCTATGACGACGATCCTTCCGAGTGGTTGAGGGGCACACCGGCCGCCACCTCCCAATTCAGCCGCCAGTATAAATGAAGCCATGCAACAAGACTATGAAAAAACGGAATCAGATTTCCTCGCGTGTTGCATCACGGACCCCGGCATCATCGACCGGGCGGTCCAGCAAGGACTCACGCCCAATCATCTGGCCCACGTTCACCACAAAGCGCAGTTTGCCATGCTGTGCGATATGCGGCTACGAGGGCTGGACCCATCAGTGCCCGAGGTTCTCCTTGCCGAGGCCGGGAGGGATCGTGGGCGGCTCGCTGCTATGGGAGGGCTGCCCGCACTCCTCGCCCACCATACCGGCACAACCCTCCACGCCAGCACCCTCATTGAATCCCTACTGGAAGCCCATGCCCGCCGCTCCGTCTGGAAGCTATTCCATCACGGGGCCGAGAAACTGGCCGCTGGTGCAATCGACTTGGGCGAGCTGCGTGAACTTTCTGACAAGGCTCAGGCAGTCCTTGCCGGTCAGTCTGCTGTTCAGCGGTCCCTCGGTGACATTGGTAACGAAGCCATCCGGGATGCGGAGGAGCAGATCGCGGGTAAGCCGTCGTCAAAAACGCTAGTGACAACCGGGCTCCATAACTTTGACCGCTGGGCTACCCCGATTGGCCAGGAGGAGATCGTGGTGGTCGGTGGCCGCACATCGGCCGGCAAAAGCTCGCTGATGCTCCAGATCGCCGGGCACAACCTTGCCGCTGGCCTCCGGGTCGCCGTGTTCAGCCTGGAGACATCCGACTCCGTTGTGCTCAAGCAGATGGTGGGGCAGCGGGCATCCGTGAACATCCGTGATTTGGCCAGTGAAATGCCGGCCAAGCAGAAGGAGTATATGGACAAGCTGCGTTTCGCCAAGGAGTCCAAGAACCTGATGATCTTTGACCGGGACACCCGGCTGGACGCCATTCAGGCCCGGTGCCGCCTCCTTGCCGCCACCTTCAAGCCCCAGCTGGTCGTAGTTGACTACCTCAACATCATCGGCACGGACGGCGACAGCTACGAGCGGGTCAGCCGAATCAGCAATGCCATGATCGAACTGCGCAAGACCCTTAATTGCACCCTCATGGTTGGCGCCCAGTTGAACCGTAGCAGCGAGAAGGAGGAACGGGAGCCCAACCGCACCGACTACCGGGACAGCGGTTCCGTGGAGCAGGATGCCTCCCGCCTGCTGGCCATCTGGCGCAAGCCGGGGCAGGCCCTCGACCTCAACTACTACGATTGCAGCCTCCTGCAACTGAAGCACCGGAGCGGCCCGCTGGCCAAGGTGGACTGCCGGTTCCATGCCCGGACAACGACCTTCAAAGAGGTTGGCGAGCACGCCTAACCCGGTAGCGCCTACTAGCCCTCACCATGAACCACCAAACCCAAACCTTCACCGTGGGCCATGCCCATGTTTACCCGCCCATCTACCCGCAACCCCTGCCCACCCTCCATGGAATACGACTTACTCGGAGAACCGATAAAGGACAGTCCATCCGCACCATCGCCTGCAACCAGCAGGAATACACCTGGATTGTCCAGCAGCTTGCCAAGCGCCGTGCCAAGCAGGCCACCGGCCGCAAGCGAAGCCGCCGAGGCAAGGCCCTACCGCGTAACCAAGATCAGTAAGCTGGAAACCCTAATCGAGTATTTATGAGCAAACCAAAGCGATTTGTGGTCGTTAGTGACATTCACGGCGATAAGCAGGACGAGCGGGCCACGGATGCCGCCCTGTCCTTTGTCGATGACTTCAAGCCGGAAATCCGGGTCATTGCTGGCGACTTGTGGGACTTCGGGGCCATCCGCATGGGTGCCAGCCCGGAGGAGCGTGCCGTGTCCATGCGGGATGACTTTGATGCCGGCCATGCCTTTGCATCCCGGTTCTTTGATGGCGGCACACAGAACACCCTGATGCTGGGCAACCACGATGTTCGCGCCTATGACCTGGCCCATAGCACCGAGGCAACCCGCGCCGACCTTGGTTTGCGGATGGTCGATGACATCAAGCTTATCGCCCGGGAAAGTAAGGCCAAAATCCTTCCCTATGACTCCCGTTATGGCGTGCTGCGCATCGGCCACCTGAACGTTGTACACGGCTACCATACCGGTGCCAACGCCTGCGCCAGCCACAGCCGCATCTACGGCAACGTGATATTTGGGCACGTTCACAGCATCGAGTCCTTCCAGACCCCGGGCCTGAAGCAACAGGAGGCCCGTGCCATCGGGTGCCTGTGCAAGCTCGACCAGGAGTATGCTGACCGGAAGACCGGAAAGCTCCGCTGGGCTCATGGCTGGGTCTTTGGTTGGGTATTCCCTGATGGCACTTACTCGCTGAACCAAGTGCGCGGCATTGATGGTCGCTTCTACGCGGCTACCGACATCAAGGCGTTTTAATGCCGTGAAGATCTGCGTAAAATGTCAGGCCGATAAGCCATGTGGCGACTTCTATGCGGCGCATCGCTCTGGCCGGCTCATGCGTTACTGCAAGGCGTGCCATAGGGCGGCTGGTCGCATTTACTACCTGAACAATAAGCACAAGTATCGTGAGTCGGAAAAAAGACGCTACGACCCCCTGAAGGCATCCATCAAGAACAAGGCGTATAGACTGAAGCATCGGGACGCCTTGAGGGAAAAAGCGAAGGCCAGAAGGGCCAATAGGAAGCCGCAAATAGCCGCAATGGCCAGGATGCGTAGGGCCACCGATCCGCAATACAGAGCCTATTCAAACGTATCCCGCCTCATCAGATCGTCTCTAGCTGGCCGTTTAGACAGAGGCGCAACGGAGCGGCTTACCGGGATTAAGCTATCCATGCTTTGGATGGCCATACTGCCGAAGGCCGTTGGCCAGCCCCCGTACGACATAGACCACATTATACCCCGGTCTTTTTTCGATCTGACAGACAGCCACCAAGCCAAGATTTGTTGGAACTGGAGAAACCTGCGCCCGATGAACTCAACTCTTAACAAAATCAAGCAGGACAAGATTCCTGCTAACTGGAAGGAGATCATACATGAAATCGAAGAAGACATATGCCGCTGATCCGTGGTCTGACATGGACCGCCTTGTGGTCACTGAGTCCGAACCAACCGGCCCGGAGTGGTTCACCACAACCGAGTTTGGCCGGCGTTACAGCATGTGCCGCATAGCTGCCAGCAACCGGCTCAACATCATGGCTGATCGCGGCCTGGTCGAGAAATGGAAGGGCCGCACCGTGGGCTATTCTGCCATCCGGTGCAAATACCGCCTGACCGCCAAGGGGAGGAAAGCCGCATGACCCCCGCCCAACTCAACCTCATCAAGCAAGCCGCCACCGTTGACCTGGACGCGGAGGAGTGGCGGGACGCGCTGGGTCATTGGCTGGATGCCGTGGAATGGCAGGCCGATATAGACAAGACAGTGGCATGGCTGCGTGCCGGGGGTGGGTTGCCATGAGTGCTGGAAAAGGCTCCAAGCCCCGCCCCCTCGCCGTCAACCGGGCCATTTATGCGGCCAACTGGGAACGCATATTCAAGAAGCCAACCCCCAAGCCCCATGATCGACCCCGACGGCCTGCCGCTCGCTGACCCGGATGATGATGGGGAGCCGGAGCCGGATACTGTCGTCATTAACCCAAAGCACCTATGAATCCTGACGGAAGCCAAGATAAGAACGTGGTGTCGCTGTACGAGTCGTCCAACAACACCATCCTCAACTACACCGACCTTGATGCCAGTGGCGGCTATACCGCTGCCCTGAAAGTCACCAGCAAGGCCAAGGGCATCGTCGTCCATGCCCACCGGCTGATTGGTGGCGGCGAGAACTGCGTGGACGTGAACAACGGGGTGGACGGGCTGACCGTGACCGCCATCTATGCCCCGCTGGGCAAGTACGCCCTGAGCGCCAAGGCATCCCGGGCAATCCGCTTTGTGGGCCATATCCGTGGCCGGGCCAAGCGATGGGAGGTCAACTTGGGGTCATGGTCCGACCAGAGCCGGGCTGTCCAAACCGGCACCCTGTTGGAGCTAACTGCCGATACCTACCCCATCCGGGTGTGGGTGGGCAATGCGGACATTCCCCTGATGGATGACCCGAAGAAGTACCAGCTAATGGGCTTTGGGCGCTATGGCCCTGCTGCCCGCAAGCTGGTCATGTTCCTCTGGGACTTGGGCAAGCGGTTGAACCTGCCGGGGGTCTAACCTTACCGGAAGTAGCCCATGATGGCCACCGACCCACGGGGCACGCCCGCCGTGGTATTGGTGCCCAAGCAGCGCAGGATAATGTGGAGGTACTCACCCGGCTGGACCGGGAGCGGGGCGGAACTGAAGTCCACCTGAAAGCCGGCTGACACCGCGCCACCGCCGCCACCCGTGGCCCACACCATGCTATTGGACACCGCCTCATAGGCGAGCGACTGGCCATCAGCCGGCACTGCCGGTGTGACCGGGATGCCCTTGATGGCGTCGGCTGTGTTCTTGTAGCGTGGCATGTTAGCCGCCCAGAATCTTGCTGCGCACGAACTCCAGTGCCAGGCCGATGCCAAGGAACACCCCGCCCCACTTCACAAACTTCTGGTCGTGATCCTTCACCTCGGACTCAATGGCGGCCACGCGGGCAACCAGACCTTGGTGGCCCATGCTGGGGTCGCCAACCACGGCAACGTGGATGGCATCGAGTTTACGATGAAGGGCGTTTAATTCGTCGGTGCTCATTTTCACTTGGCTTTAAAAGCCGCTTGGACGCGAAACTTTTCCTCACTGCGGTGGCCGAACCAGTAGCCGACCGCCACGCTGCTCATGGTGAATTGTGATGTGATAATGAACTCCAGGAGGTCGGGCTTGGAGTCGTGATACCAGATGGCAAGGCCGGTGCTGGTAATCATAAGGGCGAGAGTCAGGCCGGGACGGAACAGGGCGATGAAGTCGTTGGCCCAACTGGCCGATGGCTTGAGGGAAGCCTGCGCATCAATGGCGGCCTTCATGGACTCGCCGGCCTTCTCCTCCACAACGCCACGGAAAATCAGGTCCGCCTTCTGAAGGTCAATGCGGGACATGATCTCCAGCTCCTCCAGCTTCATCTTGTGGTCGGCAACCTTTTCCTTCATCCCGAGCCATTTTTGGATGAGGGAACCGCCAAGGCCAAGAATGGCACCAACGGGACCGGCGAATAGTGTGGTGAGATCCATAAGTTATTTCCTTTCGCCGTTCTGGCGTTGCAGGGCGGTGATGACGGCCAGCCGCTGCATGAGTTCGACCACGCGGGGGTCGGCGGAGGTGCCGGGGGCGTAGTCGCGGACGGCATTGGCCGCCTGGTACGCGGGTGACACCAGCTTGTCCCTGAGGGCACCACGGACCATCGGGATGCCACCAACAAGGGCAGCCGTGGTGGCCGGATTGCCGCCACCAGCGATCATGGCCGTGCCGGCACTGGCGGCACCCGGGGCCGTGGCCAGCTTGTTCGGGTTCTTGGTGGACCGGCCAAAGGCATTGTTCAGTTGGGCAATGTCGCGCAGCCCGCCAGTCAGGCCGGCCTCGCCACGCTGCTCCAGCAGGGCGGAAAGGATGGACGGGCGCACCTCGTCTGTGCCGCTTAGTACGGCTTTCTGCACGTCGTAATTCTTACCGAACTTGACCTTGGCCTCACGGATCGCATCAGCCAGCTCTGGATTGCTTGAAGCAATCTTGTCTAGTTCAGCTGATGCATCGGCCAGCTCCTTCTCGGCGAGGTCAACAGCCTTGCCTCGCTCAACAGTAAAGTTGCCCCCATCCATCTTTCCTTCCGCAATCTTCAGCTTGGTGTTGGCGCTGCGCCAACGGTCAAGGGCATCGCCGCCACCGGCATTGGCCGCCACTTCACGGTAGGGCTTGCCGATCTCGTTGCGGGCAGCCTCCAGCGTGTCGGCATTGATGGGCTTGTTGGCCGGAATGGAAGCCTCCTCGCGGGCAATCTTGTTGAACAGGGGCTGATTGGCGCGGGCCACACCAGCCTCGACATTCTGGATGCCGGCGATGCTCTCCAGCACCCGGTTCTTGATGGACGGATTGACCGATGACGGCACCACGGCAGCCCCACGGGCTTGCATGGCAGCAAGGACGCGATCCTTGGCGTCGTTGTTCAGCATGGCCTCGGCTACGCGTGCAGCCTCCTCCGGGCTCACATTGTTCGTGATCTTGCCAGCCACGCTACCCAGCACCGGGGCTATACCCGTGAGGCCGGCAGCCAGTCCAGCAGTAGCTCCGGCCCGCTCCGACAGCTTGCCCTCATCAATGAGGCTACGGGCTTGTTCAGCGGCATAGGCACCGGCACCGGCCTTGCCCACGTTTTTCACGGCCTGCATGGCACCAGCCACACGGCCAAATGGGAGGGCTCCCATGCCCATGGCGGCAACGACCTCACCGGGAGCATGGCGGCCCTCGATGGCCTGGGCCAGTATTTCACCGGCGGCCGCAGCCACAGCGCCACCGGGACCGCCCTCGGGCTGCAACATCGGGATGCCATACCGGGCCGCCTGCGCAGCACCCGGCACCGGCTTGTTCTTCTGCTGACCAGCCAGCAGGCCGCCCTCGGCACCGTAGTATTCCTTGGCGGGCTCGGCCGCGCCACCACCCGCAATCACCTCCAGCCCGGCATCGGACACCCGGGACATGTCCCCGGCTGCAATAGCATCAAGGTCGGCGTCGGTCAGTTTAGATAGGTCGGGCATGGTTATGGATTCCGTCCCTTGTTGCGGCGCTCCCGTTCAGCCCTGGCGGCAGCGGCAAGGTCAACTGAGCCAGAAGGCACCGCAGCACTTGCGGGCACGGGCTGGGCGGCCCCAGCAACCGGGGCGGCATCCTCATACTCAAACAGTCCCTGCGGGATGGCAAAGGCACCAAGCACCTTCTGCTTGTTCTGGAGGCCCATGATCCGGGCATCACGCCAGCCACCTAGGCTGTTCTTGAAGCTGGAACCAGTAAGCGGGCCGGCTTCCTTGAGCTTGCGGACGGCCTCGCTCTCTGTGACGGCACCACCGCTGGTAGCCTTGAGGTCGGCATTGAGCACGGACTGGAACTTCTGGGCAATGCGGCCGGCAGCCTTGTCCTGCTCGGTTGGGCTGGCCCCAAAGCGCAGTTTCCACTCGTTGGTACGGGCATCAACCTCGCCGCTGTATTGGTCGAAGGAACCGGGGCCGTAGGTCTGCTCAAAGGCGGCAATGTCGTTCTGCACGCTGCCAAGGTTGCGGACCAGGGTGTTCTCGTCCTCAATGGCCTTGAGCTGGGTCGGGGTAAGGGTCGGGGTCTTGCCGTTGAAGGGCAGGAGGCGGGCGCGTTCACGCTCAATGGCGTCACGGTCGTTCTTGACCAGCCCGGCCTTCACCATGTCAGACACGGTGAGCATGGCATACTTCTGGTCGGTGGGGGCACGCTGCATTTCCAGCTGGAACGAGAGCCAGTCCTTGCCGTCCTTGCTGTTCACGTCGATGCCACGGGCCTCAGCCTCGGTGCGCAGGTTCTTGAGAGAAACGCTTTCCTTCTGGTTGCTGGCCTCCACCTGGGCCTGCTCGGCGGCCTGGCGCTGCTGGCCGTAGATGTCCAGTGCTTGTTTTGCCTGCGCATTGGCCACCCGCTGCTCATCCGACAAACCGGCCGGGCCAGCCACATTCCCGGTATAGCCACCGGAGCCACCCACAACACTCCAGCCCGCCTTGCCAGCGGTGGGGTTGATTGGGCTGTTTAGGTCAACGCCAACGGTGCGGGCGTCCTTCTCAAGGGCCGCACGGTCGGCGGCCTGCTTCTTGGCAAAGTCGAACACGGCGCCCTCCTTCTGCTGCTGGCGCCATTGTTCCATGGAGTCGATCAGCCCCTGCCGGCGGTTCTGCTCACGCAGGGCTTCCTGCATGGCCAGTTCCTTGAGGCGGGCGGCCTCCTGCTTTTTCATGGCCTCGGCCGCATTGCGCTGCTCCGACACCTTGTTGATGCCGTTGGCGATGCCGCCGGCTAGATTGGCGTAACCCTCCGCGATGTAGCGAGCGCCGTAGTCAAGGGGGGCTTGGGAGAAGAATTGTGCCATGGCTATTTGAGGTATTCCAGAACCGGCTTCTGGGTGGCCCGCAGTTGGGCGGAAATGTTGCTGACGCTAAAACCAACCTTGGGGCAGTGAACGCTGGGACCGGCACCCCGGTCCATACAGGCGTAACAGGCGTTGATGTAGTCCGGGTTCATCGTCTTGTCGGCCTTCTCGCGCCACTCGCCGTCCACCTTCTCATAGCGGGTGTCGTGGATCGGGATGTTGTTCTCCTCGATGTAACGCCACACGTCCGCATTGGTGAAGTGGCGGATAGGGAAAGCGGCCGAGATGCTGCCAATGTTCTGGGCAATGTCAGAGTTCAGTGGCATGGCACCCAGCACTGGGTCAACATCCACCGACTTGTGGCCATGAAACGCCATGTCGAAGGGATAGTTGAACGTCCCGGTCGGCTTGTTATAGATGTCATCCAGCGCACACAGGGGGTGGTCTGTGCCGGTTTGCGGGTGCAGGCCGGTCGGCAGATAGACGTAGCGGTTGCCAGCCTGATAGGCGTTGACGATCTCCACCTCGTCGCCGTTCTGCTGGACGGAAGTATGCAGCGGGGGGTAGTCAATGACGTGAAGATCCCAGTCCCGGATGACCTTGTTGGCGTAGTCGTATTTATGGTGCTGGAAGGGCTCGCGGTGAAACACCACCTTGAGCTTTCTACGGCTCCTGACCATGTGCAGAACGGCAATACTGTCCTTGCCGAATGAGCACATGATGCAGGGGTTCTTGGCCGTAAGCAGCACGGCGTCGATCAGCGCAAAGGCACCGGAGACTTTTTCCTCGTATGTCATTAGGCGGCGATGATACCCGCACCAGCAAGGGAACCAAAGGCGGTGAGTCCACCCGCGTTGCCGGCGGCGGCAGCCTGGGCCAAGCCCGCGTTCTGCTGCATCTGGGCACCGTAGAGTTGACCGGCCCACTCGGCACCCTGCGTGCCGGCACCCTGGTTGATGTTGACGCCACCGTAGCCATTCTGCACGAACGGAGCCGCACCCTGCTGGAGGCCCTGAAGCTGACCACCCTGCGCCACAATCGGGGTAAGGCCAAGGAAGGACTGGATGTTGGCCAAGTCCTGCTGGCGGGCACCCTGCCGCTGCTGCACGTTGGCCTGGGCAGCCCCAAACTGGTTCTGGGCGGCCTGATTGCGCTGGCCGATAGCCGCCATGACATTCTCAAAGTTACCCTGACCGATACGGTTCTGGGTATCGCTGGTGGTCTGCCCGGACTGGAGCAGGGACAGAGCGTTCTGGCGGCGGGAGTCGTCCAGCGAGCGGTTGGCCAACTGCACCCCAAGGGACTCCTGGAGGGCGGCACCGTCACCAAGAATGTTGCCGCTGGCGGACCCACGGGCACGGGCAGCCTGCTCGGCCGCACGGGTCAGGGCAGCGTCCGGTGTGCCGGCACGGGCCAGTTCGTCAAAGATTTGGGACTCCAGAGCAGCCCGACCAGCCGCAGCCTGACCAGTATCGGCGTTCTTGTAGTCGCCCACCCGCTCATAGGTAGGAGCATCTGGTAGCTGCCCAAGCATACCCTCAATGCTGCGGTCGCCACGGAGCAAATCCCCGCCAAATTGCTGGCGTAGGGCAAAACCCTCAGGATCAGTAATGGCAAGCTGCCTGCGGGCCTCATTGGCAAAATCCCCGCCAAACCTGCGTTGCAGGTCAAGCAGTTGCTCGGTTGCCCGGGGTGCTTGCGCCATCTGCTGGTCGAACATCTGGGCCGCCAGTTCGGCATCCCCAAGGCCGGCAAAATCACCCTGACCAAGGCGTGCCTGAGCCTCGATCAGCCTGCGCTGGGGTAGAGTGGCGATGTCCGTCTCGATGCCAGCACGGTTGGCTGCTGCGTAGTCAGGCGGGGCGGGCGGGGGAGGGGTGCTTTTACCCATAAGAAAGGTGCCTTGCGGCGGAGTTGAGCGTTACAATACTGAAGCGGTTTCCGTGCTTGGCCCTGATCCAGCAGATATGGGTCACGAACTTGCCAACCTTGTCACGGAGGAGATTATAGCAGGCTTTCATACCCCGGGTTTCCCGGGCCACGGTCAGGTCAATGTAGGCTACCGGACCACCTGTATCCAGGTAGGGGTCCATGACCTGTTCGGCCTTGTGGACACACCGGAATAAGGTGACTGAAAGAATCCTGCGCCGATCCGTCACCATCAAGCACCTGTCATTATTAACGAACCATTGCACCCAGGCGTTCAGGTTCTCATCGGGCCAGGCTTGGCATTGTGACCAGTACCGGCGCAGGAAAGCGGAGATATAGCGGGTGGTGCGGGGGTAGATCATAGCTCGGTCTTGATCGTGTCCGCGTAGGCCGTCACAGCCACGCCGTTGAGGGGGATGCGGCTGCGGGTGCCGCCAAACTTGAACTGGATGACGTTGTATTTGCCCTTGGGGAGCAGGTTGAACGTCTTCTGCTTGAGGCGATCCCCGGCCGTCAGGGTGATGCCGGTGTCCAGTGCGGTGAAGCTGCCGGACATGTCCTTGTCGTAGTAGGCATAGGCCGTGATGTCGGCATCGGTCAGCTTGTTCTCGGTCTGGAATTGAACGATGTGGCCCACCTTGTCTACCAGCGGGTCGCCATGGGCATAGGCCCGGGTGATGACATAGCTCTCGTAGTCGGTAGTGTCGTCACGGTACTGGGCACCCGTTTCATCGGCCGGGGTCGTGAAGTCGTCCCACGTCCAGAACTTGCCCGTGGCATCGGCAAAGTTGAGCCGGATGCGGCCACTGAAGCCAGTAACACAGAAGTCAGCCGGGCTCCATCCGGTCCAGCAGCCCGACCACGACTTGGTGAGGGTGTTGTATACCAGCACGCAGTTGGGGGCGGTATTAGCCTCCTGAGTCAGCGCAATCAGGTAGCGATTCCGGTAATAGGCACTACAGGTCTTGGCGATGTAGGTCTTGTTGATGGCGTCGATCTCATCCTGAACCGGGGCACTGATGGGCAGGCCCACCTCGGTCTGGGTGCCCGACTCGATGTTGCCAATGGAGCGCACGCCGTCCTGGGCGAGGAAGAACACGTCCTTGCCCACGGCCTGCACGGAGCGATGGGCCACACAGCCGATGCGGTTGTTGACGAGCTTGATTTCCCAGTCGGCCACCGGGGTCAGCGGGTCGGCATTGATCGTCCAGATGCTCCGCTGCTTGAAAACGAGCAGGTAGTTGCCGAACCATGAGGCAATGGCCGTGATGGGGTCGCCGTCGCCACCCACCCGGACAGAGGCACCCACCAAGTCCCAACTGTCGCCGTCAAGGATGTCGCTGACATAGACGGTATCTGGCGGGATGGAGGTGTCGGCCGAGGCACAGAACAGCCGGTTGGTGTGGCTGGTGATGAACTGGGGCTTGCTGGGAACCTGGGTGATGTTGACGATGCCCAGCGCCGTGGTGCCACCAGCGGGTGCCGCTGCAAAGCTGATGGTGGGGGGCGTGGTGGCACTGTAGCCCGAACTGGGCGTGGTGACGGTTGCCGCAACCACCTTGCCACCGTAGCCAAGGACAGCCGTGGCCGCCGCCGCACCGGAACTGAAGGTAATGGCCGGCACGCTGGTATAGCCAACGCCGGGGTCGGTGATCTTGATGCTGCTGACCTTGCCGGCCGTGATGGCATTGTGGGCCACCGAGCTGTCGATATACTTGAGGGCACCCACGCCATCGCAGTAATACAGGCGGTTGTTCAGCTGGGCAAAATAGACGTTGCTGCCACTGTAGGTACTGCTGGCAATGCTGGCATACACCGCGCCCTCGGTGCCCTGGAGCAGGCTGCCGCCCTGGGCCAGCACAACATACTCACTGGCGTTGGTATCAAAGTAGAAGCAGGCATCAATGGCCGTGGAGCCAAGGCTGGAACCCCAGTAGGCGGTTGAGCCGTTCCACGTGCCGCTAACGTCCTCCCAGTTGCCGGACATGACATTGCCCGTGGTGGTCAGGGCGCCCCGGCGCGTCACCAGCCGCCCAAAGTTGTCAAAGTCCATGTTCTGGGCCTCAACAAAGGAGCCGGCCGGGATCATGTTGGCCGGGTGGGCACTAACCTGACCGCCAGCGAACCCAATGTCGCCATCGGCAACAATCGGGTCATCGAGGGCGTTCTGTTCTTTGAGTGCCATTAGTCGGGTGAGCAGATCGGGTCGTAGCCTTCCTCAAGGGGGATGATGCGGCTGATGGACGCCTGCTGGCCCTTCTCAAGGTCACGCATGATGGCAATGGCAGCGGCGGCTTCCGTGAACTTGGCCTGGGCCTTGCCGTACTGGCGGGCACGCTCCAGCATGTCGCCCTCCGCAAAGGCCAGCAGGGCATTGTCGATGCCACGCAGGCAGGGGCTGTCGCTGTCGGTGAGTTCAACCCACTTCAGCTTGCCAAGCACATAGAGGGTGCCAGCGGTCTGCGGGACCGGAACGGGCTTGATACGGCAATACCCGCTACCGTCCTTGGGCAGGTTGATATAGCCACTGGGCATGGCCCGGCGGCTGGTTACGTCGATCCATGCGTTCGGGTCGATCTGGAAGAAGGTGGCCCAATCGCTGTTGATGACCTCGGCCCCGTCATCGTTGCCGGTTTCCGTCATCTTCACCGCTACCGGGAAGTCAATGAAGGTTGTTGGGGCAACTACCGACTGGTAGAAGGTTGTGCTGGGAGCGCCGTCCAGCGTGATGGTCTGGTCGCCCGCAACCACCGCCTTGGTGGCAATGCCGAGGGTTTCCGTCCACAGGCAGCTCTCCCAGATCATCCGATACCGGGCATTGATGTAGGACTTACAGGCCGTGACACTAGCCGCGTCCGTGTCCTGGAGCTTGCTGGTGATGAATGATGCGAGTGAGGAGAGGGTCATATTAGCCTAGAACCTTGTAACGAATGATAACGATGCCGCTGCCACCCGTGCCGGATGTGCCGCTATTGGAGCCGCCGCCACCACCGCCGGTATTGGCCGTGCCATTGCTGCCATTGGGGCTGCCGCTATAACCGCCGGCACCACCGCCACCGCTGCCACCGGCCAATGGTGAGCCGCCATTAGTGCCACCGCCGCCACCGCCGGCATAGGTCACGGAAGCACCGCTGAAGGAGTTGGCTAGGCCGTTGCCGCCCGTGTAGGTGCCGCCGCCCTGTGCGTTGTTCTGGGTATCGCCACCAGCGCCGCCACCGCCGCCACCCTCAAAGGCACCAGAGTTATTGCCGCCGCCGCCCTTATAGACATTGGAGCCGCTGCCAGCATTGGCGCCCGTGATGTTGCCAGAGCCGCCACCGCCGTTACCGCCATTGGTCAGGCTATTGGCGACAACGCCAGTTCCTCCACCATAGGCCGTGGTGCCGTTGAAGGTGGAGTTGAAACCATCTGAGCCAGGAGCGCCACCGGCACCCACCACAACGGGCAGCGTGCCGACAGAAAGCGATCCACCAGAAATAACCTCAACGGAGCCACCGCCGCCACCACCAGAGTTGGCCAGTGCGCCACCGCCACCACCGGCAACAACCAAGTAGTCGGCCGTGCGGTTGGCCGGGGCCGATGTCACCACCAGGTCCGCACTGCTGGTGAACGTGTGAATCTTGTAGCCGCCAGAATAGCTAACGGACCCGCCCGTTGCCTGGATATAACCGGGACTGAGCATTACTGGCATCATTTTACGTCAAGGAGGACCGAGCAGTAGATGTTGGTGCCGTTGCTAACGCCGCTGATGATGTCCACCGCAGCCGCCGTGGTGGTCAGCGTGGGGGCGGTGCCGCCCGGGAACTTGAACACCGAGTTGAAGGACAGGGTGCGGCTACCCGCGCCGTCCTGCGTGATGCGCCAGATGTAGGTAGCGCCAGCCGCCAGATTGGTAGGAGCACCAAGCGCACGATTGCCACCCAGCGTCACGGTGAAGACGTTGCCCAGTGAGCAGTCCGTGGCGATGGTGGCGGCGTCAGTAATGGCCGTCTCGCCCTTGTTGAGGCCGGCCCGGGCCAACACCGCCGTAGCGGCAGCGGTTCCGCCCTGGGCAATGGCCAGCGGCGTGTTGAGCCCGCCGGTCAGGGTAGTCACGCCAGTCACCTCCATGGTGCCTGCGCTCTTGACGCCCGCCGTGCTGATCTGGAGCGCACTGTCATTGCCCAAGCCGTCAGTGACGGCCTTGAGCGACCCACCCACCGGCCCGTTGTCCGTGACCTTGAGCAGGGCGTCGTAGGAACTGGCGACGGTTACGCCGGTAAGTGTGGTGCCCATGGGATTAGGCGTTCAGCTGGCCCTTGTAGGCGAGAACGCTGCCGGAGCTGAGGGTGAAGGCCGTGATCTGGCCATAAATCCAGCTGCCCGCCGGGAAGGTAACGCTGGTGAGCGTGCCCGTGCTGCCGGCAATGGTAAGGGCGCTGAAGGCGGTCGATGTGACCATGTTGAGGGCCATCCAGGGGCCGGCAGCGCCAGAGCTGGTGCCGCTGACGTACTCGACGCCAAAATGCCCCATGCTGACTTCCGCGATGTAGTTGCTGTTACGTGAACTCATGTTATTGATTCCAGATTTTCTGTATGCCGGCTTTCCGGCCGTTGATCCTATCGCCCCGTGCCTCGCAGCGCCGGTAGCCCTCCATTATCTTTTGTGAGAAATTCATGCCGACCAGGCTGGGGGTGCCCCGGAACGGCGGTTTGTCGGCTATCTTGACGAAAGCCCTGGCCACCTTGTCCCATGCGTAGGAGCCGGTAGCACCTGCCATCACATGTCCTCCCCCGATTCCTTCATCATGGCCGCCTTGACGGATTCCTCCGTGGGCTCCATGTCCATTTCCTTCTCCTCATGGTCGCCGCACTCGCAGCCACCAACGGACTTAACCTTGACCGTCACGTTGTCGCCATCAATGGCAACGACCGTGCCGACCACATCGGTGATGTTGACCTGATCGCCAACACCGGGAGCAACGGCCTCGCCGTCCTCCGACATGTCCTCCAACGCCTTGACCGGAAAACTGATTTTCATAGTAATGGGATTGTGCCCAGAGTGACCCCACCCGGCAGGGCAGGGTCACGAGGGAACTACCCTATTACAGGGTGTGGGCGGTCTTCGTCATGTGCCGAACGTAGAAGTTCGGGTTCAGGCGAAGCGCGGTGAAGTAGATCTTCGCCGCAACCACGATGTTCTGGTTGAACGCATCCGACTTGTCGGCCTTGTCGAGAACCTCGACCGCCGGGCTGAACGGGCTGTCACCAGCAATGTGGGGAACGCCGATGGCGTCACGGCCCAGCATGAAGGACGAGATAACGTCCTTGCCGGTGCCGGTGCCGCCGCCGCCAGAAACCGCATAGATGTTGCGGTCAGCAGCCGTGGCCGAACCCAGCGACACGAACGAGTTGGTCTGCTCAACGATGCGGACACCGTAGAGGGAGCCGACCTCGCCCTTGTAAAGGGCCTGGACATTGCTATACTTGGCGGCATCGAGCCAGTCCGTGTCACGCTTGAGGTCGCGGGTAACGCGAGGATCGGTGACATAGACGTAACCACCGCTGTCAAACTCAGGAGCGATGTTGCGCTTGAGCTTGGTGGCGAGATCGAGGATGGACGCGGAGTCCAGCACCGAGGTCGTGGTGGCCGAGTTCAGGCCGGTGTAGCTCTGGGTCGTGCCAGCGGGCTGGCCATAGACCTCAAGGATGGTGTCCGAGTTGTCGAGCGAACCGCCGCCCTCGGTGGCCGAACCGATGGAGCCGTTGGAGGCCGTCAGGTTGGAACCGGCGAGGACGTTGCGGATCACGGAGTCAGACCAGAGGCCCAAGTCCTGACCGGCACGCTTGGTGGCTTCCTTGGTCGAGCTGAAAAGCTCGGTAGCCTTCATAATGTCCGTCATCGTGTAACGCTGGCCGTACTGGGCCAGAGCCTTCGTGATGCTGGACAGCGAGAGCTGGGCGGAAGTCGAGGAAGCCGGGATCGTGCCTTCCGTGAGGGCCTGGACATCAGTGATGGCCGGATTGCCCCAACGGAACATGGTGATCGACTTGTTGCCGCCATTCTTCGGAATGGGGGCCTTGGTGGCGAACTGGTCGAGCTTGCGAATCTGCTCGATGTTCTGGAGAAGCTGCTTGGAGAAAAGCGCCCGGAATTGACCGGACAGCGTAGAGGAGGTTGTAACACCAGCCATGGTAGTAAATAATTAGTTCAGGCGAGCCCGGAAGCGCGGTCGTGTTCAAACGCCGCTTGCTCCAGCCGCTTCTCCTGTTCCTTGAGGCTAAGTTCCTCGAAAGGCTTTTCAGCCTTGGCAGGGGATGCGGGTGATCCGGGTCCGATAGAGAGTTTCTTTTGGAGCGTTTCGTATTCGGCCTTCAGTTTCTTCAATTCTGCGGCAGTCCCTTCAAAGGTCTTGGCCTGCAAGTTGACTTCGGCGGCACGTACAGCGTAACCCAGGCCGTTTTCGTTCTGAGTCAGCAGCGGGAACTCGTTCAGGACTTTGACCGTCTCCTGATACAGCTCGCTCTTGGGATCGCGCAGGTCGGGCTTCTGGTCGGAGAGCTTCGCGTAGTTGTCGCTCCACTTCTTACCAAACTCCTCCTGGGCCTTCTGGGCTCGCACCGTCTGCTCCTTCTTGGCCAATTCCTCGGCCAGGTTTTCAGCAGCCGTAGCGTTCTCAGTCTCCCCCTTGTCACGAAAGGCTTTGGCCGCGTCCTTGTAGTCCTTGGCCGTGAATCCCCTTTCGTCACGGAACGGCTCGGCACTGGACTTGGCTTTAAGGGCCTCCTCCTTCAACCGGGCGATCTCAGCGCGTTCGGCCTCCACCTTCGCCTTTTCGGCTTTGATGGCTTCCTTCTCCGCGTTGATGCTCTCCCAGGTCTTGTGCTTACGCTCCTCGTTTGCCGCCCACTTGCTCTTGGCTTTGTCTTCAGTGGGACCGTCTTTCTTCAAAGAACCATCCGATTCCTTCGCCGCCTCGGGCTCCTCTTTTGGCTTTTCCTCGGGGGTGGCTGCGGGTTTGGCTTCGACCGCCGGCTTGGCCTCTACAGGCTTTTCCAGGTCAATCGTGCCATCCGCCTCCATCGCCTTCAGATCATTCAGCAGGGATTCCTCGGTGACTTCGGTTTCAGTTTCAGGCATGTTTTGTGTTGCTATGGCTCGTCAACGGATCGCAACAATCCGCTGCCGTGTGTTTGGCACCTATGGGTTCGCCAGATGGTCGGTGCCGCTATCCCCATCCGTCGAAAATTGGTTCAGGTCAGCCAGTGCCTCGATGGCAGCCAGCATACCCTTCTGCCCGCCAACGTAGCCCGCCTCGTAGGGCAGGACGTTCACCTTGGTCAGGGCCTTGGCCTGTTCCCGGAGCGTCATGTTGAGCAGTGCCCGGGTCATCTTCTGGCCGGAAGGCGTTTTCAGGTAGCGCCCCAGCTCGGCCGCGTCCTCGGCCTCCCACTTCACGCCGTCCACCCACTCCTGGTAGCGGGCGAAGATAATCATGGCGCGTAGGTAACGGAGCATTGGCGTCATTATAGCTTAACCGGGAAGCTGCTGCCCGCCCATAGTAGGGGCAGCCGGGACAAGCCCAACCGATTGCAGATACTTGGTGATCTCCTGCCGGGCCTTCTTGCCTGCGTTGTTGTCCACCGACTCAAAGCCCGCTACCAACTGGTCAAGGCGAGCCAGAACGGCCTGCTGGCCCTCGGGGGGCACGGGAGCTTGGCTCGTTACGGCCTTCTGGATGACCTGCATCAGCACCCCGATACGGGTGGCGTAGTCCTGACCCTGTTTAGCCGGGATTTGCATACCCAGCAGCAGGGATGGCACCGTCTTGGCCTCGTCAGCCGCCTCGTCCTGACCCTTCTGGTTGGGGTCGGTGAAAACCCGCTTGATAAGGCTCGGGTCGTCCAGCTCCAGGATGCTCCGGTCCAGCTCGGCTTGGTTGATCCACGGGCTGTTCATAAAAACCTGCTTACGCTGCACGGCCTTCTGGAGCAGGAACTGGCGGTTCACCTCATTGACGCCGCCCTTGGGCTCGATGTGGTACTGCTCATGCAGGGCCTGCGGGTCCACCTGCAAGCTGTCCTCAAGGAAGCGGTATTGGAGGTCTTCCTTGTCGTACTGGAGGAGCAGCGACCACGACATCTTGTAGAGCTTGGCCAGGGCCATGCGGCACATGCGGGCACGAAGGTCGCCGGCCTGCTGGGTCTGCCCGCCAATGGCCTCAATCTCCGTGGCCGTGCGGCGGTTGGTCGTGTTGATGACCTGGCCCATGCCATAATCCGGGTTGCTGACCCGCTGTTCCGCCACCTGCCGGGCCATGACCATCTCCTGGTCAAAGCTCACCGGGGTCTGGGCCGCCGGCACCGGCACAATGCCATAGGGCAGCACCGCGCCCGGCTGGAAGCGCAGGTTCATGGTGTTCGGCACCTCCCGCTCGGCCCGGAACATGGGCTTGTTGAAATACTGCATCGCCTCATGCTTCTGATTCCATGTGTGGCACAGGGCCGCCTCATAGGGGGCCAGCATTTCCGCCACGCCACGGGGGCTGTACCAGCCGCCCTCCTTGATCTCATACGGGAAATCAACGAACGGGGCCATGCCATGGTCATAGACCAGCTCCATGGGCTCGCGCAGGTCGATGTCCGGCTCGTTCGGGCTGAAGGTTTCCACGATCCACTTGCCATCATCCCGGTGGCGATAGACCTCCCAGACGATGATCTGCTCGCTATCCTCCGAATGGGTGATGCCTTCCCGCAACTGGCGGGCCTGGCGCATGGCGTTCTCGCCCGGGTCTTTCGACTCGGCCCCGGAACCCGTGATCTTCTCCAGCGTGGACTTGTCGCTGCGATAGACCCCGGCCCGCTTGTAGGCCCCGACGCTGAACGGCATCACATGCACGCAGCGGTCAGCCTCCTGAAGGTCGCGGGTGTAGGACGGGACGATGAAATACTGGGGGTCGATGCTGGCATACCGCACCTGCTTCTTCATCGCGTCCCAATAGACCTTCATCACACCCCGGCCGCTTTGCAGGGTGGAATCAATCCACGCCAAAGCCTCATGCTGGAGGTTGGTCTTCTCACGAATCTTGTAGTCGAACCACTGCTCGGCCGTGGTCGTGGCCGCAGCCAACTGCTGGCGCATGGGAACGAAGGTAGCCACCGTGTCCATGCCCACGATCTGCTGGAAGAACATCGGCTTCAGCTTCTCAATGTTGGTGTCGATGAGCGGCCAGTGGAGGTCGGGCGCGTTCGGGTAGGGTTTCTTCACCCGGGCCTTGCCGTTGTGCCGCATCCGGTAGAACTCAACATGCTTGGTGGCCCAGCTGGTGCGATTTTTGATGTCGCTCAGGATGTCGCCGTGGAGTTTGCCGCGTGAGTTCATGGGATTATTTAGCGGGGGCTTTCTTGACGCGATACACGCGGGTCAGCTTGCCCTCATAATTCTGTTCGGTGACGCGCTCGTTGCTTTCGCTGCGGGAATTGTTGTCGCCGGAAGCGATCCAGCCGCCCTTGTCCTTCTGGACGATGCGGTGGATGACCGGGTGGACCGTCTCACCCGGCTTATACTTGGCCTTCACCCATTCCGGCCGGTAAGTGATAATGTCGCCTTCCTTGAGGTCGGCATAGGGTATCTTCTGCACTACCGCCGCATCACCGCCCATCAGGGTCGGCTCCATCGAATGGGTGTCCGCAATGCGCCCCACGATGGCCAGCGGGTTCTCCCGGGTGGCCTGGGTCAGGATCAGGTTGCCATCCTCCACCTCCACCGTTTCCGGCTTGGGGTAGCGTTCGCTCTGGGGCTTGAAGAAGTCGAGGAGTCCCATTTTGATTAGTGCCGCGATAAGTAGGGCTGCGAGTAGCAGTAGGGCCACCCGCTTCATCAGGTGGTGATCCGGTGCTTGGCACCAAGGGCCAGTATCTTGTTGTCCTGGTCGGCTGTGTCGTTGGCCGCACCATAGATAATGACCTCGGAGGCGGTGGCGTTGGCGATGGCTGCGCCGCTACCGTTGCCAAGAAGGGTGAACCCGCCCATGTTGGATGCACCCGCATTGCCCGTTACAGCTGCGGCGCGGTTCAGTCGATTGGCAGATGACGCGCCGTTAAACACGGAAGTCATTACGCCATCCGTTTTCACGGCAAGGGCCGTCACGGCACCAACCGAACTGCCAGCAGAAATGTTGAGCTGAGGTGTTGCGGTCGTCTGAATCAGGGAGCCGCTGGCGGCGGAATTGCCGTCATACAGGACATCCGTGATCGTCCAAGTAGTCTGCCCCCCCACAAAGTAAACCGTCTCTGGCTGGCTCAAGCTGAACGCCGGCGCCTTCATGTAGTCGTCCGTGCCATCGCCGTAAACCTTTGTCCGCGTGACAATGGTGGCCCCGCCTTGGATGGTGATGGTGGCGGCGTTGGCGCTGGCGTCCGTCAGGGTCGTGCCGCTGGTGTAGCTGGAGGGGTTGAAGTCGAAGGCGAGCGTGCCGGCGATGCCGTTGAAGACTTGGGCACGGTAGATTTTGCCGCTCACCAGTTCCGCGCCGTCGCTGCGAGAGCCGATTGCCAGTTGCGCGGTCCCGGAGAAAATCGAGGACGCACCGCCGGCAAGAGCTACGTTGGCCGTGCCAAGCTGAGTCCAGCTCGCACCGTCGTCTGAAGTGTAGAAATTGACGAGGCCGGCCACCATGTCAGCCGCCACTCGCACCCACTTGGCAGAGTAATTGGCAGCACCTACGCTGGCCGTGGATTGCGTGACGAGGCCGCCCGTCCCGAGAACAGAGTGCCAGAAATTAATTTTTCCCGTGGTATCAATTTGCAGCATGTAAGACCGCTGATTGATGCCACCATCATATTTCGAGACCAAATCTTGCACGGCCGCCGGCACCCACGAGTTCAAGGCTACCTTGCAACGGAGGTCGATGTTGCTGGTGATATCCAGCGCGGCCGAGTCCGGCGAGGTAAGCGCATTGCCAGTCGCTCCGTTTAGATACGCATACTTTTCCCCCGTATGCTCCAGCCACACCGGACGCTTGCTGGCCGTCATCTGCACCAGATCACGCTCGCCAGCGATGCGGGCACCAAGGTCGCCAGTCGCGTTGATGGTGACGGTGGCGGCGTTGCTGCTGGATTCCGTGAAGCTGGTGGCGAGCTTGGCGGGGAGGGCGAAGTTGGCGTCGAAGGCCAAGGTGCCGGCGATGCCGTTGTAGATTTGGGCGCGGTAGATGATGCCCGCAAACATGTTTGCCGTGCCGGTCGTGTCTGTTCCGATTTCAAGTATGGACGCTGTATCCCGGATGTTTGTTGCCGACGCGGTCGTTACTGTAGTGCCTAATTGCGTCCATGTGACGCCATCGGTGGACGTATAGAATGTCACATCGTTGCCAGCCGCCCCGTTATCAACATCAAGTGTCGCACGAACCCAACCAGCCGCATAATCAGCAAAAGGCACAATCACCGTGCTCGCCTTTGTAATAGTTGCGGCGGCAGCAGTAACCCACGACAGAACAATGTTTCCGGTAGAGTTAATAAACATCCGGTAAGAGGTCGTCGCCCCCGCTGCCCACTTAGAAATGAGCATTGGGTTTAGGCCAGCTGGACTCCAATCAGGCAGGGACAAGTAACACCGAAGGTCTATGTCTCCGGTGATAGATAGCGGAACGCTATCCGGCGCACTCGCATAATTCCCCGCCACCCCATTCAGACACAGGCAATTCACCGCGCTGTTGCCGCTCTTGTCCGCCATCAGCTGCACTTGCAGGCTGCTGTTCACCGACAACGACCCGGCATCCGTGGCGTCATACCAGGCTGACAGCGAGGGATAGTTGGTCGGGCTAAAGCCGCCGCTACTGACGGCGTAGGGTATGCCAATACGATTTCCGATCACGTCCCGCCATTGTAGCATAGGCTACAACTTGTAGCGGGAGCCACAATTACCCGGCATGGCACCCGGCCATGGGGCTGCCACCACTGTCCAGACCGGCCCATTCCTCGATGTCCTCAAGGGTCGCCCGCTTGCCCCATTTCTGGGCATACTCCTCCAGGCTTTGACCCATGCCACAGAAGGCGAGGACAACGGCATCAGCCCTGTCCGGCGAGCCCAGCCCACGCTTGCGCATGGCATCCTTGGCCTCCGCCATCAGCTTGCCCTTGCTGTTGTGCTCCAGCCGGCGGGTGGTCAGTTGCCGGTGCAGCGTCTCGTCGTCCGGGACCACTACCTTGCACAGCTCAACCTGCCGGGCATACTGGGTCCACATTTCTGCCGCCCGGTTGCCAAAGTGGTCGCCGTTGTGGGCCGGATCACCGTTGTTGATGCGCCGGACATCCCAGCCAGCCTCCCGCAGGGCGTCGCACATGGGGATGCCCAACCCGCCGGCATCGCAATAGATGTTGTTTGCATCGAGCCCCAGCCGCTTGAACTCCGTGATGAACCGGCCCACCGCCGCCATGGTGTCCTTCTCCCGCCAGGCTATGATCTGCTTGACCGTGTTGCCCTCCCGGACGGCGATGACGTTCTCATCGCCACCAGCCGCAAAGTCGCACCCGGCATAGAGGGTTGACCCTACCTTAGCCGGGGGGCTGGACAGGCACTTCTGCAACACTGCCGGGGGCAGGATAAGGCTGTTGCCCTCCTCCTCACCGAACTCCGCGAAAATCATGGACTGCACCACCGACGACTTGATGCCATACGCCTCAATCTGGTCCTTGATCCACTGCTCCGTAATGTGGGGACAGTCGTAGCTCGTCACCTTGACCGTCTTGTAACGGGGGTCCGCTTTCCTGAAGACATCATAGAAACGACCCGCCGCACCACCCGGGGATGACATGACCAGGAGCCGCGTCGGCTGGCATCGCTCCATGGCGTCAAAGATCCCGTCCGGGACCGCCTTCGCCTCGTCAATGACATACAGCAAATTGCCGGACGGACCACGGCCATGCCAGCCTTCCGCTGCTTCCGGCTTCTCCGCACTGAAACCATTGCACAAACTGGGCTCACGCGGACCTTCCCCGGGCAGGCTGGGGCTGTTATACTTGATCCGGCTCTCCGTGATCTCAAAGAACTGGGCGATTTCCGGCCCCATCCCTGTCACCCGGTTCCGCAGGACCGGCCACAGCACCTCCACGATCTGGCGGTAAACACCCGCCGTCACCACCGTCTGACTCCCGGGGTAGCGGATCATGTGCCACAGGATAGCCACCACCGCCACCTCGCTTGTCTTGCCCGAACCGTTGGCCGCCACCAGCGCCACCCGGCTCCCATGGGGTGCCAGGGCCTCCAGGACGTTGAAACACCACTTGTACTGGGGTCGGTTCAGGAACAGCTCAGAGAAGTACTGGGGCAGCAGCCGCTTCTCCTCAATCGACAGCGGCTTTGGGGCCTTCGGGTCGGCCGGCTTCTTGGGAATCCGGGTCCGCTTGGGCAGGCCAGCACGGACGGAGGCGGGGGCACGGCTGATGTCGAGGGTCATTTTAAGGGCGGGGAGTGGCCGGGGCGCACCAGATACCCATTTGGGCCTCTGCGGCCTTCCTGGCTGAATGGTGCCGACCTCCTGATGTGCTGTAGGTCTTCCCGTGAACCCCGAAATCCTCGTCGGACGGCAGCCGCTCACTGGCCGGCAATGACCGACCGTGCATCTCCCGGGCGGCCACTACCCGAACTCGGCACACTTCATACGCCCACAGCCTCCCGGCCTTCCATTGCTCGTAGATCGCAGCCTTGCCGTTGCGGACCAGCACCTTAAACGTGAACCCGTGCTTCGTGTATTCTTGCGGAATGAGATTCATGGTGTCGGCAGAGTGCCTATACAGTAGCTACTTGCAAGAAATACTTGCTGACAGGCCATTGGCGGGACTGGATGGGCTGGTTGTGGGGGCTGTAATTGTAAAAAGGGATTCTAAAAGTGATGTCGCGCCCGGAAGGTGGGGCACGCGCATGTCCACCCCCCCTCGGGGGGCGTGGTGCCCCCGGTGGTGGGCCAGGCACCCGGCCAGATCGGGCCAGCCATGCACCATGCTATGCACCACGCCAAGGCCAGCCATTACAGGCCATGCACTTATGGGATATACAGGGTGATTCATAGTCACCTGTGCTAGACAGGAACAGCCTGCTTCATGTCGCCCCCGACCGATGCAAGCAGTTGAGTGGACAGGCTATGCACCTGCATCGCGCCGCCGTTCTTGCCCGTCAGCTCCGTCTTGCTGACCGGAGCCCATCGCTGGGCCGCTCTGCGCTCTAGGAGCCATGTAGCAGCCTTGTGATCGCTGGCAGCTTTTGACGTTATCAGCGCAACGAGTCCCTTCTCCCAATCTGTCTCCGCCTTGTCAAAAGCCTGTTGCACTACGGGATTACTCTTTTTCCAGCGTTCAATGCCTTGCCTTGTGATACCGGCCCGAATCAGGGCCGATTCTTCCGGGAGGCCGGTCCTAATGTCGTCGCAAATCTGTTTTACTAGCTCCGGCGTAGCTTTCACGTTAGCGGGCCGGCCAGCTTTGCCTGCCGTGTAAACCTCAGGATGCAACGGATGCAGGGCCGGCTTAGGCTTGGGTTCCAGGTCTGCCGGCTTGGGTTCCGGCTTGGCCTTATGCTTTGGCTTAGGCTCCGGCTTAGGCTTTAAGGCATCCAGCTCAAACCTATAGAGTTTCCCGTCGGGCCGTGGCATTGCCCCCATAGTAGCACACCATGCTAGAGGGCATACACTGTGCCAACACACTAACAATCTTCATTCCGGCCTAAAATATAGTTCATGCATTGTGTTACTTTGTGCTTGTAGTGTGTAGGGAGTTTGGTAGGTTGTGGGCATGGAAAACGAAGTCACGGTTCAAACCACACGCGGGCCTGTCCGCTTTCATTCAGTCGGAAACGTCATTGTCGGCATCCCTGCCAAGTATGTAAAGGTTCGCTTCACCGGCAAAGCGGGGGAAACGGCCGGCATTGTGATTGAGTCAACCAAGGCCAAGGCGATGAGCATTTCTGACCTGTCCCGTCTCTTTCCCTATTCGGAAAGCGGAAAGATGAGCAAGGTTCATACTTCGCCGGAGTTCGCCTCATGGGATGAAGCCTTCGCCTTTTCCTTCAACTAACCCCTTTCCGCCCCCCGGCGGACAACCAAACGAAACAAGACATATGACCACAAATGCACCGGCCGGAGACGACGCTAGCAATGCTCCGGCCGGTTTTGTGGGGTGAGTATTACCCGTAACCATACACTGACATGACGACCACTACAGAAGCCCGCATTTACTGCGGCACCTACGCCAAGTATAACGCCGGGTCCATAAAGGGCCAATGGCTCACCCTGTCTGACTATTCAGACCGGGACGAATTCCTGGCCGCCTGCGCCGAGCTGCATAAGGACGAAGCCGACCCGGAATTCATGTTTCAGGACATGGAGGGCATCCCGGCCGGTCTTGCCAGTGAATCCAGCATTGAGGCCGAGCTGTGGGACTGGCTGGCCTTGGACGACGACGACAAGGTGATCCTTGCCCTCTATCGTGACTATTACAACGAGGGCACGATTGAGGAGGCCCGGGACGCCTACGCTGGCACGGCCAATAGCGAGGCCGATTTCGCCGAGCAAATGGCCGAGGATTGCGGCGACATTCCCAAGGGCCTCCCGGGCTGGATCAAGATCGACTGGCAAGGCTCATGGGATTCCGGGCTGCGGTTCGACTACTTCACCGCCAAGGACGACGAGGGCAACCTGCATTTCTTCCGTAACTGCTAACCCCACCCATGAAACCCGCCAACCCCTACAGCTACTATTTGCACCGCGTCCGCTTCCGCTACTATCGCCGCAATGGCTTTACCGCCGCGCTGGCCTGGAAGCTGGCTAATGCTTAAACCCTGCAAAGTGTAAGCCCGTATAAACAGACTAACATGAAAACACGCAATGAAATCGAGCTAGACATTCAACCCGTGAACGAAACCGGCGACCATCGCACAGGCGAAATCGTTGGACTGACAGCCGCACAGATTGCGGAGCGCATCGGCTTTCCCGCGAACTGCAAAGACGACCCTTACAAGGTTGAAAACTCCTGGGGCTTCACCGTCAACGGGGTGCGCTGCGGGGTATGGGACTACAAGGGCAGCCATTTGGCCAGCGTTCCCAGATTCAGCGCCTTCGGCCCTATCGAGTCCTTGCGCCTGGTCTTCGGCGGGGCCGTCCGCTGATTGGCCCTTACGCAACACCTCAACCCCCATTCAACCTACAGCATAGAAACCAATCAATCCCATGAAAACCACCCAGTCCAACACACACCTGACCACGCCGGCAGCGGCCGGGCACACGCCGGGGCCTAAACTCACCCTGCGCGAAGTCCCGGCGCTTGACGGCTCCGGCGCTACGGCGCACGAGATCGAAACGGATGGCCACACCGTCGCCCATGTTTACCCAGACACCGGAGAGAACTTCGCCGCATTACTGGCGAGCGCGCCGGACCTGCTGGCCGCGCTGGACTCGATTGAGGCAACGGCGGTCAACCTGCATTGCGCATTGCAGAGCACGGCCCACATGGACCCCGCAGACAGCCGCATCCCGGTCATTACGGGCCAAGTCGTCAAAGACTTGCTTGTGATGAGAGCCCAAGCCCGCGCCGCCATCGCCCGTGCCACCGGGCAGGGAGGCCAGCCATGAAGCCGTGTTTCCGCCCCGCCATGATCGCCCGCCGCCGCAAGGCCCTGGCCTGGATTCTCGCTGCGCGACAATCCGCCTCCGGCAGTCTCATGGCGCATCGCCCGCGCAAAGCCTGCTACGCGCTCGCCATACTGCGGGACACGCCCGCATTTGTCGCCCAGCAATGGCGGAATGGCAGCATCCCGGCCACCATCGCCCAGACCGGCATTGCCGCATCCATTGGCCTGGCCTTTGGCTGCATGTTTGGTCTTGCTATGTAAACCCGTCTCGACACAGTATCGACACAATAACTCCCTGAGCGTATGACCACCCAGATCACCCAAGAAAGTAACCCCCGGCTGCCCAAGCCGGACCGCTACCGTGCCCATATCGACAAGATCCTGCCGGAGGATGCCCGGCCGCCATTGCCGGCTGGCTTGCTCTACGTGGCCGCTGGCCTGGCCCTGCTGGGGCTTGCCCTGCTGACCGTCCTGGCGGGATACTGACCCTCAACCCCCGATCCCATGAATAATACACCACAGGGGGCGGATAGCCCCACGCTTGGGCATAAAACCAGCAAAACGAAGTTGCTTTCGGCCCGTTTATGGAAAGTGAAAAACCCAGAGCTAAACAAAAAGATAAACGACCAAAGAAATGCGGCTGTAAGGTCTGACCCTATTGCGTGGCAAAAGAAACTTGAGGCAAACCGTGAATCGGCAAGGCGAAACAGGGCAAAGCGCAGCGAGTATGACCGGCAGCGTGATTGGCAGAAGGTTAAAGCCAGAAACCGCGTTCGCCATTTAATCAGAACAGGGAAACTATTTCGCCAGTCATGCGAGAAATGCGGAAACCCCATTACAGATGCCCACCACGACGACTACTCAAAACCTCTAGAAATTAAGTGGCTCTGCCGTAAACATCACAAGGAACTCCACGATGAAAAACACTAATTCTGATAGCCCGAGGACGGACGCCGTCCGCTGGTTCCAAGAGTCCACCGTGCCAAACGGGGTAACAGAAGCCGTCCCCGCCGACTTCACCCGCACCCTGGAGCGGGAACTCACCGAGGCCCGCGCCGAGGTGGAGCGGCTGACCGACCTGCACGTTATTAACGGGACGCACAAAGCCAACCTTAACGAAGTGATCGCCACCCTGCGCTCGCGGGAGGGGAAGCTGGTGGGGGCGCGTGACCGTATGCTGAACGTTGCCCGGGGCTGTCGAGACTACGGCGGCGGTTATCGCGGCGACGACAAAGCGATGGAGATTTACCAACACGGCATCAGCACGGTGATCCGTGCGCTTGAGGCCCACCTGAATAATCCAGCCGACACACAGACACTCGCCCTTGAGCGAGTCGCCCTCCTTAACCCCGACAAGGAATCAACATGAGCGCGAACTATTGCGATAAGCGCAAATGGTCGTTGGCCCAATGCATATGCCCGAGCGAAACCTCGAAACACGATAAACCAACTTCATCCGCTAAAAGCGATACCATCGGCGACCCGGCCATCGCTGGCCAACGCGCCCGCACTAAGCGCGAGGAGTTTTATCTGCGGATGGCGCGGCTACTCTGGCACGACTGCATGGACGGCTACAGCTCGCTAACCAACAGCTATACCAGCCGCGAATTTTACCGCCTCATGAAACTGGCCAAGGCCAAATCTTCCGACCTATGAAACCCACTACCAAACTGCCCAAGGGGCGCGTCGGCATCCACCCTCAACCCAAGAAAAGCAAATGAGCACACCACAACAAAAATCCTATAAAGTGCATAAGTGGGAAATCCTGCGTGATGTCGGCACCTCCCTTATAGCCATAAAGAAAACCTATCCCTGGAACGAAAGAAAGTTTTCCGGCGCCGTCGCTCGTTCAATCCGAAACTCGAAACCCACCATAACATGCAACCACTCTTGAGCGACGGCACAAATGACCCGCATAAATTTCCCTGCTGGCTCTGGTCAAAGAACGCCCGCAAATGGTTTCGATGCTATGCCGGGGTCATATATGCCAATACGGGAGGCAGAGAGCTTTACACCCACTGGCACCCCGACCAACCCACCGCCCCTGAGTCGGTGGAGGAGGGCATCACCACCGAGCGGGACGTTCGCTGCCATGTCGCCACCCCACCCGCACCCGACTGGGCGGAACAGGCAGCGAAGGAGGCCCGAGAAATCATCACTTACTCTATTGGGCGTCACGTTGCCATGATCCAAGATCACCGCGACTGGCTGGCAAAAGACATTAGCGCCCGAGTTGAAGCCATCATCCGCCAGCACGCCCCCAAGCCAGCCGCACCCTCAGCGGACATTGCGGACCACGCCAAGGAGCCTTTGCCGGATGCGGAAGATTACGCCAAGCACGTTGCTCGGCATATTTATCCTGATCACTCAAACGCCGCCCGCGTTATCCAGATCGCCCTCAATGAATGGCTATCGCGCAACTTGGCACACGCCCCCAAGCCAGACGCACCCGTGGACGAGGGGAAGGTGAGGGAGGCACTCCGTTTCGGCCGCGCCGAGTTCTTTCGCCATAAGGAGTCGGGGACCGGGCCATTCGCGCATGAGAATGACTACATCCTCGCCGCCCTCCGCCCGTTCCTGGCCGCACCCTCAGCGGAGGATACGGAGAGGCTGGATTGGTTGGAGAAAGAAAAGTGCGCCCTTGTGTGCCTTCACGACGACCTCCGTGGCCACAAATGGACGGCTGAGTTTGAAAAGCAAGAATGGACGGAGTGCGAGACAGCCCGCGCCGCCATCGACGCCGCCCGCAACGCCAAGCAGGAGGAGAAATGACAAAAAGAGCACACCTCCGAAAGCGAACAAAGCGAACAAAGCGAACGAAGAACCGTCGTGCCAAACTGCGCAAGAACTCACTCGTATTCTGGTCCGCGATTAACCGCCTTAAATACTATCTATGACCACCACCCCCTACAACCCCGAAGAAATCGCGCGGCAGGTGACTATTCAAATCAGAGAGATGAAGGGAAATACAGCATTTTGGCCGGGTTGGACGCATAGTGACGCCCAAGACATCATCCTCACCGCCATGCGCCAAGCCGTGAAGGAGTCGGGGGCGGTCGAATCCGTTGAGCATTTCGCAAAGCAGCCGCTTACCACGGAAATGACGGCCGAAGATTACGAGTGTGGCGACATCGACTTTGCCCACGATAAGCTGATTGAGGAGTCCCGCCTGCTGCTCGCCAACCTCCGCAAGCTGACCGAGGGGGGCCAGGACCGCCAATCCGCGCCGCATAATGGCCAATAGGATGCCATATATGCATAACAAAGCCCCGGGGCCAATGGCTCGCCGGGGCTATTCGGTTTGCTCAGGATCGTGAGTAAAATTAGGCCCGTTTCGTGGGCTAGACGCCATGACCAGGGCATCCTGACAAGGACCGGATGGCGCCGCTTGCCACCGGCCGGACCCCAATCGCTAACGGCTCGCGGGCTTTAAGCCGATCATGGAACAGTCTTCGTAAACACCACCTCGATGCCCTTGGCGCGGAGGAGGGCGATGCAGGCGGCGAGGGGGAAGGTGGGGGCAACGCCCTCCCGGTAAATCATAGGCTGGCCCTTTTTCAGAAAGCCATCATCGCCCTCGTCTGGGTCGCAGCAATCGTCAAAGTTGGAAATGATAACCAGCCAATCACGCTTGCCGCATTGGATGCCGTTAGTGTGGTCCTTGATGTTCACCCAGAATCCATCACCTTTCATTTTCTCCAGCAGCGGCAGCACGGCGTCAGCGGAGCGGGTGAAGGCGGGGCGATCACACAGCTTAGCGGTGGCTATTGCTGCTTCCCGCGAAGTGTCACAGCCCGAGACGTGCGCCCAAGTAACCCAAGCATCAATTTGCTGCTCGGTTGGCCGCCACCCCGCGACATGTTCCGCCACGGCTGCGTTGATCTGGTCCTCGGTGGGGTCGGTGAGCTTCATGTCAATACAGCCGCCGCACCTTCGCCGCCAGAACGACAAGGCCCTTGCCGAACCGCTTCTCCTCGGGGTCGGTGGCGTTGGCATAGCTGTCAGCGACGGAGAGCAGGATCGCCCGGATCGCCTTGGCGTCGTCCGGGGTGAGTTGGTTCTTCTTGGCGGGGGTGGCTGTCTTGGGCATGGTATTTGTGGGAGTTGGTTGTTGTCGATGGGGCGGAACCCGTAGTGGGTTTGCCTGATAACTGTCTGCATAGTGCTGCACATTGCTGCAAGCCTTTTCTTGCTCGCTAAACAGTATTATTCGGTGCTACCGGGTATGCCGCCACTACCATGATCCGCTTCACCATCAACCTGCCCGACAACTACGGGCCACGACTGAACAAACGCCTCCGGGAGCTATCCCGGGGGAAGTCCAGCTATGGCCGCTACCTCGTTGACGTGGATCTGGGTATTGCGATTGGCGACCGACCGGCCTTTACTGATGCCCTGCCCGATCCCGTCGCTCTGACTCAGCGGGCGAAGCAGGCCCTGCGAGACGCCCGGTAACGACCGCCTCGCAGCCGATCACCAGCCATGCCCCGTCCATCCAGGTTTTCACCAGGCTGGTGGCAACCACCCGGTCGGCCAGTGTCACCCGGTAAACAATGGGGCCGCTGTCCACCGGCTCGCTGAACCACAGCAGCAGCCGCTCCACGTCGCCGGGAGCCAGCCATTCACGCCATCCATGGCCCAGCATGGCCGGATCACCCGCCACCACCTCCCAATTACCATAGGCGATCATACGGCCGTCGAGGGTCACAATGGAGGCCTTGCAGCCGGCGGCCAGGGAGTAGCGATAGGCAGCCATGCACTTGGGGGGTATTTGCATGGGACGAATACCTATCTTGACCGGGTGAAACCCGCAGGTGGTCAGATAGCCAGAAGAGTTGGGGCTGGACCACCTTTTTTTAGGTGAGGGCTAAAGTTCCAGTTTAGTTCTTACTGGCCAGTAATAATAGACGGCAGAGTAACAACACTCTCCTTGCACTATGGTGTATTATGTGGTTGGGGTTTTGCAGCCTCAAACACCAGATGTCTTCGACATACACAATTTCACCCCGGGAGGAGCATAGGGCTGTTTGGTGTGCCCACTGCAAATTTGCCTCTCCCGGGGTGTTTCTTTTGGAGGACAGCAAGTGAGCGATACAAGTATTGAAATCAGACCGATAAATGGGCACGAGGGCCGTTATTCCGCAAGATCGGACGGAAGGATAGTAAGTCACGTTAAGAAACCAGGCGAGTTGCACCTGCTTGGTGGGGGTCAACATGGAAAGCATGTCCTGGTCCAGCTTTGGCGCAACGGTAAAAGCGAACCCATGTGGGTTCATCGCCTGATTTGTCGGGCCTTCCATGGTCCAGCGCCAACCCCGGATCATTGTGTCAATCACAAGAACGGAATACCATCCGACAATAGACCCGAGAATCTAGAGTGGTGCACCCATGCGGAAAACATTCGCCACGCGATTGATCTAGGGCTGCAAAAACGAAAACTTAATTCCTGTGATTATGAGGAAGTAAGGAATCGCCATGCCAAGGGCGAAACGGCGGCATCAATAGCGCGAGCGATGGGCATGTCTTCATCCCACATTGCTAGAATAGTAAACGGACAGCGGGTTTTCCAGCGGTGGAGGTTTTCTCCGGGCTCGGCCAAAGGGTGCACCGTATGACCAACTGGACATTCGTTACCAGCAAGCAGGTGTGGCTGGACCGCAGCCTGTCCCCGGAGGCCAAGGTGATATGGCACGTCCTGTCAGCCTACCGCAGCCATAAGACCGGCGATGCCCACCCCAAGGTCTGGACGCTACAGCAGGTGTCCGGCCTGGGCCGGGGCAAGGTCCGCAGCGCCATTGCCGAGCTTGTAAAAGCCGGGGCCATCGACAAGCGGACCATCAAGTGGCGGGGCACCCACGGCATGGACGGGTCCAAGTGCGTCTATACGGTCAGCAAACTCAGCTCCTGGGTAGGCCGGGACGTTTACGAGGCTCCGCCAGAGGAGAAACGTGAGGAGGTCGTTTCTGGTCGGGTCACAAACCGACCGTCCACAAACGACCCTGTAACAGTAAGCCATAAAGAAACATTAACCCATAATCAGACAATAAGCCTTTCTCGCCATCCGAGCATGGCGGAGAAATCCGAGCTTCGCTTAACAGAATCCGAGATCGAAGACCTCGTGGATGGATTGGGGTTTGGAGGGAGCGTAGCGACCGTGGTATTGGATCGGCTCGAAAGCATGTCTTGGCGCGACCCGAAGGGGCGCCCCTTCCATGACGCCGCCAACCTCAAGTCGTTTGCGGAAGGATTGGCGGTCAAGGTGGCCGGGGAGCGGTTTTAGCCGGCCCAGGCAATCGGCTTCTGCTGGGTTAGGTTCGTTGCATACGCCGATTCCGTGACCTTGATTGAGCTATGACCCATCGCCATCTGTGCGATTGCGGGGGTCTGGTGGGTCCAAAGCTGGCTGCCGAACCACCGCCGCAGTGAGTGGATCGGCTTCCCGTCTAAAAACCCGCACTCCGTCTTGAGGATATGGTTTAATTCGCGGCCGACAATCTCCCGGCGGCGCGGGCCGATCAAGAAAACGGGGTCAGATCCGGCCAGCAATACTTCGACCAGGGATTCCGGGATAGCTACGCGCCGCTCGGCGCCACTCTTGGTCTTGAATTGGTCGGGGAACGCCCCGATACGAATAATGTTCCCTTCGACCCATGACCTACGGGCTGCGATGATTTCTGACGCACGGCATCCGGCCAGGGCCGCCATCAAATACGCCCTGTAATGATCCGGCTTATCCCTCAGCACCTCCACGGCCTTGGCCATGGCCTCGGGGCTGGGCAGCATCTTGAGGGGCTTGGCGGTCTTGAGGAAGGGCACCTCTGCAAACGACTGCACAGCGTCCACCGGCACGGTTAGGACGGGCTTGTAGGCCAGCATGGCATGGCGGGAGAATAGGGACCGAGCACGCCTCAAATTGGTATTGGCGGTCACGAGGGCAGCATTGCAACCCGGCCGCGCCCCCTTCATGGCCGACTGGTAGGCCATGGCCACATGGCTGCCCAGTTGGTTGATCCGGGCAGTGTCATCGAGCTTGCTGGCGGCCAGGACCGCCCGCATCGAGGCGATGTTCCGCTTGCGGGTCAGGGCCTCCGGGACGGGCAGGGCGTCATAGGTCTTGTATAGCTCGGCAAAGGTCGAGCAACCGCCACGAGATTTCATACTGTCTGCGAGTCCGTAAGCGCCTGCCACGATCTTGTTGCGGTAGTCCTTGGCGCGAACCAAAGCCAAAGCCCTGTCGGTCGTCTGGGTCGAAAATGCGTGGATCTTATTTCTGACCGAAAATCTGACAGACCACGCACAGTTGGGATTGTCGGGTGAGCGGCGGAATAGTTTCATGTTGTTAGTGTGTGTGGAGAGTGCTGTTGTAGGTCAATCAGAAAAGCAGGGGACTGCGTGATGCAAGGTATGAGCATGTTTTCGCTGGGTCAGTTTGGATGTTATTCCGGGGCTTGTCTCTGGGCCTGCGTTGGCGGACTCGCTATACAGTGGTGTTTTTAGGGACTCATAATCCCTTGGTTGGCGGTTCAAGTCCGTCTAGGCCCACCATTTTTACGCCCCGTGCTTCTAGCTATGATTCATGGCCCGGCTTTTACCCACCATGAACCACGCCTAGCCACGCTTCACCCTTCGCGCATTACGCCGCCGTGGCACCGCCGGGGCGATGGGGGTCTCCCCGTCGATCAGTTCCTGCCACACCGGGTCATCCGGGCGGTAGGGCGCCAGTGCCTTGAAGATGCCCTTGGCGTCCTTGGGCACGCCCTGGCTGTCCATGATGTTGGTGAGAACCGGCACGACATACTCGTTGAACCACGCATTGAAGCTGATCCGGCGCAGCTCGGCAGCGAGGTAGAGCCGGCCCTTGAAGGCCATGTCATTGGCTTCAAAGGTCAGGAGGTGGCGGGCACGTTCCCGGCGGTATTCTTTTCTGTTGGTTGGCATAGTGTGACTACAGGTA
>Ga0222713_10000519_pt1 | contig 43358 bp, 43 predicted proteins | sample C33_649DmetaG_FD_165061 | JGI IMG/M metagenome (GOLD analysis project Ga0222713, IMG submission 165061) | Estuarine water microbial communities from San Francisco Bay, California, United States - C33_649D | ecosystem: Environmental > Aquatic > Marine > Unclassified | place: USA: California... | reverse complement strand
CGGCCACCGGCACCTGCGGCGATCAACCCGCAACCACCCGTCTTGGAACAGGCAGAAGCTATGCAGTAAAGTGCGTCAATGAACCTGGCACAAAAAACCAGTCAGGCCACGTATGCCCGTCGGGCGGTGATTTTGCAACGACGTCCGCCGCGAGGGTGGTACCGGCGCCGGGCCTGTTGTCCACGACGAACTGCTGGGACAGGTACTCGCTCAATTGTTGCGCGGTGACGCGGGCGAGAGTGTCCGAAATGCCGCCGGGCGGGAATGGCACAATCATTCGAACTGATTTTGCTGGGTAGTTCTGCGCGTGCGCGAACGCGGCAAACAGCAGGGTCACAGTCAGAACGGAAAAACGGGCGGTGCGTGCGAATGGCTTCATGGACGGGATACCGGTAGATGGTGCATGGAAAAAGTCATCTCTGGCTTGGCAATATTGGTGCCAGAGAAAAGTGATCTGCGCGAGCCGGCGTTTACAGATGGGCGGTGTCAGGAGCGATCACTCGACCGGAATACCGGCTGTTTCCACAACCTTTTTCCAGCGTTTGATTTCGGTGCTGATCTGGGTTCCGAATTGCTGAGGGGTACTGCCCACGACCTCCAAACCTTCGCGCAGCAGGCGCTCCTTGTTTGCATCCTGTAGCAGGGCCGCATTAATGTCGCGATTCAATTGCTTGATCAGGGAGTCGGGCAGTCCGCGCGGCGCCAATGCGCCATGCCAGCTCGCAGCCTCGTATCCCGGGACGCCCTGATCTGCAATGGGCAGGTATTCAGGCGCACTGGCAGAGCGGCGGGTGGAGGTCAGGCCGAGCGCACGAAGCTTTCCGGCTTTGACATGGCTCAGCACCGACGGCACCGTTGCGATGGTGATCGGTATACGGCCTGACAGTATTTCAGTGACCGCCGGCCCGGTGCCTTTCGTCGGCACATGCAGCAGATCGATGCCCGCGAGTGATTTCAGCAATTCACCGGCCAGATGCGTTGACGAGCCGATGCCGCCAGAAACATAGGGAATCGTGCCCGGTTTGGCCTTGGCGAGCGCGATCAGTTCTATCAGTGTCGCCGCGGGGAATGACGGATGGACCACCAGAAGATGCGGCGCCAGCGTCGTCAAGGTGATCGGTACGAATTCCTTCTCGGTGTCGTAGGGCAGCTTGCGGTAGACCGCCGGATTAATGGCGTGTGATGAAGAAACAAAAAGCAGGGTATAGCCGTTGGGCGCGGCTTTTGCGGCCAGTGCTGTGCCGATGGTGCCGCCGGCGCCGATCCTGTTGTCGATGATGACCTGCTGTCCCCAGGTTTCGGTCAATGTTTTGCCGACGATGCGGGACATCAGGTCAAGTCCGCCGCCGGGCGGGAAGGTCACAATGAAACGGACCGGGCGGTTCGGAAATGCGTCTGCCGCGATGGCGCTGCTGCTGGCCGCGGCCAGGACAGTGGCGGCCAGGGCTGCGCGGACGACGATTGCCGTGCGCTGTCGTGTTGCTTTAAACATCTACCCCCCTGATCACTCTATATTATTTATTAAAAACAAATACTTAAGATATATTTGTGGCGTTGTGGCCGGCTTACTCCACCTTCACGCCTGCTTCCTTGACGACCCTGCTCCATTTGGAGATTTCCGCAGCGACGAATTCGCCCCAGGCCTTGGGGGTGGTGGTCTGAATATCGACGCCGGCGGCGGTCAGCCGTTCGACGACGTCGGGCAGCGCGAGGATACGTACGGATTCGGCGTTGAGTTTGTTCACGATTTCCGGCGGCGTTTTTGCGGTCGTGAAAAGTCCCTGCCAATCCAGTACCGAGAATCCGCTGACGCCGGCTTCCGACACCGTCGGCACATCAGGCAGGGCCGGCGAACGCTTGACGCCGCTGACGCCCAAGGCGCGGAGTTTGCCGGATTTAATGAAGGCAATCGCAGAAGGCATGCTGGCGAAGCTGCCCGAAATCTGGCCGCTGACCAAATCGGCCATGGCCGGTCCGCCGCCTTTATACGGCACATGCACAATGTTTACCTTGGCGAGCAGTTTGAAGAGTTCAACGGCCATATGCGGCGCGCCGCCGGTGCCGCTGGACCCGAAGGTCAGCTGACCGGGCCGGGTTCTGGCGAGGGCGATCAATTCGCGGACATCTTTTGCCGCAAGCGTGGGGTTGACCACCAGAACATTGGCGATGTTTGCCGTGTAGGTGATCGGTGCTAGATCTTTCAGGATGTCGTAGGGCATCTTGTAGAGGCTTGCATTGATTGCCATCGGGCCGATGGTGCCCAGAACGATGGTGTAACCGTCAGGGTTGGCCTTCGCGACAATGTCTGATCCGATCATTCCGTTGGCGCCTGGGCGGTTATCAATGACGACCTGCTTGCCCCATGAATCCGCCATTTTTTGTCCGACGACGCGCGCGACCAGGTCGGTGCTGCCGCCCGGCGGGAAGGGAACGATCAGGCGTATCGCCTTGGACGGATAGTCCTGCGCAATTGATGCAGTGCTGACAAGAAGCAATAACGTAATGGTAAGCAGGCTGCGGATCGTTCTCATGCCGGATGTTCCTCTTGGGCTCGGGTAAAATCGGATGATTCGTTTTGGATGCTACGCGTGCAGAGAAGGAATTGCAGTGATAGGGTCCAGATTGCGGATGTCTATTTTCAGTATAACAAAGCACTTTCCGCAAACCAGCCGTTTTGACCGGAGAAGTTGAGTGATGAAGTCATGGCGTAATCCGCATATCGTTTCATTCTCGGATGTTGTTGTGGATTTCAGAAGCGGGCGCCAGACCCCGCGGGATTTTCTGGAGCGTTGCATTGCGAGAGTCGAGAAAAGCGAATCCCAGTTGCAGGCTTTTGTCACCCTCGATTTGGATGCAGCCCGCAAGGCTGCGGATGCGTCGACGCGCCGCTACCGGGACGGCAAGCCGCTGTCGCCGGTGGACGGCTGTCCGGTGGGCATCAAGGACATCATGTCCACCCGTGACCTGCCGACGCAGATGGGCAGTCCTGCATTTAAGGGCTGGCAGTCACAACAGGATGCGGCTTGCGTGCATGCGCTGCGCCAGGGCGGTGCGATCATTTTCGGTAAAACGGTGACGACTGAATTCGCCGTTGGTTTTTCCGGGCCGACTACCAATCCGTTTGACGTTACGCGCACGCCGGGAGGGTCGTCGAGCGGATCCGCGGCTGCTGTCGGTGCGGGCATGCTTCCGGTTGCGCTGGGTACCCAAACCCAGGGATCCACCTTGCGTCCCGCCTCGTACTGCGGGGCCGTGGGTTTCAAGCCGACGCTTGGTGCGTTACCGATGGCAGGCATTCACCCGTTGTCGGCGACCAGCGACCATCTGGGCATCATCGGCGCGACGCTTGCCGATACCTGGTGTATCGCGTCGCAGATTTCCCTGCGCATGGGCAGCCCCGGCTACGGTTTTCTTCAGGGCGCCGCGGATGTGCCGCCGGCTGCGGTCAAGCCGCGCAAGCTGATCCGGCTGTACACGAGGGGCTGGGGCGAGATCGATCAACCTGCCATCGACGCGTTTGAATCGGCGATCGTCGCATTGCAAAAGGCCGGAGTCGAGGTTGTCGGCAAGACCGATGATCCGCGTATCGCGGCATTCGAGGATGCGCTCGAGAAGGACGTTGATGGCGCGCTCGATATCGTGGCTTACGAAATGAAGTGGCCGTTCGAAGAATATCTGGCGCGCTTCGGCGACCTGATCGGCAAACGCATACATGGCCTGATCAAGCGGGCCGGCGAGATGTCGCCGGCGGATTACCGGCAACTGCTGGAAAAACGTCGGGCGATACAACAGCAATGCCGGCAACTGGCTGCGGATCTGGGCGCTGACTGTTACGTGACGCTGGCGTCTTCCGGTCCGGCGATCACCGGTTTCGAATTCAGCGGCAGCCGCACTTTTGTGGTGTACGGATCATGGCTGGGTTTTCCGTCGTTTTCCCTGCCGCTGCTGGAGTCGGGGGGCTTGCCCTTCGGTTTACAGCTGCTGGGATTGGGTGATCGCGACGGTGATCTGTGTGCGACGGCGCACTGGGTCATGCAGGAATTTACGGGTAATTGATTATTTCAGGGGACTTTTTTGCCAGCCAGAACCACCGATGTCAAGACAGTCGAAATCACTGACGGCGTGGCCGTCGTCACCTTCAACCGGCCGCAAGTGATGAATGCGCTGAACATCCAGTTGCGTGAGGAAATCATGCAACTGGCGCATGAGCTGGATGCCGACCCGGCGGTCAGCGTCATTGTGTTCACCGGCGCCGGTGACAAGGCGTTTTGTGCCGGGGCCGATTTGAAGGAGCGTGGTCAGCGCAGCACGGACGAGATGTACAACGAAAGGCGTTTTTTTCGCAATAAATGGGTCAATGCCATTGCCAACATCGCGAAGCCGACCATTGCGGCGATCAACGGCTATTGCCTGGGCGGCGGGCTTGAGGTGGCGCTGCAATGTGATCTGCGGATCGCGTCCGACAATGCGAAGTTCGGCCTGCCCGAAGTGACCTTGGGGTTTCTGCCCGGTGCCGGCGGAACGCAGCGTCTGCCCCGCGCAATCGGGCTGCAGAAGGCCAAGGAGATGATTCTCACCGGAAAACACATCGACGCCGCCGAGGCTGAGCGTCTGGGGATCGTGCTGCGTGTGGTGCCGCTGTCGGAATTATTTCCCGCAGTGATGGAGTTGGCGCGGTCCATTGCCAAAAATCCGCGGATTGCCGTGATTCAGGCCAAGATCGCGATGAATGCATCTCAGGAGACCATGCTCTCCGGGGGAATACAGGCCGAGAATGAAGCGTGGCTGCCTTGCCTTCTGTCGGATACGTGGAAAGCAAAGCTGGAGCGGTTCAAGGACTGAGCGTCATGGGGCGGGCGCTGATGATCCGGATCATTACGTCGCTATTGCTGGTCGTACCCGGTCTGATCGGACTGTCGTGCATCGCTCATGCCGCGGAAACTGCGGCTTTGCCCTTCAGAGACTGTGCTGACTGTCCGGAAATGGTGGTCATCCCGGCCGGGGAGTTCGTGATGGGCGCCAGTCCCGGTGAAGAGGATCGTGAAGCGCTGTCTGCGGAATTTCGCAACCGGAGCGCGCCGCAGCGCCGGATTAGGGTGGGTGGATTTTCCGCAGGCCGCTACGAAGTGACGCGGGCTCAATACCGGAAGTTCACCGAGGCAACCGGGCATCGCAGCGAGGGCTGTTTTGTCTGGTCGTCGGGTGATTTCCGGATGGATGCCGGCAAGAGCTGGCAGAACCCGGGCCATGCCCAGAATGACCGTCATCCGGTGAGCTGCGTCAGTTGGGAAGATGCGCTTGCCTTCGCGAAATGGCTCAGCGTAATCACCGGCAAGCCTTACCGGTTGTTGACGGAGGCCGAGTGGGAATACGCGGCACGGGGAGGGAATCCGGCGTCGCGGTTCTGGGGTGACGACGCCAACCGGTCATGTGAGTTCGGCAATGGCGCGGATCGACGCACTCTGTCACTGGTGGCAGAAGCCGCCGACTGGCCGTCCGCTCAGTGCGATGACGGCCATGCTTATACCGCGCCGGTCGGCAGCTATCGCGCAAATGCCTACGGTTTGCACGACATGCTGGGAAATGTGGCGGAGTGGACGGCGGATTGCTGGAGTGGCGATTATCACGATGCACCGGCGGACGCGCGTGCAAGGATGACGGGGGACTGTTTTCTGCGTGCAGTGCGCGGTGCCGCCTGGGATGAAGGGCCCGCCAGCCTGCGATCCGCCTACCGGGTGGGCAGTCCGGTGGTGATTCGTGTTTACAGCAGGGGATTCCGGGTGGCCCGTGACCATTGAGAACCTCGTTCCTTGGCTTGTCGCTGACAATACCTCCTGTTAGCCTCGAGCAGCAGGTCCAAAGACGTTTTTTACAGCAGGAGCAATCCAGTCGATGAAACTTGAGCACTATTTGATCGCAATGGCGCTGGCGTTTTCCAGCGCACATGCGGCGTATCCGGACAAGCCGATTCGCCTGGTGGTGCCTTTTGCGCCCGGCGGCAATATCGACATTACTGCGCGTATTGTTGCGCCGGCAATATCAGAAAGCCTGGGGCAGCAGGTGCTGGTCGACAACCGCGGCGGGGCCGGCGGGCGTATCGGTACTGAAATGGTCGCCAAGGCGGTGCCGGATGGCTACACCTTATTGTTGGGTTCAAGCGGTGCTCTGACGATGAACCCGGTATTTTCGCCGCTGAAGTCTTACGATCCCGTCAAGGATTTTGCACCGACATCACTGGTGTCCATTGTTCCGCTGGTTCTGGTGGTGCATCCGTCGTTGCCGGTCAAAACCACCAAAGAATTCATTGCATTGCTCAAATCCCGGCCGGGGCAGGTCATGATGGCGTCGGCGGGCACAGGCAGCACCACGCACCTGACCGGTGAGCTTTTTCAGGTCATTACCGGGACTACGCTGACGCATGTCCCGTTCCGCGGCAGCGGACCAGCGACCATTGAGTTGATTGGCGGGCATACGCAATGCATGTTTGATCAGTTGTCGACATCAGGTCCTTATGTGAAGGCGGGGAAGCTGCGGGCGATTGCCGTGGCCGCCCTGCGGCGCAGTCCCGCTTATCCGGAAATACCGACCATGGATGAGTCCAGCATGCGCGGTTTTGAAGCGTCCACCTATACCGGGATTTTTCTTCCGGTGGCAACACAGAAGGACATCGTGCAGAAGGTATACGGTGCGGTGGTCAAGGCGGTTGAGCTTTCCGCCACAAAAGAGGCCTTCGCCAAGCTGGGATCCGAGGTCATCAAAAGCACGCCGGAGGAGGTATCCGCCCGCATACGCGGCGACCTCGAAAAATGGCGGAAAGTCCAGCAGAAAACCGGCATTGTCATTGATTGATCGGCCAGGCCCACCCGATCCGAATTTGAAAGCAGACGCATCATGTCGAATAAAGCAGATCTGAAAGTGATTCCCAATCCTACAATGTCGACGTCCGTCGCTGATGTGGAAGCCGGACTGAGCGCGGCGGGATATATCGCCAGCCGCCAGATTGCGATGGCCATCCATCTGGCCTGCCACCTGCAAAAGCCGGTCGTGGTGGAAGGTCCTGCGGGTGTGGGCAAAACCGAGCTGGCGAAATCGCTGGCGCAGTGGCTGCAGCTGCCGCTGATCCGCATGCAGTGTTATGAAGGACTGGACGAGTCGAAAGCCCTCTATGAGTGGAAGTACGGGAAGCAGCTGCTCTACACCCAGATACTCAAGAACAAGATCAGCTCAGTGATCGGCGAGTCGGATGATCTGGGTGTGGCGCTCGGCAAACTTCACCAATTCGACGACATTTTTTTCTCGCGCGATTTTCTGGAACCTCGACCACTGCTCAAGGCGCTGGATGAGCCGCGGGGCGCGGTGCTGCTGATTGATGAAATCGACAAGGCCGATCAGGAGTTCGAAGCATTTCTGCTCGAGGTCCTTTCGGACTACCAGGTGACGGTGCCCGAGATCGGCAGCGTAGTCGCTCGCCTGCCGCCGCTGGTGCTGCTGACCTCCAATTCGACGCGGGATCTCGGTGATGCGCTGAAGCGGCGCTGTCTGCATCTGCACATTGATTTCCCGGACGCCAGGCTGGAGGCGCGGATCGTGACTTCCAGAGTTCCCGGGATCGATCCGAGATTGCTCACGCAATTGGTCAGCTTTGTGCAGCAGTTGCGGCAGCTTGACCTGCGCAAGCCGCCATCCGTCAGCGAAACAATCGACTGGGCGCGTGTGCTCGTGCTCCTGCACACGGAAGTGCTCGGCGATGAAACGGTTCGCGATACTCTGAATGTACTGCTGAAGTTCGAGGCCGATATTGCGATTGCTCAAAATGAAATCTCGACGCTGACGCACCGTGCGCGGCGGGAGGCGGGTGTGGCGTGAGTGTCCCGGAGTCAGGGGGCGCACCGGCGAGCTGTTCCACATTCGAGCCCCTGCGTCGCTTTCTGGATGTGGCTCGCGGCGCCGGTTTGCGGATTTCATCTGCAGAAAGCATTGACGCCATACGGGCGCTGGAGGTTGTCGGCTATTCCGACAAGGCCTTTCTCAAGGATGCGCTGGGCCTGGTGTTGGCCAAAACCCCCTCGGAAAAGGTCCTGTATGACGAGGCCTTCGAGCGCTACTTTCGACGCGAGGGCTTCTCATGGGCGGGTGATGAAGGAGCCGACCCTCAAGTCGCGGCAGCACCGGCCTCCGGCGGAAGGGTTTTGTCCCCTCTGGCGCAAATGCTCGAGCGCAATGACCGCGCAGGCGTCACGGCTGCGGTGGAAGGCGCGGCTGCGGCAACCGGCGTGCAGAATATCCGCTATTTCACCCAGAGCGGGCTCTACAGCCTGCGCATCCTCCGGCAGGTTGGCCTGCGCGAGCTGGAGGGTGATATTGAAGCTCTGGAGCGGTCCGGGAACCCGGAAGACATGACCCGGGCCCAGCGTCTCGCCGGTCAATTGCAGGGGCTGCGTGAGGCGGTGCGGACGTTTGTCGATGTCCAGCTTGAGATGTTCGGCCGGGAAGATGCCGAACAGTTTCGCGAGGAGCGCCTCAAGACTGCACGGCTGTCCGGAATCAGTCAGCGGGACATGGCGCGGATGCGCGCATTGGTCCGGCAAATGGCGCGGAAACTGGCCTCGCGTTATGCGCGGACCCGGCGGCGCCGGCTGCGTGGCCAGCTGGATGTGCGCAAGACCATGCGGCGGAATATCGGCTGGGGTGGCGTCCCGTTTGTGACGCACTGGAAGCAACGCAAGATTGAAAAGCCGCAGGTGCTGGTGCTGTGTGATGTCTCGGGTTCGGTCGCGGAAGTGTCGCAGTTTCTGTTGATGTTCCTTTATGCGCTCAATGAAGCGCTGACGGACATCCATTCATTTGCTTTTGCCGGTTCAACCATTGACGTCAGTGACGTTCTTGACCGGCAGCCGGTCGAGGAGGCGATCACCAGTATTCTGGACAGGATCGGCTTCCAGTCTTCCAACTACGGTAATGCACTCGCCGAGTTTGAGGATCAATGGATGCATCTGGTGACACCCAAAACCACGGTGATCATTGTCGGTGATGCCCGGGGTAACGGGTCGGATCCCCGCCTGGACGTGTTTAACCGCCTGTCGATGCGTTCGAAGCGTTTGATCTGGCTGAATCCGGAGCATCCGTTCAGTTGGGGCACTGGTGACTCCGACATGAGCCGCTATATGCCGTTCTGCAGTCTGGTGAGAGTTTGCAATACGCTGCAGCATCTGGACCGGGCCATTGGTGACATGCTGAAACAGCAGTCCTGAGTTTCTTGCCAAAGGTCTGTTTAACCATTTTTGATCAGCTGCTGCAATGATTCGCCGCAGGGCGGGGCGCCGGCCGGATCACTTACTCACAGGAATACTGGAAATTGGCTTCACTCGGCATTGATTTTGGAACGTCCAACTGCACGGCCTACGTCGCGGATCAGGGGCAGGTGATACCGGTGGTTCTGGATGGTGATGACTACGCGATGCCATCCGTCGTGTTTACAGCCCGCCGCGAAATTGCGGTAAGACAGATTGAAGACGGCGAATTCGACAGGCGCCTGCGCAAGGCACGCGCCGAACAGGCCGGAGGCGGGGATGGCGCCGTGCTGAATGATGCAGAACTTGAACGCGTGATCCGGGATGCGATGCGACGCGAATCCCTCAATGAGGCGCAAAAAGCCTATTGGGATCAATCGTTCTTTTCGATGCTCGAAAACGGGCAGGCGATCATTTACGGGAATGCAGCGCTGCGTGCCTATTTCAGTGATCCGCTTGGCGGCGTGCTGGTGCGCTCTCCCAAATCCTTTCTCGGCAGCGATATTCACGAGAGCCATCTGTCGCGGTTTGAGGATATCGTTACGGCGATGCTCGGGCACATCAAGCGCCGCGGGGAGATGCTCTCGGGCAGTGATATTTCAACGGCAGTCATGGGGCGTCCGGTTCGTTATCACGGCACCAGGGGTGACCAGGGCAATAACCAGGCACTGCAGATCATGGCCCGTGCCGCGGATCGGGCGGGGTTCAAGGACGTGAGATTCGTGCTGGAGCCGGTGTCTGCCGCCTACGAATATGAAACCGCTATCGCCGCTGAGCAGAAGTTGCTGGTAATCGACGTGGGCGGCGGTACCACGGACTGCGTGGTGATGCGGATCGGGCCGGAACGGCGGATGCGCAAAGACCGGCTGGATGACATTCTCGGCGTTTCAGGTGACCGGATCGGCGGTACAGATTTTGATGAGGCGCTGGCATGGAGTGCGCTGATGCCTGCCTTCGGAAAAAATTCAGTGGCCAGTGACGGCCGGCCGCTTCCGCACTCGCTGGTTCATGACGCGGTTTCCATTCGCAATTTGCCCGCCCAGATCCGCTTCGCGAAAGCGGAAAATGACATCAGGGAGCTAATGGGTCGCGCCAAGGAACCCGAAAAATGGGCGCGATTACTTTCAATCAACCGGGAGCAGTTGCAATACCGGTTGGTGCACAGTGCGGAGCAGGGCAAGATTTCGCTCACACGACAAGAGGCTTCCGAAATCCCGCTGGACTATGTCGAGCGCCAGTTGAAGGTGTGCATTGACCGGGCAGTGTTTGCCGATGCGACAGACCGCCTGGTGGGCAAGGTCCGGAGTCTGGCTCGCGAAGCCATCACCGCGGCCGCCTGTAAGCCGGATGTCGTGTTTCTGACCGGCGGGATGGCTTACTCGCCGGTTGTCAGTGCGGCTGTCGCAGAACTGCTGGGCAACGATATTCCAATCCGGTCGGGAGACATGCTGGGCAGCGTTGGTCGGGGTCTCGGACTGGCTGCCCAGCGATCTTTTTTCTGAGACCCGGATGCCTCCGGGCGGTCTTCGCCGTGCCTTATTGCAGTTGCAGACCCGTTTCCTTGACCAGTTTTGCCCATTTGGCGATTTCGGCAGTGATGTGAGTATGGAAGACGACAGGGCTGCTGCTGATTGCTTCTACGCCGTCGGTCCGGAGCCTTTGCGTGATTTCCGGTTCTCTCGCGGCTGCTGCAAAGGCCCGGGCAAGGCGGTCGACCTGAGCGGCGGGTACTTTGGCTGATGTGATCGCGCCGTACCATTGGCTCACGTCATAAGCGGCCAGCCCGGATTCCGCGATGGTGGGGATACCGGGCATCGCGGCATTGCGCTTCGCCGATGAAATGCCCAGTGCCCGCAACTTTCCAGCATTCAGATGGGGTCCCGCATTCAAGGGCGACGCGAACTGCAACTGGGTTTGTCCTCCGAGAAGATCGGCAATCGCGGCGGATTCGCCACGATAGGGGATATGGGTCATCTGAATCCCCGCGAGATGCGAGAACAGTTCTCCGGCCAGATGCGTGATGCCGCCGGCACCGGATGAACCGTAGTTCAGCTTCCCGGGCTGTGTTTTCGCCTGGGAAATCAGCTCTTTCGGTGAGCGGACGGGGGAGGACTGATGGACCACCAGAACAAAAAATGCCGAAGTCATTTGGCTGATTCCCTGCAGATCCCTGGTCAGGTCGTAGGTCAGCTTCGGGTTGACTGCGGAGTTAACGGTGTTGGAAGCGGAGATGATGCAGATGGTCTGGCCATCCGCGGGCGCTTTTGCAGTGATATCAACACCGACCGCGCCGGATGCCCCGGGACGATTGTCGACCACGAAGTTCTGTCCCGTTTGCCGGGCCAGAGTGGCGGCGTATACCCGGGCTGCGATATCCGTTCCGCCGCCTGCGGCAAATGGCACTATAAAACGGACCGGCTTGGACGGCAGGTCTGCAGCTGCAAAAACCGGAAGACTGGCCACAAGCATCGCGACGCCGCAAAATGCGGGAAGTTTTTTTGCCGGAAATAACATCTTCATTCCCCAATCCTCTTTATGATTCGTCAGATACGCCGGTTACGTCCGGCAAATCTATGCGCTTGTTGAAAGCTAATGTTAACTTCAGATGCATTGAAACGGCAGGTTTGAGGAGATTGAAATGCCTTGTACTTTAAAAAAACCGCAGCAGGTCATTGCATTGCTGGCATCAGCTTTATGGACCGCCGCTGCATATGCCGCGCCGTATCCCGAAAAGCCGGTGCGGATGATCTGCCCGTTTCCGCCGGGAGGCGCGGCGGACATGGTGTCCCGCCTGCTGGCTGAAAAAATGACGGCCTCGCTGGGGCGGCAGGTCATTATTGACAATCGCACCGGCGCGGGCGGGAATATCGGCGTCGAGTTGGCTGCAAAGGCGGCTCCCGACGGCTACACCATCCTGCTCGCCTCATCGAGCAATTTTTCGTTTGCCCCCAGCCTCGGCGCAAAGCTGCCCTACGACCCGCAGCGCGATTTTTCGTCGATTGCCCTTGCGGTGATGGTCCCCAATCTGCTGACTGCCAATGTTTCGGTGCCGGCCAGAAATATTGCCGAATTGATCCAGTTGGCGAAGGCCTCCCCGGGAAAAGTGACTTTTGCTTCGCCTGGGACAGGCACCACGTCCCACATTATCGGTGAACTCTTTGCGCATTCCGCCGGCATCAAACTGCTGCATATACCGTTTAAAGGCGGCGGGCCGGCCTCGGTAGCGCTGCTTGGCGGGCATGTGCAACTCCTGTTTGGCTCGGTTTCCACTTCGCTGCCCAATATCAAGGCCGGAAAACTGCGGGGACTTGGCGTGACCAGTACCCGGCGATCGGCGGCCGCACCGGAAATTCCGACCATCGCGGAATCCGGTCTTCCCGGATTTGAGGTCGTGCAATGGTTTGGTGTCGCTGCGGGAGCCGCCACGTCGAAAACAATCGTGAACCGGCTGAATGCCGACGTGATTCAGGCGACGGCTTCTGCGGATTTCCGCGACAACCTGATGCGACAGGGTCTGGACGCGGCGCCAGCCAACACGCCGCAGCAGTTCACGGCGTATATTGCCGACGAAGTGACGCGGTTGACGAAGTTCTTCAAGGAATCCGGTCTTAAGCTCGAGTAGTGGCGGAGGCCTTGCCGCTGCCGATCACGTATTGCATCGTGCTGCTCGCCCTCGCGATGAGATTGCCCGAAGCGTCACGGACTTCGCCTTCGCAGAAGGCCAGTTTGCTTGTGCTGTGCAGGCACCGGGCGGTGCAGCGAAGGGCGCCTTTGCCGGCTCTCATGAACGAGAGTTTCATTTCAATGGTGGCGAGCCGGGCCTCGGGGCCGGCAGCGGCACGCCCGGCACTGACCATTGCATTGTCCAGCAGGGTCGCAATCAGGCCGCCATGTGCACTCTCGATACGGTTCATATGATGTTGCCGGAGTTCGACTTCACTGACTGCAACGCCATCCGTTACGCCGTGATTTTTGATGTTGACGTGTTCGATAAAAGGGGCGGGGGGCAGGTTATTCATGGAGGTTACCGGCTGAAATTGGAAATTCATTATCCTCTTGCATGTTTGTTGTATCAAGAAACCCCAATTTGTTTTTCTCCGCGCAGATTCTTCAGCGATTAAAATCGGACCTTGACCAATTTGCGTTACAGGACAACGAATGCCTCTGTCAAACTTTGCTGCTGATTGCCACGCCCATGTGTTCTGCGGAAACGAGTATCCCCATTCGCCGGATGCACTTTACGCGCCCGACATCAGCCAGGCAGGGACCGCTGTAAAGTTCCTGGACGTGCTGGATGCGCACGGCTTCACTCACGGGCTGCTCGTCGGCGCCGGTGTTTATGGGGATGACAACCGCTGCGTGGTCAGTGCGTGCGCGGCGTCAGGCGGCAAATTCAAGGGAATAGCGCTGGTGCGTCCGCAGGTTTCGGACCAGATGCTCGCCGGCATGGATGCCGAGGGCATTGTCGGTGTCAGGATAAACATCATGAATCACGGGCTGGCGCCGTTGGTCGAAGCCGGTGCCGAAACCCTGCTGGCGCGCCTGAGGGAGATCGGTTGGTTTGTACAGGTGCAGGTAACCGGTGATCAATTGATCGATGCTTTGCCCATACTGCAGCGGGCCGGGGTCAAGCTCCTTATCGACCATATCGGGCGCCCGGACTTGAAGCGCGGCGTGTTGCAGCCGGGATTTCAGGCGCTGCTTGAACTGGGCAGGTCCGGTCGTGCAGTGATCAAACTTTCCGGACCGTTCCGTTCATCCGTGGCGGGATATCCGTACCTTGATGTCGATCCATACGTCGATGCCGCCATGGAGGCCTTCACGCTGGACAACTGCATATGGGGCTCGGACTGGCCGTTTGTCCGCATGGACGAACGGATGGACTATGGACTTGGACTCGTTCCGCTGGCCAGATGGTTGCCCGACCCGGAGAGCCGGCGCAAGGTGTTGTGGGAAAACCCCCGGCGTCTGTTCGGCTTTGAGTAGCGGGTCGGCGGTTATTCGGGTTTGATATTTGCGGTGCGAACGATTTTTTCGTATGTCACGATTTCCTTTTTGATGAACGTATCGAGGGCTTGCGTGGAGCCTCCGATGACGTCGACGCCGAATTCGTTCAGGCGTTCGACCACTTCCGGCCGTTTCAGGGCAGCATTGGCTGAACCGTTCAGCTTCGCGATGATGTCCTTTGGAGTGGCGGCCGGGGCGAGGAGCGCGAACCAGTTGCCGATTTCGTAACCGGGCAGACCGCTTTCCGCGATCGTGGGCACCTTTGGCAGGTGGGCAAACCGCTGTGATCCAGTGACCCCCATCGCCCGGGCTTTCCCGCTCTGGACCAGCGGCAGGGCAGTCGAGCTCGCCGCGAAATACAGGGTGATGCGCCCCGCAATAAGGTCAACAACCGCCTGGCTTCCGCCCTTGTACGGAATATGGGCGATTCGTACATCCGCCATCCATTTGAACAGTTCAGGCGCAATATGAGTCGGACTGCCAATGCCTGCCGAGGCGTAGTTCAGTTCATCCGGCTTGGATTTTGCAAGTGCGATGACATCTTTTACCGTTTTCACCGGCAGCGACGGATGCACCAGCATGACCAGCGGTGCCGAGCCGATGAGGATTACCGAAGCCAGATCCCGTTGGAGATCATAGGGCATCTTGCTGTAGAGGCTGACATTCGCCACTTGGGACGCGTTTGCAAGCAACAGCGTATAGCCGTCGGGTTTTGCCTTGGCCACCATGTCGGAGCCGATGTTCGTTGCGGCCCCCGGACGATTGTCGATCACCACGGACTGTCCGACGAGTTCCCCAAGGGGCTGGCCGATGATGCGTGCTGCGGTATCGACGCCGCCTCCCGCGAGGTAGGGGACGACAATCCGGATGGGGCGATCAGGGAAGGATTGCGCTGCGAAGGCCGGCAAGGCGCAAGTCGCCGCGAGCAGGACAAGGCAACGCTGAATGCAGCAGCGGGCATTAAGCAAGCCTTCGCAACAGTTTTTCTTCATTTGGTCTCCCTGACAATTATGTCCATCGGCTAAACGCACGCCATCCGCAACCTGTTTTCAGTCCGGACATCCAAGATTACACGCTGACTGGACTGATGTTGCTGTTCGAGTCCTTAGGTCAGCGCGTTTTCTTGTGCTCTCGAAGACCGGCTTTGCAAGTATTGGGCGATTTCGCAGTTTCAGATTTGGTTAAAGCTTGAGGCCATGAAGGAATGTGGCGCGTTCACGGGCGCCGGCCATCAGAAAGCCCATGTCGCCGCCGCTGAGTATGAAGCGCATGCCCATGCCGATGTACTTTTCCATTAACTTGGGGTCGTAAACGCCGCCCATGCCGGGGTGAATGTTGTGCTTTTTGCATGCCGCGATGACTTTGCGGTAGGCATCTTCTACCCGAGGATCGCTGAACTGCCCGGGGATACCCATCTCCGCGCAAAGATCGTTGGTGCCGATCAGTATGGAGTCGATTCCGGGAACGGCGGCGATGGCATCGGCCTTGGCAATGGCGTCCGGCGTTTCCAGCATCACCACAACCATGGTCTGGGCATTTGCCGTGACCGTTGATTCCCCGACGGGAACGCTTTGGTATCCGAATTGCGGCAATGCGCCCATCACCGAACGATGGCCGATCGGGGGATATTTGCAATAGGCCACGGCGCGTTCGGCCTCCTCAACCGAATCCACGTGCGGAACGACGATCCCCTGTGCGCCTGCATCAAGGAGCCGTGATGCGTGGTGATGTTCCTTTCCTGGGACGCGCACAATCGGCGTGATTCCTAATGGTAGCGCTGCCATCGAGATCTGCGCGGCGGTATCGACGTCCATCGAATTGTGCTCCATGTCGATGAACAGCCAGTCAAAGCCGCAGGTTTTTCCGATTGTGGCGATATCCACCGTTCTCGATACTCTGAGTCCCATGCCGATGGCGATCTTGCCGGCGGCCAGTTGCTGTTTGGTATGGTTCGGATACGCGCTCATGTCTATTCCTTTGATTGAAATTGGATTGATGAAACACTCTTGGGAACATCGCCTATTTTTTGTGTGAGCAGGCTATTTGACCTGAATGCCGGAGGGTCACCGTCCACCACGCAGATCCTGGATGGATTTTACCAACCGTCCGTCCATATGCTTCAGTGCGCGGGTAACGGGGCGGTGGGAGCCAAACGTTGGAATGAAGGCCGAGTGCTTTCCCGTACCACCCACAACAATAACGATATAGTCTTCCGGCTGTTTGGCCATCGGAACCAGCGCATCGGGGCTGGCGTTCGCGTAGCGTTCGGGGAATTTCTTGCGCAAGCGACGTTCAACGTTTTCGGTGGAGAACTTTGACAGCGGAATCCGCGCATGCTCATACAGATATTCTTTGACACGGGCTTTGGAGAATCCGCTGCCCGCGATGGTTGCGGCATGTTCCGGGCACAGGGCGATTACCGGGCGCGCCTCATGGTGGGCATTATTGGAGCCGTAATGGCGACTGTTCCGGCCATGGTTTTGAGTATGCCCTCCGCGGACGTGCTCTCGTGGTCATTGACGTTGTGCGGACCCTCTGCCGCGACCACGGTGACGGTGGTGGAGCCGGGCGGGAATCCTTCTTCAATATTGAATGGTTCCCAGGGGCTTTCCGCCTCGTTTTCCGCAGCACAGTATGAATACTTTGCCGGTGTTCCTGCTGTCGCCATATCGCCGGCGCCGGGCTTCGCCCCTCCGATATTCAAAAGGCACAGATGAACGGCGCGCCCGATGCTGGCATTGCTCCGGGGACCGGCGCCGAACGCGCGGTATCCCGAGTTGATCTCCAACTCTCTGCCAACAGGGCCGTTCACGATGATCAGGGGCGTGCAGGGGTGGGTTGTCGCTTGCACCCCGTAGAGGTTATAGGCCTCGTCGCCCATTGCTTCCATGGACAGCATGACGATGGGGAAATACTCCGGCCGACAACCGGCCATAACGGCGTTAGCGGCGATCCGCAAGGGTGTGGCTTCCCCGTAGCCGGGCGCCACCGTCATGATCGGCTCGTTCCGAGGTCGGTCACAGAACATGAGCATGCGCTCCACGCGTTCAACGGTCGGCGGGATGATCGGCAGTCCGTCGCCAAATCCGCTTTGCTCACAGAATGCATATGCGGCTTCGATATCATCAGGTGCTTCGATACAGGGTAGCTGTTCAATCGGCCGGTTTTGGTTTGTCATTGCCGTATGTCTTTGATAATTTGGAGGAGTTGCCCGTAGGCTATATCGGCGCGTGATTGGACGACATCGAGACTGGCGCCTCCCAGAGGATGCGGGATGACGATTAGTGGAAGATCGGGTACGCCGCCTGCGGCAGCCTGTGTTTTTGCAAGCCGGTAGAACGGTTCGGAGCACACCACCGCGGTTGCTTTGCCCCTTTTTTGCAGCTCACACATGTCGTGGACACTCCACGACGTGCATGACCCTCAATCCGCCATTGCACTGATGATGAGGTCCGCTTCTTTGGCGAGGTCATCGAGAATGTCTGGTTTCGCGGCAAAAGCAGCGCCAGGCTTGCGCCGTCGAATGACAGATGCAAGAGGTGTCGCAGCCTGTAACGATTCGATCAGCATGTTCAACAGGTGATCGGCATTGCTTTTGGCGTTATCAAGAATGCCAATTCGCAAAGCCGTCCCGACTGTTAATATATTCCTTTCAGAATCAACGACTTGTCTTGGCGGGGCCGCCGGCGAAACCCATAACACATATCCGTCTTTCATCATTTCAACTCCGTAAGATTCTTTGAAGGTTTGCCATCCAGCCTGATGACTTCGAGATTGCACCCGAGGCGATACTAAGCTTTCTTTTGCGGCAGCCATCCGTAGATCTTTGCGCAAGCGCCACCCATCAGCATCGATCGTTCGTTGTCGTTCAACCGCTCAGTCAGCCGGAAGGGCTCAACGGCTTGCTCGTAATTGACCAAAACAAAGGCACGCGTCCAGTCAGTACCCCACAGGCAGCGGTCAAATCCCCATGCATCAAAGACGCGTGCAAGTGGGTCCCAGATGTCGGGAAATGGATATTTTTCCCGGGATAAGGTGCACACCCCGCTGATTTTGATGGCTACGTTGGGGCGATTGGCCAGCTCCAGCACTTGCGGAAGATCCTTCCAGGGCTGCTCCAGGGGCGGTGGGGTGTGGGGCTGCGTCAAACCCAGATGATCAATGATGAATCTGGTATTGGAATGGCGGTCAATTAACTTCATTGCGGTGCCCAGATTTCCACGGCATAGCATGTTGACCGGAAAGTCGTGAAGGACGGCTGCGTGCAGAATCCTGTCCAGACCCGGGTGTTTTTCATCGATACCGGTATCCGGCGTCATCATGATCCGGATGCCGACAGCCCCAGGTATCTTTTTCCATTCAGCGATGACATCGCTGACTTCTGGATTATCAGGGTCAACCGGCTTTACGAGAGCGAAGCGACCCGGATGTGCTCGTTGCACTTCCACGGCATAGCTGTCGTCGTACTGATACATCGTAAACGGCGATACAAAAATTGCACCGTCGACGCCGACCCTATCCATGGCGACGACCATCTCATCGCCGGTTACGTGATCGGGCCAGTTCGGTGTTTTGTGCCACGGGCGATGAGATGTGTTCGCTTCATAGGCATGCACTTGTGAATCAATGGTCACCATCTGGAATCTCCTCACTCAATGCAATTTGATGATACTGGAATGCATCAGTCGTGCCGAGCCAGAACCCTTAATTGGCTAATTGCTGATTCCTTGATGCAGTGTCTAATCACGCGATTGGCATTACTATCTGGAGTTGAATTCTTAAAAACCTAATTTGAATGTCTAAAGCAGTGAAAGTCATGTCTAAACGCGCTGTGGTTGCAGCGGTGCAACTTACTGGTGTGAGCGACCTTGAATTTGAATCGTCTTTAAGCGAGTTGCGCGAACTGGCAAAGACGCTCGGTTTCGAAGTGGTCGGTACTTTCACCCAGAAGCGAACAAATTTTGATTCGACGGCTTATCTCGGAACCGGCAAGCGCGATGAAATGCGCCGATTCGTTCAGGGCGAGAATGCTTCTGATCCGACTGAAGAGGAGGGAGTCACTGCAAGGACGGCTAAGGGGGGAAGCAAGCAACAGGACAAGAAGGTTGCCCGCCATGGCATTGTTGCGGCACGTGAGGCGGCGAAGGCACTAGCCGAGTCCGATACCCGTCGGGCGGCATTCGTTCTGGTTGATCATGAGATTTCTCCGTCACAGGCCAGGAATCTCGAAAATGAAATCGGTTGCGATGTGCTGGACCGTACAATGGTCATACTTGAGATATTCCACCGCCACGCGCGCTCCAACGCGGCGCGTGCACAGGTTGAGATTGCACGCCTTCGATATCTCGCCCCAAGACTGCGCGAGGCTGCGAAATTGGCGGGACCGCAGGGCCGTCAGCGCAGTGGTGTCGGTGGCCGTGGTGCAGGGGAAGGCGCAGGCGAGGCAGACCGTGCAAAAATTCGTGACCGCATTGCAGAGTTAAAGCAAGAAATTACTGCCTTGGACCTGGAGCGTCAGGTTCAACGCGCTCGCCGTCAGGAAACCCAGGGTCTGGCGCGTGTGGTGCTGATTGGCTATACCAATGCGGGAAAATCCACACTAATGCGGGCATTGACCGGAAGCGAGGTTCTGGTTGCTAACAAGCTTTTTGCCACCCTCGATACCACGGTGCGTGCATTGGTTCCGGATGGTGTGCCGCGAGTGCTGGTCAGTGACACGGTGGGTTTCATCAAGAATCTACCGCATGATCTTGTGGCCTCGTTCAAGTCCACACTGGAAGAAGCGGCTGAAGCGTCATTACTGCTGCACGTGATTGATGCCAGCGATCCCGGCTTCGAACGCCAGATCGCAGTCACCGAGAAGGTGATTGCGGAAATCGAGGCTGGTGATGTGCCGCGCCTTCGGGTGTTCAATAAGATTGACCGGGTGGGCGATGCCAAAGCGCAAATCGAGCTTGCGAAAGCCTTGCGGGCGCATTATCCAAAATGCATCGTGATGAGTGCTGTAGACCCGAATGCAGTTTTAAAACTGCAGAAGACGATCCGTTCTTTTTTCAGCCGTCGTCTGGTCAAGGCCGAACTGTTCCTGCCCTGGTCGGCACAGCATCTGCGCGGTGAATTGTTTGCCAATTGCGTCGTTCTGGAGGAGCGTGCCGATGCGGAGGGCGCTTTCTTCCGCGTTCGGGGCGAGCGTGCGGACATTGACGGATTGCGGGAGAAAATCAGAATTGCTTAGCTCATTTTTCACGACCTGCTTGAGTAGTTGGATATGCATTCCCTAAAATAGTTGCCCATGCAAGATAAACCAGAAATTCGCCCCGGCCAGTCCATTGAACTGCTGAAGGCGCTGCATATCCTTACGCGCGACGGCCGGCTCAATCAGGACAGCAGGCGAAAACTGAAGCAGGTTTATCACCTGTATCAATTCATCGAGCCGTTGCTGCAGCAGATCAGGCAGGAGCAAGGCAATATCAGACTCGTGGATTGCGGCGCGGGAAAGTCTTATCTCGGCTTCATTCTGTATGACCTGTTTTTCAAATCACTCGCGCCCGGCTCGCAAGTCGTGGGTATCGAATCCCGCAATGAACTGGTGCTCAAATCCCGGGATCTCGCTTCGCAGCTCGGCTTCGATGCCATGTCCTTCCTTAACCTGCGGGTTGATCAGGCCATTTCGAACATGGTCAGCACCGGCCTTTCCGCTGGGGTGGACATCGTCACAGCCCTGCATGCCTGCGACACCGCTACCGATGACGCCATCCGCTTCGCGCTGTCGGCAAAGGCACGCTTCATCGTGCTGGCGCCCTGTTGCCAGGCGGAAGTCGCAGCCGTGCTGCGCAAGAATAAGACTCCGTTTCAGTCCAGCGAGCCGCTGGCAGCAATCTGGCGCCATCCGCTCCACACCCGTGAATTCGGAAGCCACATCACCAATGTCCTGCGCTGCCTGCAACTGGAATCGCACGGTTATCAGGTGACTGTCACTGAACTGGTGGGCTGGGAGCATTCCATGAAGAACGAGCTCATCATCGCCAGCCTCAACAAGGATGTGCCGCGCCGGCGGGCCGCTGAAAAACTGGACTCTCTGCTCGGCCAATTGGGACTGACGTCCCTGCAGGAGCGCTTTTTCACGGGCTTTGAACGCAGCAGCAGCCCATCGGGATCGGTGCCTGCGGCATGACCCTGGAAAAAATCCTTCAAAGCCAGGGCTTCGGCAGCCGCAAGCAGTGCCGCCAGCTCATCTGGGATGGGCGCGTCAGCGTGGCAGGACGGTTAATCTCGGATGCCAACCAAGACCTGCCTTGCGAAGGCCTGATCCTCAGCGTCGACGGCAAAGAATGGACTTTTCGCCGGCAACTCTACATCGGCTTGCACAAGCCTCCCGATTACGAGTGTTCGCGCAAGCCCAGCCATCATCCGGGCATCCTCACACTTTTGCCGCAGGAATACGTCAACCGCAATATCCAGCCCGTAGGGCGCCTCGATCATGGCACCACCGGCCTGCTGCTGCTATCCGATGACGGTGGCTTCATACACGCCCAGTCCTCGCCGAAGCGGCATATAAGCAAAACCTATGAGGCCACCCTGTTCGAGGCGGTGACACCGCAACTGTTGGCGCAGTTGCGTGAAGGCGTGAAGCTTATCGACGAGGACAAGCCCATCGCCGCGCAGGTGCGCAAGCTGGACACGCATCTGCTGGAACTCAGCATTGACCAAGGCAAGTACCACCAGGTAAAGCGTATGCTGGCCGCGGCGGGCAATCACTGCGTTTCATTGCGCCGCAGCGCTATTGGCAAGCTCACACTGGATTCGCTGGGCTTGCCCATGGGCCAATGGTGTCATCTGGAACCCGGGCAAATGGCGCTACTCGTTTGAGCGTGGCGGTTGGCGCAGTCTGATGTCCACAGCGAATCGTTCTCGACCCCAAATTCCGTGCTGATAGACCTAAATGCGCGGATTTAGCGTTTCGCCCGACAGTTTAGATCGAGAGTTCTTGAAGGTTCGCGGGACCTCAACGCGGCCTGAGCGAGTTGGAGGTCAAAATACTGGCGGAGAGGGAGGCGCAACCTAGAGTTGTAGCGCCCTGTGACGCCTTAACCGAGGCTTGTAAAGCCCTGTTTTACTGAACGAAAGCACTCGGAAGGACAAAAAAGCAGTAACGAATTAATGTCCTAGAAATAGGTAGTCCAAGGCGCTACTTTGGTCCACAAACCCGTCTATGTCACTCCAAGACCGGGATGTGGTAACGCCGATGGTAACAATTTAGGACTCCCGCCATGCCTTCAACATTCGACTTTCAAACCCTAAAGAATCAGAACAAACCTGGACGATATACAGACCCGTTAACACGGGGCCTACACCTTTGGATCAAGGGGCCCCAGAAGAAGTACTGGATATTCCGCTATACCCGGCTAGGTAAGCGGCACAACATCAGTCTGGGCGCTTTCCCAAAACTAGGTATTAAGGAGGCTAGAAAACGGGCGCTGAGGATCGCCAACAAGCTCTTGGACGGGGAGGACCCAAGGAAGAAAGCCGAGATGAATAAGAAATCTTCCGAATCAGCGAATGCGCCTCTGTTTGAGAAGTTCGCTGAAGAGTGGATCGAAACAAATGAAGCCGGATGGACCAACAAAAAGCACGCCCATCAGTGGCGCTATACGCTCAGAGACTTTGCTTATCCGATCATTGGGAATCTTCCCCTCAATTTGATCGATGAGCACCATGTACTCAATATCTTGCAGCCTATCTGGCTAACCAAGACAGAAACTGCCTCCCGGTTACGGGGTAGGCTGGAACGCATCTTTACTGCTGCAAAGGTTAAAAAATTAAGAGATGGCAACAATCCAGCCACATGGAGGGGTTACCTGGATGCAGTTCTGCCATCCCCTAAGACAGTAAAGCGTCAAAATGGAGAGAGGCATCATAAAGCGCTGCCTTATCGGCAAATTCCGGAATTCATGAGCAAGCTACGAGAGCAGGAAGGCCTCGCAGCCTTGGCGCTTGAATTCCTGATCTTGAACGCTAATCGGACCAGTGAAGTGCTACTAGCAAAATGGGACGAGATTACTGGTGATCTGTGGGTAATTCCCTCTGCACGAATGAAAGCTAAAAAAGAGCACCGTATTCCATTAACTCGACGTTCAATTGAGGTCTTGCAGATGAGTAAAAATTACTCAGAAGGCAATCAATACATCTTCTCCAAACGTGATCGACCTCTATCAAATATGTCGATGACCGCTGTTTTGAGAAGAATGGGCGTAAACGTTACCGTGCATGGATTCCGAAGCACCTTCAGAGACTGGGTAGCCGAGGAGACGGAGCACTCCCATGAGGTGGCGGAAATGGCGCTGGCACACACCATAACAAACAGGGTTGAAGCTGCCTATCGGCGTGGTGAGCTGCTTAAGCGTCGCAGAATTTTAATGATGGATTGGCAAGACTACTGCGAGTCAACGCCAGCGGAAAATCTGGTCATACTACGAGCGGCATAAAATGCAACGCACCCATAATGATTTCCTGGCCTCGATTAGTTTTTTTTCAACTGCGATAAGTAAAAAAATGATCGAAAACGACCCTAATTTTTTAGCCACGTTTTATCTTGGCATTCATGGTGTAACAAAAAAGACCTTAAGGGAGGCTCTGTCATTTTACGAACTTAAGAAGTCAAATTCTTCTCGTGGCCGACCAATTCGGTTTGTAGCACAGATGTTGATTTTTATTCTTTACTATAAAGAAATTGAGATAAACGGTATTTCGGATCGAAAAATTAGCAACAAACAACTTGCAGCTACTGCTAACAAAATCCGATCTGTGGCCCTAAATGAGCTGCGGAGAGAACGTTCATCTGTTGAAACTATTAATCAATTTAAAAGTGAAATACCCGAGACGTCAGTGAAGCAGTGGCGTCGAAAATTTAAGGCAATTCGAGAAACGGATATTGATCGATTTCACCAAATTTACAAACTTATCGATGTGAAAGGACAAAAAATTGGAGTTCATATTTAATGTCCTAGCCATCTGCATCTGAAGAGGCAATAGTTCTCCTTGCCACTTTCTAAAGGAGAGCACTATGGCTGAAATTGATCCAAATCGTCTGTATCGAATATCTGACGTCTCGAAGATAACGTCACTCGCAAAATCTACTATCTGGCTTTGGGTCTCACAGGATCGATTCCCTAAGCCTCTGTCACTAAGCCCAACCGTAAAGGCATGGCGTAAGGTTGACATTGACGCCTGGATAGATAGTCACGTTTAAAAAGCCCCCGGTGCTTCCACACTCGGGGGCTTTCTTATATTTTTTTGCGAGAACGAAAATGAACTGTAATGATGAAAGTCCAGATTTTCAAGAAAATTTTGGTATCGAGCCCTGGAATTTTCCAGTAGATGGTAAAGCATTATATGAGGAATTAAAGCAATGGCTCAGCGGATTTGTGCGAATGCCAAATTGTGGTGTTTGCGCATCCGCCCTATGGACGATACACACCTACACTATTCGTGAACCTGGTAAATCTCAAGTTTGTGAATTTTCTCCAATTCTATTTATAAGTTCACCAGAAAAAAGCTGTGGTAAAAGTACTCTAGTCGAACTGCTCGCTGATCTAACACCTAAAGCTCTAATGGCCTCGAATATCTCGGAGGCTGCCATGTACAGACTTATAGAGACTAGGCGACCAACTCTGTTTTTAGATGAGATTGATACCTTTTTTGCCAACCGAAAGGAAATTAGCGGCGTACTTAACAGTGGCTGCAGACAAAGCGGGAAGTTTATTCGTATGGGGGGGAAAAACTTTGAGACACCTGTCGAGTTAAAAACTTGGGGTGCAAAATGCATTTCTGGCATCGGAACTATCACCGATACTGTTGAGAGCAGATGCCTAATAATTCGGCTGGAACGAAAACTTCCTTCCGAGAAGGTGTTCAGAAAAAATGTAGTTTTATCTGAGAAGCCAACAGTCTTTATAGATTTGAGCCGAAAAATTACGCGCTTTATTATTGACTTCGCGGATGAAATAAAAATTGTTCAAATACCGCTACTTGAGGAGCTTGATGATCGGGTGCAAGATGTTTGGTCAGGGCTCTTTAAGATTGCCAAGTTCATTGGTGATGAGACATACAAAGAGGCGGTTGAAGCGGCTAAAGCCATGTCTTCAATCGAGAATAAAGTGAAGAGCGAATCCGTAGAATTGCTTGATGACATATGGCAGCTATTTGGGGAGGGCGTGCCTGATCGTGTCTCTTCAAAGATGCTCTGTCAGCGCCTTTGCTCAATGGAGGACCGGCCTTGGGCGACCTATCAGCGTAGTGGTCTTGAGCCATATAAGCTCTCGAGCCTACTTAAAGCCTTTAATATCAAAACGCGGCAGCTCAAAGTGAACGGAAACAATACCCGACACTACGAAAAGCAAATGTTTGAAGAAGCCTTTAGCCGCTATCTTGGAAAGTAGCGCGCTACCTCGCTACCTGCACTGGCCGGGTAGCGGGGTAGCGGGGGTAGCAGGTTTTATGAATGTAATGCGAGCTGGCTGTAGCCCTGTCTACCCACAGCCTTACATCTAACGCAATCTAATGCTGTCCACCGATCCTTAGTCTCGGAACCCCGTGTGATAAGTCGATGCTCAACGAACGTATCTGGGGGTATGCTGGATTCAAATTAATCTGTTGTATCACACGGCTTATTCTCATCTGGGCAACGGTTCCGAATTCACTCCGATCATCTCTAATAAGCGCATACAAAGTCTGCCTGGAAATTCCCGCCCTCTTTGCTATCTCCGAAATAGTAGGGATATCGGCATTAAAGGAGAGAGTTCTTCTATGAGAAAGAAACCAGTTTCTAATTTGTCGTAGCGACATCAAAGTTACGTCATTGGGCAAGGGTTGCTCCCGTCTAGTTGCAACTTCTGCGTATGTAGGAAACTATGGCGTCCAGTGCCACCCTGGCACCTCTTGCCTCATTAAGGAATGATTGATATTTTATAAGTGTAGACTGAGAAATGATTTTATCTGAGACGCCCATCATGAAAGGAAGGGATTGACCATCAAGCACTAAAGTCAACATTTCTTCATTGTTTTTTCGCTTTGAGAGACTCAGATCTTGATACAAGAATGCATGTATTCGCACTGATCCGGCGAGATACATTCCGAAATTGGCTGCATCTAAAATATTTATGATCGAATCACCATCGCTAGTTTGAATCAGTGGTTTCCCTGCAGAATAGAGTGCTCGAACATTGTCTTGAAAATTACGAGTTGCCGTTAAATATTCCTCATTTGCGAGTCTGCTAGCGCATTTTTCATTAAATCGTACCTCGGCGAAGCTCAGTGACGAAATTGAAATGCAGAACACGACAAGCCAGAGGCGAAAAATCGACTTAAGAGTTGATTGCAACTGCTGACCATGACGGTAGGATGCAAGAGAAAAAAGATTCATAGATTATCCCTTTGAATATTATTGCTCATGCTGGCTGGAGTAGATAAGTTCTACGCGCCTGTCAGCTTGATACACAAATTACAACTTGGTTAATCGATTCCAGCTCTTAACATTAAGTAAATTTTAAAATTTACTCATTTATTTGGTATAAACTTTTTTGCCGTTCTCGTTGTAGTAATACTGCCCCCCTCTGGGGCCAGTGTGTATTTGTTTATCGTTTCCGTAATTAGATAAGCCGCTCGGCCTGTCTAATTCCTGATGTCCTCTGCGTCCTGAAAAAGGATTTTGATTGCCTTTTGATGAGAAATTATCCCAATTTGTGGAGTTGGGATTTGTGCGGAAGTGGCCTGGAACATACGTGCCATCTTTTCTATAGTGTGGATCTACCCAAGTGTCTGCGATGGCGGCATTCGAGAGTATTAGACTAAAGTTCATCAAAAAGAATAGATTTGGTCGCATTTTGATCACTCAATTTAAGAGCTACGTCTATTGGAATATTAGGCTCTTGCAGTTCAGTCGGTTTCGACGCTATTCCAGAACATTTTTGTCACCGCTGGGATTCGCTTCAATCTAGACATTTTTAGCTTAAATCAAATTCCCACTGGATCAAGATGACTTAAAAATATCCCAAAGTCAAAATACTCTCAGTGGGGGGGCACGATGAGACCAGCTATCGCCTTTGGGCAGGTTTTGTCTCAGGAGGAATTGTGGCTGTGGCGATCTGCTATGAACTTTCTTAAGCATCGTAGGATAGGGCCCAAAGCAGCCAATCCTCATCACGATCCTAAAACTAGCAAAAGTCCTCGAGGTTAAACTCTCAAAATCCTAGACTTGGTGGGGCGGAAATTGAGGATTTTTCAGGTGTCGGGGGGCGATATGGGGCTCGGAAACCCCAGGGACGAATCCCATCGCTATACCTAATTCGAGGTGCCGAAGAAAAAGAACGGTCAAAGTGACCTGCTGTTTACCGCTCCGAGCTTCGGATGTGGTAACAGGTGTGGTAACCCACACCAAAGTTGATTAGTTATCCCCAAAAAACAATAATTTAGGTATTGACTTGGCGGAGAGGGAGGGATTCGAACCCTCGTTACGGCTTTCACCGTAAACACGCTTTCCAGGCGTGCGACTTAAACCACTCATCCACCTCTCCGGAAGGGTCGACAGGATAATCGAGCGGGTCAAAACAAGCAACTAAAAAGCCTTTGAAAACAGGGTTGGCCCCCAGTTTTCAGGCGGCGCCTGCGGCTTCCAGGTGGAGCGAAATCTTGGCGAGAATCAACAGCACCTCGGCGACCAATAACAGGAAAAGAGCCACCCAGCCGATGTGCTGGTCAATGACAATTCGCGGCGTGATCAGTCGCGCGAATTTCATCACCGGCATGGTGATTGATTTCAGGATGAAATAGACGAAATTGTTGTCGCGCTTTGATCCGGCAAGGATAAAAAGAGCGCCCTGGCTGATCAGCGCGACCAGCGCCACCTCATTGACGGCTTTGAGCATGAGCACGAGGACGTACATCAGTTTTTCACTTCCATGGTCATTTGGGTGGCCTGCATCAGTTGTTTTGTGGCCTTCGGATCGAACTCCCGCAGTTTCCTGATGACTTCGGTAACCTTGGCGGGGTTGTTGGCGGCATGATATTGCAGGCCCAGTTCAATCAACGGGTGCGGGTTCATCGGTTGCAGCTTTGCCGCCTGCTCAAAGTCTGCAATGGCCTGCTCCCTTAGTCCCATGGCAACCCGGGACATGCCACGGCCGAACCAGGCCCGGTCTAGACTCGGGTTGATGCGGATGGAGGCATCGAAAGAGTTGATGGCCTCGGCATGCAAGTCCTGCTTTTGCTGCACAAACCCGAGGTTGAATAAATAATTCGCGTTTTCCGGTTCATCGCGCAGCGCCGAGCGGAAATGTTTTTCGGCGGCGGCATACTGGCCTTTTTCACCATAGTAGACACCCAGCGTGATTTTGGCGGCAGTGTCCGACTCATCGGCGGCCAGGGCTGATTCCAATGCGGCCATGCCGCTGGCATGCCGGTTGAAAAAAAGCAGGAAATCGGCGCGCAGGCGATGCCATCGGTAGTCACTGATCATCGAATGATTTTATTCCAAAAATGCACCACACAAGGTGCTTTGTCGTGCACGGTTGCGAAGGGACGGCGTACAAAAACAAGGCCCGCCGAAGCGGGCCTTGTTGCAGAGCGGAAGCTGTCTTAAGCAGCTTTCAGGTTCGGGTAGCGGACATGCTCCACCAGTTCCTGGGTTTCCTTGTCGGGCGCCGGGGTGAGCAGGCTGACCACGAAGATCGTCAAGAGGCCGATCGGCAGACCGAACACGCCGGCCGAGATCGGGTTCAGGCCGAACCACAGATCCATCTTCGGAACACCCATATTGGTGAAGAACGGGTAGGTGCGCAGCATGTAATAGAGGCAAACCGCAAGGCCCGCCGACATGCCGATGATGGCTCCCCACTTGTTGGCACGCTTCCAGAACACGCCCATGACCAGCGGCGGGAAGAAGGCTGAAGCTGCCAGTGAGAACGCCGCACCGACCAAGAACAGGATGTCACCCGGTTTGAGCGAGGTCACCCATGCCGCGCAAATGGCCACGACAACCAGCAGGACCTTGGAGATCGTCACCCGTTTGGTGGTGGACGCTTCGGGATCGATCATCTTGTAATAAAGGTCATGCGACAGCGCGTTGGCAATCGTCAGCAGCAGCCCGTCCGCGGTGGACAGCGCAGCCGCCAGACCGCCGGCAGCCACCAGTCCTGATACCACGTAGGGCAGTCCGGCAATTTCCGGCGTGGCCAGAACGATCAGATCGCCGCCGATAACGACTTCCGCCCACTGCACGATACCGTCCTTGTTGATATCGCTGATGCTGAGCAGACTTGGATCGACCTGGGCCCATGCTGCAGCCCACCCTGGTAGCGAAGCGAAACTGCTGCCGACGAGGTTTCTGAACATGTCGTACTTGGCCAATACCGCGAGGCAGGGTGCCGTGAAGTAGAGCAGGAAGATGAAGAACAGCGACCAGAACACCGATACGCGGGCTTCCTGAACGCTGGGTGTTGTGTAGTAGCGCATCAGGATGTGCGGAAGTGCAGCGGTGCCGAACATCATGCAGAACACAATGCCGAGGAAGTTCAAACGTGCGAGGTCACGTGCGGCTTCATCCTTGCCGGGGAATGGATCGGCATGGGGTCTGACCGGTGCTGCACGTGCGGTCAGGCCTTTCTCCTTGGTCCATTGACCTTTAGCCGCGGCTTCGTCCTTGGGGTACGCGGCCAGGGCTTTCTCCGCAGCGGTCACCTGGTCGGCAGGGGCGTTAGCGGCCTTGAGGCTGCTCACGTTCTGCTCGAGTTTGGCTTTGCCGTCGGCGTAAGCTTTGGCCGGATCTTTCAGGGCAGCGTTGGCAGCGTCAGCCTTGTCCTTGTAAATCTTGCGGACTTCGAGTTCTTTCGGATCCGCGTTGATTTTCTTCTCGAGTTCACCGACTTTCTGCAGCGTCACGCCGTAGGCAATCTGCGGCACCGGGATGCCGGTGTGCTTGATACCCAGCCAGACCACGGGGGTCATGTAGGCAATGATCAGGATGATGTACTGGGCCACCTGCGTCCAGGTCACCGCTTTCATGCCGCCGAGCATCGAGCAGACCAGAATGCCGCCGAGACCGACGAATACGCCGATGCCGAACTCCAGGCCGGTGAACCGGCTGGTGATCAAGCCGACGCCGTAGATCTGCGCCACCACGTAAACAAAGGAGCAGATGATCGCGGCGATGATGCCTATGGTGCGGACGATGTTGCCGCCGTAGCGTGCGCCGAGGAAGTCGGGAATGGTGAACTGACCGAACTTGCGCAGGTAGGGGGCGAGGAACAGTGCCACCAGGCAGTAGCCGCCGGTCCAGCCCATCACGAAGGCAAGGCCGTCGTAGCCGGAAAGGAACAGTGTGCCGGCCATGCCGATGAAGGATGCTGCACTCATCCAGTCCGCGCCGGTGGCCATGCCGTTGAACAGGGCTGGAACCCGGCGTCCCGCGACATAGTATTCCGACACTTCGGCGGTGCGGCTCATGATGCCGATGCCGGCATACAGTGCTACGGTTGCAAACAGGAATACGTAGCCGATCCAGACTTTAGGCAAGCCCATCTGTTCTGCTATGGCGAGCAGAACCAGAAACACCAGAAAACCACCAACGTACCAAGTGTAGGTTTTCTTCAGTTGCTGGTTGAATGCTTTTTGCGAGAAGGTGCTCATCCCATGTCTCCTTCGTCGACGTCATATTCCTTGTCGAGCTTTTTCATGTACAGCGCGTAGACGCCGATGATCGCCACGTAGATGATCAGCGAGCCTTGAGCTGACATGTAGAAGCCAAGCGGGAATCCGAGGAACGTGATGTCGTTCAATGCGCGCGCGTTCCAGCCGACGACAAACGTTGCGATGAACCAGATTCCGAGCAGAATCGCCGTGACAACGAGGTTCTTCCGCCAGTACTCTTCGTGACGTTGGGATAGCTGCATGCAACCCTCCTTTGGTTAAAAATCCGATGGGAGATTTAGGCGGTTTTCGCCTTATTTTTATTGAGATTTTTTTGTTGAAATTTCCCTCAGCCATGCTATTGAAAAATGCTTACAAAATCCTGAACCCAGGCCCTACAATGGCGATGCCTTGCCGTATTCGACGGCACCGGCAGAAATAAAAAATATTGTTTTTAAACAATTACTTATGATATTCCGCATGGGGGAGGCTCGATGCGCATTCTGATCAGCGAGGACGATGCCGCGCTGGCAGAGGCGTTGCGTTTTGCGCTGAAGCAGTCAGGATTCGCGGTGGACTGGGTGTCCAACGGCCTTGATGCCGACGAGGCGCTGAAAGGTGCTGAATTCGGCTTGCTAATCCTAGACCTCGGACTCCCCAAGATCGACGGGCTGGAGGTGCTGCGCCGCTTGCGGCGTCGTAATTCGACTTTGCCGGTGCTGATCCTTTCCGGCCGCGAACAGCCCGAAGAAAAGGTGGCGGGTTTGGATCTCGGTGCCGATGATTATCTGGTGAAACCGTTCAGCGTGAATGAACTGCAGGCGCGGGTGAGAGCATTGCTGCGTCGCTGTCATGGCGTGGCAACGCCGGTTCTGACTTATCGCGAATTGAGCTTTGACCCGGCGACACGAACGGCTTCGATCAGCGGGCATGCCTTGCAGCTGTCCTTGCATGAACTGAGCGTGCTGGAGGTCCTGGTGCGGCGATTCGGCAGACCTGTCAGCAAGGAGCAACTGGTCGAGCAGATCTACACCTACGATAAGGAGGTCAGTCATAATGCGATCGAGGTGTATGTGCACCGCCTGCGCAAGAAAATCGGCACTACAGGGCTGCTTGTGCGGACGCATTATGGCCGCGGCTACGCGCTGGATTACGTTGAGCCGTAGTGGCGGGCTTCAGGTTGCGTTGTTGTTCTGCTGTAAGTCGCCAATCGACAGTTCACGGATTTTTGCCATCAGGGCGCGTGTCGAAAACGGTTTGGTGACATAGGCATCGGCGCCGAGCGCCATCCCGTGCTGGACTTCCGTGTCGCGACCGCGCGCAGTGAGCATCAAAATGCGGGTATTGCGCAGTGCCGGATTGGCCCGCATTCTCCGGCACACCTCAAAACCGTCGATCAGCGGCAGCATCACATCCAGCAGGACCAGATCGGGTATGGCCCGCTCCAGTGACTTCAGGGCGTCGGCACCGTCTTTCGCAGTGCTAGTCGTATAGCCTGCTTCTGACAACAGAAATTCGAGCGATAGCAGGATGTTTTCTTCATCCTCTACGATCAGTGCATGCATGGTCATGCCGCCAGAAATGGCAGTTTGCTGCGTGGCAGCGGCAGCGTGAAGGAGAAGGTCGAGCCCACACCAAGTGCGCTGACAACCCACAGGCGGCCCTTGTAGTGCTGAACAATCTCTCGGGAAATGGCGAGACCCAGACCGCTGCCTTTGGGCTTGCCTGATGCGTCATCACTGACCTGGCGGAATTTTTCGAAAATGACGTTTTGATCCGCCGCGCTGATTCCGATGCCGTTGTCGGTAACATCGATACGCAATGCGGTGTTTTCCAGTGCCAAGGCGACGCGCACATGGCTTTCGGGCTTGTCGCAGAAATTGGCTGCGTTTGATAGAAGGTTGAGAACCACCTGAAAAATGCGGTCGCGGTCGGCGTAGACAACCGGAAGGCCATCCGGGAGGTCCGTACTCAGCCGGATCCCGCGTTCTTTGTAAATCTGGCTAAGCGCGGTGGTGGCTTCCTCGATCACTTCGCGCATGTCGAGAGCACTCGGGTTCCACTCGGCGGCGCCAGACTCAATTTTGGCGAGGTCGAGCACCTGATTGATCAGGCGAGTCAGCCGCTCGGATTCGCGGGTGATGATGCCGAGGAATTTCGCGCGCTGCTCGGTTTCGAGGTTGGGGTTGTCGCCCAGGATTTCCGAGAAAGCGCGGATTGAGGTCAGCGGCGTGCGCAATTCGTGGGTGACCGTGGAAATGAAGTCGTCCTTCAATCGGTCGAGCTCCTGTAGCCGCTGGTTGGCGATGCGCAGTTCATAGGTGGCAGCTTCCAGTTCGCGCGATTTTTGTTCCAGTTGGCGGCTGTAGGCCAGTGCCTGCGAGGCTTCGTCGATTATAGCCATCACTTCCTCCAGCGCCAGCGGTTCCTCGACTACTACGGAAGCCACCATGTCGCGTGCCGAGGCGCTGCCTATGGCGCCCGCAATCTGCGACTCGACGTAATGCACCAGCACAGCATTTGCCGTTAGCTGTTCAACGGCGGTGATACCCTGGCTGCGGGCATAGGCCGCAAAAGATTCATTGGCACGCTCGGGTCCGATAAAACGGCCGAGAAGGGTTTGCAGGTCTGCCACCGTTGCACTGCCGCGCCAGAAACGCGATCCGCTTCCTGCAGCAACATGGCGAAGTACATCGACAAACAGATTGGCCTGGCTGTGTTCTGCCGCAGTCGGATGCCGCCACAACGAAACGCCGACATAAAGACCGACGTTGGCGATCATGCTCCAAAAAAGGCAATGGGAGATTTCATCCATACCTTGCAGCCCGAACAACTGCTGCGGTTTGAGCAGGTCGATGCCAAGTATGCCCTGAGTGAGAAATGTGATCGGTAGCCACCCGGATTTGGCAAACGAGGGCAACAGCAGGGAATACAGCCAGATCAGGAAGCCGGCGCTGAGACCGGTCAGCGCGCCGAGACGCGTGCCGCCTTTCCAGAACAGTCCGCCGAGCATTGCCGGAGCGAATTGCGCAACGGCCGAGAATGAGATCAATCCGATGGATACCAGCGCATAGGCTTCACCGGCAAGATAAAAATAGACATATCCCAGTGCCAGCACGAGTACGATGGCTGCCCGGCGGATGCCGATCAGCAGATTGGACAGGTCCGCTCTTTCGGTCAGCCGCAGCGCTTTCAGGCGCAGCAGGATGGGCATGACGAGGTCGTTGCAGACCATGGTGGACAGGGCAATGGTTTCGACGATGACCATCCCGGTGGATGCTGAGAGGCCGCCGACAAAGGCGAGCAGGGCCAGCCAGGTCTGGCCCTCGGACAACGGCAGCGTCAGCACGAAGGTGTCTGCATCCACCGTGCCTGCCGGGAAATGCATCAGGCCGCCCAGCGCGATCGGTAGTACGAAGATGTTGATGGCCAGCAGATACAACGGGAACAGCCAGATGGCTTTATTCAGATGGCGTTCATTGACGTTTTCAACGACGGCGACCTGGAACTGGCGCGGCAGCAGGATGATCGCCAGCATCGACAGAACGGTCAGTGATGCCCAGGTCGTGTAGTTGCCGGCAGCGCCGCCTTGAACGAGCAAGGCGTTGAGTTCCGGAATGGCGGTGGCCCGGCTGAACAGGTCATCAAAGCCGTCGAACATGCCGAAAGTGACAAACAGTCCAACGGCGATGAACGCAATGAGTTTGACGATCGATTCGAAGGCGATTGCGGCGACCAGACCTTCATGCCGTTCAGTGGCATCAAGGTGTCGCGTGCCGAACAGGATCGTAAATACCGCCAGCAGCATTGCGACGTAAAAGGTGTTGTCCTGCAGGAACGGCAGAGCGTCCGGCGCGGCCGAAACCAGGCTGTTCGGATACTGGAGGATTGTTGAGAAACTCGCGGAGATCGCTTTCAGCTGCAGGGCGATGTAGGGCACGATACCGAGGACCGCGATGATTGTGACCAGGCCGCCCAGCAGATGGCTTTTGCCGTAGCGCGAGGCAATGAAGTCGGCAATCGACGTAATGCGGTGGGCCTTGCTGATGCGCACCATCTTCAGCAGCACATACCACCACAGTGCGGCCATCAATGTCGGGCCGAGGTAGATCGGCAGGAAGCCGATACCGCTGGTGGCGGCGCGCCCGACGCTGCCGTAAAAAGTCCAGGACGTGCAGTACACCGCCAGCGACAGTGTGTAAATATACGGATTGGCAATGATGCTGCGGCCGGAGTTGGCGCGTTTGTCGCCGTAGAGGGCAATGGCGAACAGGAGTCCGACGTACAAAAAAGAAATGACGACGATCGGCGCGCCGGTCAGCATGTCACTGGTCCCGGCGTTCGATGACCAGCGCCATGGCGCTGATCAGCGCGGCCCAGGCGACGTAAAGGTATACATAAACCAGCGGGATGCCCCAGATGCGTATATCGCTGGCAAATAGAGTTAGCAGGGGGTAGTTGAACAGCAGGCAGCCCAGCATAAACAGCGCCACGAGGCGCTGTCCCTTGAAGGTGGGTCTGATCATTGCGGCAGCAGCCGCCCGCCGGACATGGCGTGACTTACTTCTGCGGCTGCTTCAGTTGTTCCAGGATCGCAGGATTTTCCAGTGTGGAGACGTCCTGGGTGATTTCTTCGTCTTTCGCAATTGAACGCAGCAGTCGCCGCATGATCTTGCCGGAGCGCGTTTTCGGCAGGTTCTCGCCGAAGCGGATGTCCTTGGGTTTGGCGATGGGGCCGATTTCCTTGCTCACCCAGTCCTGTAGTTCCTTGACCAATTTTTTCGCGGCCTCGCCTTCGGGCCGCGCTTGTTTAAGTACCACAAAGGCAACGACGGCTTCACCCGTCAGGTCATCGGGACGGCCGACCACGGCGGCTTCTGCCACCAGGGAACTGTTGGCGACCAGCGCCGATTCGATTTCCATGGTGCCGAGGCGATGGCCGGAAACGTTCAGCACGTCGTCGATGCGGCCCATGATGCGGATATAGCCGTCTTCGTCGTAGGTCGCGCCGTCACCGGCGAGGTAATACTTGCCGTGGAAGTCTTCGGGGAAATAGGTTTTCTTGAAGCGCTCGGGGTCACCCCAGATCGTACGCAGCATCGACGGCCAGGGTTTCTTGATGACCAGGATGCCGCCTTTGCCTTTGCCGACGGACTGGCCGGTTTCATCGACGATGTCGGCGGAGATGCCGGGCAGGGGCAATGTGGCTGATCCCGGTTTGGTTGGCGTTGCGCCGGGCAGGGGGGTGATCATGTGGCCGCCGGTTTCCGTTTGCCACCACGTATCGACAATCGGGCAGCGGGCGCCGCCAACGGTTTCGTGGTACCAGATCCAGGCTTCGGGATTGATCGGCTCGCCGACCGTGCCAAGAATCCTTAGTGTCGACAGATCATATTTTTTCGGCAGATCGCCGCCGGCTTTGATCAGGGCGCGGATCGCCGTCGGCGCGGTGTAAAACACGGTGACCTTGTGGTCCTGGATCATTTTCCAGAAACGCCCGGCGTCCGGGTAGGTCGGCACGCCTTCGAAGACGACTTCCGTGCCGCCACAGGCCAGGGGACCGTAGCAGACATAGGAGTGGCCGGTGACCCAGCCCACGTCGGCCGTGCACCAGAACACATCCGTCGGCTTGTGATCAAAGGTCCATTTCATAGTCAGGATGGTCCACAGCAGATAGCCGCCGGTAGAGTGCTGGATGCCTTTCGGTTGTCCGGTGGAGCCCGAGGTGTAAAGAATGAACAGCGGATGTTCGGCGTCAACCCATTCCGGTTCGCAGTGCTCGGGCTGATCCTTGACCAGATCGTGCAGCCAGACATCCAGTTTGGGATTCCAGTTGACCGCGGCACCGGTGCGTTTATAGGTGATGATGGATTTAATGGTGTTGCAGCCGCCCAGTGCCAAAGCATCATCGACGGCGACTTTCAGCGGGATCACCTTGCCGCCGCGCATCTGCTCATCGGCCGTCAGCACGGCAACAGCGCCAGCATCGATGATGCGTTCATTCAGGCTTTTCGCCGAAAATCCGCCGAATACAACGGAGTGGATGGCGCCGATGCGCGCACAGGCCTGCATGGCGACAATGGCCTCGATTGACATCGGCATGTAGATGATGACGCGGTCACCTTTTTTGATGTCCAGCGACTTCAGACCGTTGGCCATCTTGCAGGTACGGGTGTAGAGGTCGCGGTAACTCGCCTTGGTGATTTTGCCGTCGTCCGCTTCAAAGATGACGGCGATTTTGTCGGGTTGCGTCTGCAGATGGCGGTCCAGGCAGTTGTAGGACGCGTTCAGCGTGCCGTCGGCGAACCAGCGGAAGAAGGGCGGTTTGCTGTCATCCAGAACCTGTGTAAACGGTTTTTTCCAAAGGACATGTTCGCGTGCCAGTTTGGCCCAGAAGCCGGTGTAATCCTTTTCCGCTTCCGCGCACATCGCGCGATAGGCATGCATGCCGGAAATATTGGCCTGGGCGACCAGTTTTGCGTCTGGCGGAAACACACGGTGTTCTTGCAGGACGGATTCAATGGTTCCGGACGTCGTGGTCGACATGCTGCTCCTCCGCAGGTTCTGTGAACGTAGTGAACGTATTGTTTTCGCTTGCTCAGCTGATCCGTGACTTTGTCACGGTTCTTGCGGCCGGTTGCGATATTAGGCTCAATAAAATCATTATCGTAGTTTCTTGTAAAGCCGGCGAGCGGCCTGAATGATGGCAAAAAGCCGTTTTAACGTGCATACTTACGGCTTTCTTACGGCGGGCCTCCCCGCATCGCATGGTAGTGAACCTGGTCAGGTCCGGAAGGAAGCAGCCACAGCTATTTAATGCGAGTGCCGGGGGTTCGGCTCGCCACCCCAATTCTGAAACAGGGCTGTGCGGTCGCACGGCCGTTTTTGCAGTAATGGCGATCAAAAAATCACGCGGGACGTGATGGTCACCGCGCTGTTGTTGATGATGTCCACCCCGGCCCTTGCCGTCGACGGCATGGCGCTCGATACCGGTGGATATGACGACCGCAGTAGCATGGTTCGCCTTGCCTTGCAGTGGCAATGGGCCAAGCGATGGTTTCAGGGGCGGGGCTGGCATCTCGGTGGCTACCGGGACTTGTCGGCAGCGCGTTCCAGTTCGGGGAGCATCTGGGCTTTGGTTATCGTTTCGGTGTGACCGGGGCCTATGATCTGAGTTAGCGTTTTCAGCACATCTCGAACGGCAACATCAAGCATCCCAACGACGGGATCAATTTTCATCAGATCCGGCTCCAGTACTGGTTACAGTAGTCACTGAAGGCAAGCGCCGGCTTTGCGGCTAAAATAGCAGCCTTGAACCACTCAGAACCGATTCCAGAGACGCCGTGACCCAGGTCCTAGCCCGCAAGTGGCGCCCCCGCAGCTTTACCGAACTGGTCGGCCAGGAACATGTTGTGCGCGCGCTGACCAATGCGCTGCGCCAGCAACGGTTGCATCACGCCTATCTCTTTACCGGTACCCGCGGTGTAGGCAAAACCACATTGGCGCGGATTCTCGCCAAGTCGCTAAACTGCGAAACCGGCGTCACCGACGCGCCCTGCGGCAAATGCGGTGCCTGCACTGAAATAGATGCCGGCCGTTTTGTCGACCTGATCGAACTCGATGCAGCATCAAATACCCAGGTCGACAATATGCGGGAGCTGCTGGAGAACGCGCTTTATGCGCCGACCAGCGGCCGCTACAAGGTCTATATCATCGACGAAGTGCACATGCTCTCCCGCTCGGCATTCAATGCGATGCTGAAAACGCTGGAAGAGCCGCCGGGGCACGTCAAATTCATTCTGGCGACGACTGATCCGCAGAAGATTCCGGTCACGGTGCTGTCGCGCTGCCTTCAGTTCGGCCTGAAACAGATTCCACCGCAGCAGATCCGCGACCGTCTGACCGAAGTGCTGACCGCAGAGAACGTTCAATCCGATGCGCATTCGATTGCACTGGTGGCCCGTGCCGCCGAAGGTAGTTTACGTGATGCGCTGAGCCTGCTGGATCAGGCGATTGCACACGGCGGCGGCGCGCTGGATGAAGCCTCAACCCGGGCCATGCTCGGCGCCGTTGATCAGACCTATCTGCATTCAGTCCTGCGTGCGCTGGCCGCGCGTGATGGGGCGGCGCTGGCGGCTGAAGCGGGGCGCATGGGCGAACGCAGCCTGTCTTTTGAGTCGGCCTTGCAGGATCTTGCTGCGTTGCTGCACCGGATGGCGCTGGCGCAGGTGGTGCCGGGCAGCCTCGCCAATGATGATCCTGATGCGCCGGCGATACTGGAGCTGGCGCAGACATTCGGTGCGGACGAACTGCAGCTTTATTACCAGATCGCGGTGCAAGGGCGGGCCGAGATTGGTCTTGCACCGGATGAGCATGCCGGATTCATGATGACTTTGCTGCGCATGCTGGCTTTTGCGCCCGGTGGCGCGACTGTCTCCGCAGCACCGGTGCGCGCCCGCGAGGCCGCGCCGTCCGCGGCGGCTCCGGCGCCTACGGCAAAGTCGTCGGCCGCAACGGCAGGTGTTGCTCCGAAAGCCGATCCTTCATCCTGGGCGGATCTGGTCGGTCAATTGGGATTGAGCGCGATGGCCAATCAACTGGCACTGCGCTGTGAAATGACCAAACGCACGGCGGATGAAATCGAACTGCGGATTTCGCCGGCCGACGAGCGCATGTTCGACAAACCCTACCGCGAGAAAATGACTGCCGCACTGCGCCTGCATCTCGGTGCGCAAACTCGGGTGTCGTTTATTGCCGGTGATGTCTCCGGCGTGTCGCCGAAAGCGATGACCGACCGCATGATTGAGCAGCGTCATGCGGAAGCGGTCGCTGAAATCCGCCAGGATCCATTCGTGCGTGAACTGATCGAGGACTTCGACGGTTCGCTGGACGACGGTTCGATCAAACCCAAATAAACCAGACAGAGGTTGCCATCATGATGAAAGGCCAGCTTGCCGGGCTGATGAAGCAGGCGCAGCAGATGCAGGACAACATGCGAAAGACGCAGGAGCAGCTTGCGCTGATCGAAGTGGAAGGTCAGTCGGGTTCGGGCATGGTCAAGGTGGTGATGACCTGCCGTCATGAAGTCAAACGCGTGAGCATTGATCCTTCGGTGATCGGTGATGACCGGGAAATGCTCGAAGACCTGATTGCACTGGCGATGAATGATGCCGTACGCAAGGCAGAGGCGACCAGTCAGGAGAAAATGGCCGGCGTGACGGCCGGTCTGCCGCTGCCGCCCGGCATGAAATTGCCGTTCTAAAATACAATAAAATCAAACAGCTATAACGTGAATGCGCCGTCGACCCTGCAGGCCCTGATTGACGCTTTGCGCTGCCTGCCGGGTGTCGGGCCGCGGTCAGCGCAGCGTATGGCATTTCATCTGCTGCAGCGTGACCGGCCTGGTGCCGAACGTCTTGCTGTGGCGATGGGTGCGGCACTCGAGCGGGTGCGTCATTGCGAGCGCTGCAACAACTTTTCGGAGGAACCGGTTTGCGCCTTGTGCCTTTCGCCAAGGCGCAACGCGCATCTGCTGTGCGTTATCGAAACGCCGGGAGATCTGCTGATGATGGAGCAGGCGCAGTGTTTTGACGGAATGTATTTCGTGCTGATGGGCGCGCTGTCACCACTCGACGGCATCGGCCCGCGCGATATTCATCTGGAGCGCCTGCTGCACCGTGCGAACGATGGGGTTGTTGAGGAAGTGGTGCTGGCGACCAATTTTACCGTCGAAGGTGAGGCCACTGCCCATTACGCGGGTGAGCTGTTGCGAGCCAAGGGAATAAAGGTCACACGCATTGCCCGTGGTCTGCCAGTGGGCGGTGAGCTGGAGCATGTCGACAGCGGCACCATTGCGCAGGCCGTCATGGAGCGCCGCTCGGTCTGACCGCTGAATAGGAATTATGGTTCATGGGCAGCTCAAGCACTTGAATAATTGGGCGGATGCCGTTGTTCCGGCCAATGATGATTGCGTTGCGAAAACTGCGCCGATATGGTTACCGGAAGGGCCCATGAAGGCGCCATCGACTTTCAAGGTGGCGGGTGAGACGGTGCTGCAGGCTCCGCCTGAGCACCCGTAGGGATTGGTGACCCGGCCTTCAATGCTTGCTGCGCCACCGCCAAAATTCATGGTCAGCGGTACGTTGCTAAAGTTGTAGTTAACGCCGGTCGGGAACGACATGTTCAGGCTACTCAGACTCGCGGTGCGCGTTGTGAAATTGATTCCGATCGTGCCAAAAGTAAAGCCCGAAGCGGTATTCACCGGTGAAACACTGTCCGTTGGCGTAGTGCCGCCAACACGACTGAATGTTGCGGTTCCGGTTTTTGCGGCAACAACATCCGGTGGCGTCAGTTCACCGAAGATGTAATGAAATTGTCCATTGGGGGCGGGCCCGAGAGTAATGACTACACCGTTGTCGATGATAGTGCCGCTGGTCCAGCGGCCCCAGTTGGCATAGATATCCGGACTGGAGCCGGCTTCAGCTACTGCACCAACCGTTGTTGTTCCGCTGAAAGTGAAAGGTGTGCCATTGTCTTCGGTGCCGGTAACGTTCAGTCCGATCAGCGTTGTTCCGGAAAGCGTCAGTTGACTGGCAAATACGGTCGCGCCGCCAGCATCGCCGCCATTGGCGCCTGCGACGCCGAGTGTTCCGGTCAGCACCGTAGGATTGCCACTGGTGGTTTTTTCTTCAGTGACAACGAATGCCGGCGGTGCCGGTGGCGCAGTTTCGGTGTTGGATACACGGCTTTCCTGACTGGCACCGCCGGATGTTGCCGTTTCGTGTCCTGTTGATCCATCCCCATCCTTGCGCGCAGTCTTGCCGCGACCCTCGGGCCGGCTCGAAACAAAAGCCGGCGCTTCAAGAATCTGCCGGGGTTCGCTGCGGGCATCAGCGACATAAAAGTTCTGGCTGATGCCGAATTGTCTTTCATGGCTCTCGTTGCTGACGACAATGCGGTTGGTACCACTGGATTGCCCGATGACGCGGCCGTACAGTCCGTCTGCAGCCGGTGAGCCATCAGCGTTTCGGCAGTCACCCTGGCACAACGTTGCTGCGTAGTCGGTGCCGCGGATGGTGATGGCCGAGGTTACCGAGCGCAGGGAATAACTTTTATGATTGGTTTTTCCAATTAAACCCGTGATGGTGCGCAGGCCACCCTTGACCAGACGGAATACGAGCATTTCATTGCCATCTTCGCGTCTTTCAAAACGGTAATTGTCGACGCTGAGCTCGCTGTTCTCGCGCAGTGAAACCAGACTTTCGTCACTGAAACGAACTTGCAGGCTGCTACCAGGACCTGTTCGTAGGATATCTTTTTCCAGAATGGCACTGTCTCTGGTTAACGGGATTGTCTGGTTGCCGCGGATGGCAACGGCATTGCCGCCGGCGAGCAATACGCGACCGGCATCAGCCGCCCAAGCCGGATGAGCAATCAGCAGCAAAGCCAGTAATGCGAGGTATCGGGTCATGGCGTTCCTCTATTTGAATTCGTAGCGGACTTTGAAGGCGATGACATCGCGACGGTATTCATACAATTCAATATTGCTGTAATTGGAAGACAGCAGCAGCTCTCCGCGCAGGCTCAGTTGCCGGGTCACGGCATAACTGACGGCGCCATCGAGGCTTAGGTAGCGATCCCGGCGGGTGGTCAGCAGAAGGGCATCCTGTGCGGAATAGCGGCTCATTTGTACGCCCAAGCCACCGCCGACGGACCAGCGTGGTGCGGGTGAGGCACTGACGGCAACCCGCAGGGCGTATATGTCCCGCCCCAGATCGTCACGCCCGGCGTTGTTGTTTTCGACGGAGTGGCCGGCGTTGACGGTAAGCAGGGGGCTCCAGGCACTGATGAATGCCTTCCGGTATCCAAGGCCGATGCCGTAAAGCTTGGAATCGCGGATGTCGTTGCTGCCCTTGTAATCCAAATCGGCGTATTGCAGAGAACCGTTGATACCCTGCAGTTCATCCAGTTGATGGATCCATTCCCCGGTCACTGCGCTGATATCGCGGTAGCGGTTGTAATCGACATCAAGGGAATTCAGTGAAACCGTTGCACGGTAAAGATTCTTTTCCGAGAGATAGCTGATGCCGCCGGCAGCGCCCAGATTGCCCTGATCGTATTCCCGGTCGCCGGCATGCAGTTTGTAATCGCCGCTGAATGAGCCGTATACGGCAACGCCAGGAGCCACGGGGACAGAGACGTTGGCGCCCGCGGTCAGCTGACTGAATGCGCGGTCAATTCGGACGCCGGCCGGCGCAATGCTCACCAGACCGAAATTGGGCAGACTGACATTGGATCCGCTGACGCCGCCATTGATGTTGGTGTCGTATCCGACACCGAATTCGACGAATACACCGGAAGTGGTCCGGTAGGTCGATTCCC